>Ga0209055_1000157_pt1 | contig 46749 bp, 40 predicted proteins | sample GraSoiAngelo_110_FD_185875 | JGI IMG/M metagenome (GOLD analysis project Ga0209055, IMG submission 185875) | Grasslands soil microbial communities from the Angelo Coastal Reserve, California, USA - 14_0903_12_30cm (SPAdes) (version 2) | ecosystem: Environmental > Terrestrial > Soil > Grasslands ... | reverse complement strand
GCAGCCGCAGGCGGCTGTAACCGGGAGGTCTCCCAATAGAATCGCCTGACTGGGGGCAACAGGAGGAGAATCACCGGGACCAAGCAGAGAGCAGTGGAAACAATTAGTTCTGGATCGGCATTGTTCCAGCCGTCGTCAGCAACGCAGTACATCAAAACGCCAGCAAAGATACCATCGGCAAGAAACGCGAGCCACCAACCCCAAAGCCGGTCCCGCCACATCCCGTAGGCGCCGACCAGCGCAAGGGAAGCAAACGGAGCGATAGTCCCGGCCGCGATTTCCAGGCCCCAAACGGCAGAGGCCGGATCGGAACCCGGTCTAGTCTGCGGAAAACGGGCGAGGAGAAGCAGGTAAGCGCACAGCCCGACCAAGAGCAGCGCGATTAGAAGCTGCATTATGGTGACACCGGTTATCCGGCCAGATCGCTTCATCTTCGACGTGAAACACGAAATTTGAAACTGCTAAACAAACTTTCCCGGCACGGGATTATTGGGATCGGCATAGTCGTAAAACCCTTTGCCGGTTTTGCGGCCGTACCAGCCTGCCATTACCAACCGCTTGAGCAGCGGAGGGGAAGCAAAGCGCCGCTCTTTGAACTCTTCGTACATCACCTGCGTGATGTAGTAAGTCGTGTCCAGCCCGACGAAATCCAGCAGCGTAAAGGGCCCCATGGGGTAGCCGCAACCTAGCTTCATGGCATTGTCAATATCAGGTATGGAACCCACGCCTTCTTCGTAGGCGCGAATCGCGTCCAGCAGGTATGGCACAAGCAGGCGGTTCACAATGAACCCGGTCTTGTCGCTGGTGCGAACAGGCACTTTCCCCAGCTTCTTGGCGAACTCGTACCCGGTCTGGTAAACGTCATTCGCGGTAGCGATGGTACGAACCACTTCGACCAGCTTCATCAAAGGCACAGGATTAAAAAAGTGCAACCCGATGAAGCGTTCGGGGCGCTTGGTGGCGGAAAGTAACTCAGTAACGGAGATTGAGGAGGTATTGGTTGCGAAGATGGCATCCTTTTTCACAATGCCGTCGATGGACGCGTACATCTTCTTCTTCTCGTCAACGTTCTCAATGATGGCTTCGATGATGATGTCGCAATGGGCGAGGTCTTGCTGGTTGGTCGTCCCTTTCAATCGGGCGCGAATGGCATCCGGCTTTTCCGTCAGTGTGCCTTTTTCTGCAAACTTGGCTAATGACTTCTCGATCCCCGCAAAGCCCTTGTCCAGGAATTTCTGCTCTACCTCGAGAACGGTGACATTGAATCCGGCAGTTGCGGTCACCTGGGCGATACCGGAGCCCATCAATCCACAACCCAGAATACCGACCTTGCTGATATTCATGAGTGCTCCTCAAAAGGCAGCCACGGATTGGCACGGATTGGCACGGATTCTACGGATTCGGATTGTCGCCTGGGCATCGTGACCTCCGTGTAATCCGTGGCGGGTTAATTCAGACTCTCAACAATCATCGCGATCCCCTGGCCGCCTCCAATGCACGCCGTTGCCAGTCCGTACTTCTTCTTGCGGCGACGCAACTCATACAACAGTGTGATGACCAGCCGAGTTCCAGTCGCTCCCAAGGGATGGCCGAGCGCGATGGCGCCGCCATTCACGTTGACCTTCTCGCGATCCAGCCCAAGTTCTTTTTCAACAGCCAGGTACTGCGCCGCAAAAGCCTCGTTCACCTCAATGAGATCAATGTAATCAAGGGTTAGCCCGGCTTTTTGCAGCGCAATCTTTGTTGCCGGCACCGGACCTCGTCCCATGACTTTGGGCTCGACTCCGGCAATTCCCCAGCTCACAATTCGACCCAGCGGTTTCAGGTTGCGCTTCTGGGCATTTTCCAAGGACATGATCACAACCGCAGCCCCGCCATCCACTATCCCGCTGGCGTTCCCAGCAGTGACCGTGCCGTTCTTGCCGAACGCCGGCTTCAACTTGGCGAGCCCTTCCATGGTTGTCTGCGGCCGGCGGTGGTCGTCCTCACTGAATACCTCGCCGCTGGGCTCACCCCGATGGTTCCTGAGTTGGACCGCGACCACTTCCTCCTGAAGCCTCCCTGCCCGGTAAGCTTCTTCCGCGCAACGTTGCGAGCGCAGTGCAAACTCGTCCTGCATCTGGCGCGTGATGCCCTGTTCCTCGCCATAGAGCTCGGCCGTATTGGCCATGTAGAGACCACAATAGGTGTCCAGCAGCGCGACCATCAGCGAATCTTCCAGCTTGCCTTCGCCCAAGCCAAATCCCCAGCGCGCGCCTCGAATCACGTGCGGCGCTTGCGACATCGATTCCATGCCGCCCGCCAGCACAACATTGGCCTCGCCCACCTGGACCATATGTGCCGCGCTGACGATAGCCTGCATCCCAGAACCGCACAGACGGTTTACCGTGAGTGCCGGCGCTTCGATGGGCAGTCCCGCCCGCAGCGCAACATGCCGCGCGCCGTAGAGCGCATCGCCCGAGGTCTGCTGCGCATTACCGAACACGGCGTGATCGAACTCCTTGGGATCGAGCCCAGCCCGGTCGATGGCGCACTTCGCCGCGATCGCACCGAGTTCCTGAGCCGTAAAATCGCGCAGCTTGCCGCCGTAACGCCCCATGGGCGTCCGCGAACCGCTCACAATGGCAATGTCCCCTGGTTTCAACATAGGAATCCTGGCTTACAGAAGTTTATGAACAGGAAAGCCAAACTGGCCAGTTTAGCAGTGGGGAAATTGGGCAGCAAGGAAGGGACGCTTAGAACGCTTAGAATCGCTTAGAATTGTCTATTTTAGATCATTTTAGATTGTCGATTTTTGATTGAAACGCACTTGGGTTGAATCAACAATCAAGAATTTCTTCACGCCACCGCGGCGGCAGCGTGCGCGGGCGCCAAGGCAACGACTTTATCCGGTCCATTGACAGCACTCGCCAATGCTTCCTCCACGCGATTGATGAGTTCGGTAACAATGTCGACGGGATCGTACTGTTGCTTCATCACAGCCTGCGCCAGCCCAGCAGCAAAGCTGTCCGGTTGGTCCTTCCCGGTCGCCTGCACTGCACCGAGCAGCTTGCGGAGCTTCTCAACCGCCAACATGGACTCCTTCTCTCCCGTTTCGCCTAAGACAACCGCCACGGTGGTGGCCTCGTACCGGAAAGCTAGATCGTTTTGACGGATGTTGGCGGCGATCATCTTGCCTATCTGTTGCATGATGCTATCTGTGCCCTTGTCGCCGGATTCTTTGGATAGGTGCTTGCCAAATTTCATCAGCATTACCGTAAGCGGGGTCGCCTGCTGCATCCCTCGCCGAATCTCCGCCTGGAGCAAGTCAAGGTAGGAGGCGCGGTTCAGTAATCCGGAACTTTCATCCGTAACCGAAAGATTTTTTACCAAGCGTCGCAAACCGGCATTGTTGAGCGCGATGGTGATCTGCTCGGCAATGGTTTTCAGGACCACCAGGTCGCTGGAATGCCAGCCCCGGGGCGTACTTTGCATGAGCAGCAGCACTCCCACATGGTCTTGACCATCGCTGAGCGGGACCGCTAATAGTGACCTTACCGCCAGCTCGGCAATGACCGGACCAATGGGCTGCAATTCGGCTGCAGAGAGCGCGTCGGAAATGGTAATGGTTCCGCGGTTGATCACCACGTCATGTAGCAAGGCTACTAACTTGGACATGGATCCTGACTCGATGGCCTTGACTCCGTCCGCGGCGTACTCCTGCACTACCGTTGGCGGCAATCCCGGCTTGCGCATGGCGGCCACGCAGCGCGTCGTCTTCCAGTGCGCACCGATCTCATTGACCGCCGTGGTCAGCACGTTGTTGGCGGCGCTCTGCTTGTAGAGTTTGCGAGTGATCTCGGCGACTTTGGTGAGACTGCTTACGTCTCCGGCATCGTTGGCAGGTGCCATGGGGGCGGTGGGCAGCGGAGCAGAAGGTGACTTGGAGGGAGCGTTCGCGGGCAGAGCGGGTGTGGACCCAGCATACTTTGGAGTCATTCCTGCTGCGATATACAGCCTTTGCAGGTCTTCGTTCCTGTCCTCTTCGTGAGGGAAGAGTTCCTGAATGCGCTGCAGCCGTTCGATCGCTTTGGATTTCATCCCGTACTGGACCAGGATCTCGGCCTGTAACATCAGGTCCTGCAGGGCCGCGGTTCCCAGGGTGACTTCTTCGGACCGGCTGGGCTGCTGCTCCGTCTTGGTCGCGCTGGTGAAGCGCGAGGCGATCACCTGAAAACGATTTTCGTCAATCCGGCCGTGCAGCATTTCGAGCCGCTTCTGGTGCCCCGGTTCGTAGGGATCGACTTCGGCCGCCCGATCCAGGCATTCCCCTGCCTTCTGGTAATTTCCGGTGCTGCAGTAGAGATCAAAGAGTTTCAGCAGCGTAAGTGCGTAGTCGCTCTCCTTGTTGGAGGAGTTGAACAGTTCGCTGAGGAACTCCAGCACTTCGGGGCAAGCCCGGTGCTTGACGGAAATTTCCTGCAGCTGATTGATGAAGCTCTTGCGTTCTCCCCGCCGCCGCTGAAATTGTTCCAACTTGCGAGCCAAAGCGATGGCTTCCTTGTCCAGTTCCGAATCGATCATGGAGCCGATCAGCTCCAGCACTTGCTGAATTCGGACTGGATGCTGCTCGAAAATTCCCCAGATGATCGGCTCGGCATCGACGAGGCGGTTGGCAGCCAACAGGGCACGACCGTAGGCCTCGCGAAGATCCTCGGGAGCGTTTCCAGCCAATATCTGCGGTTCCAGAACGAAAATGGCGGCGCCCACCTGGCGATCGCTCAACAAGTTCTTACCATAGGACAGCGCGATCGCGGGGTCCGAAGCATCTTCCGTGTATGCACGCTCATGCCAGGGTGCGGCATTCTTGCCTTCGGACTCCTGGATTTGAGCGATGCGTGCGAACGCCCCGGCTGCGCCTTTATGGTCAGCCATCTGGGAACACAATTCGCCTAATCGCACCAGGTTGGCCTGGTTGGGGTCGAGCTCGACGATGCGTTTGACGATACTGAGCGACTCCTGCTTCCGCCCTAGCTTGGTCACTTCGGCGAATGCCGCTTCATACGTTTCCAGCGCCAGCTTCTTGTTGGATTGTTCCACCAGCTGCGCAAAACGCATTTTTTGTTCCCAGGTAGGATTCACCAACCTGGCCAGCCGCTTGTAAGTGAGACTGGCGCGACTGGCATCGCTGCTCGCGAGCTGGCGGTCGTAAAGTTGACTCAGCAGCTTTACGGCTTCCGAGGTGCGGTTAAGCGAGAGGCACAGGTCAGCCGCCATCTGCCGCACGCCGTCGTTTTCCGGATCTTCGTTGAGGATGGCGAGGAACTCGGCCAAGGCATCAGGAGTCTTGCCCTTTTGCAGATACTTCTCCGCGCGTTCGACGCGCTTGGCGATTTCGGCTCGATCCGGCCGCTTGGCAGTATCTGGCATGATTGGTAAACGTGCAGAGTTTCCCGCTTGGAATTTTAGGGTGGGGCGCTCTGGCCAGCAATCGAGTAACGACTGGCCCCGGTTACGAAGGTCATCCCAGCGCATAACCTTTTGGGAACGAAGGCAGTTTCTGATATAAGCGCGTGCGTGCCCGTGGACACAGAAATCAGCCAGGAACACGGCCTACACCACCAGCTTAGCGCCGGGCAGATGACCATGGTGGCCGTCGGTGGCTCCATCGGCACCGGCTTGCTGCTTGGCTCCGCAGCCGCCATCGAAATGGCAGGCCCGGCGGTAATCCTCACCTTCCTGCTGGCCGCCTTCATCAACTGGACTGTCACCATGGCGCTGGGTGAGTTGGCTAGCACCCATCCGGCAGCCGGTTCTTTTGGTGTCTACGGTGATCTCTATCTCAATGGATGGTCAGGGTTTATCTCGCGGGCCGGATATTGGGCGGCAATTGCCATTTCGATAGGTGCTGAGCTGGTCGCCTCCGCGACCTACATGGCCTATTGGTTCCCAACTGTCCCTGCCCTGGTCTGGGTTGTTCTCTTCTCCGCGCTGTTACTCCTTGTGAATCTTTGGGATGTGGGCCGCTACGGCCGATTCGAATTCTGGTTCGCCATGATCAAAGCCGTCGCGATCGCGGCTTTTGTTGTACTGGGAGCCGCGCTGCTCCTCGCTGGCCGCGTTCCCGCACAATACACAACCCAGTGCGGATTCTTCCCGCGGGGCACACTAGCCCCACTCTTGGCAATTACCTTCGCGATTTATACCTTCGGAGGCATCGAATTCGTGGCCGTGACCTCAGGCGAATCCCGTTCCGCCCATGAAATCGCCAAGGCCGTGAAGATGACCTTCGTGACTTTGGCCCTCATTTATCTCAGTGCCATTACTGTGCTGGTTGGGATCATGCCGTGGAATCGGACCGGAGTGACCGAGAGCCCGTTCGTAGGCGTGTTCCGCCTGGTCAAGATTCCGGGTGCCGCCCACCTGATGAACTTCGTTGTGCTCACGGCTGCCTTGTCGGGCGCGAACGCGGCCCTATACGTCTCCTCGAGGATGCTTTTTTCCCTGGCACGAAGCGGTTGGGCCCCTGCTCGCCTAGGGCAGCTGAACAGAGCTGGATCGCCCAACTTGGCTCTGTTCACGTCCTCTTACGGGATAGTTGCAGCGCTGGTGTTGGAAAAATGGGCGCCTGGCGTGGCCTTCGAATACATCCTGCGGGGCGCCTTTTTCGGGATGATTCTCTCTTGGCTAGTCTCGCTGGCAGCCCACGTTTCCTTTCGGCATCGACTCAGCCCCAGGCAGTTTGCTGAGCTGCCGATGCGCTCTCCGCTGGGTGGATGGGGCTCAGCCTTCGGCTTCGCCGTGTTGACTGCCGCGGTTCTGAAAACCTGGTGGGACTCGCGAGTCAACCTGGTTAGCGGTCTGACACTTTTTGTTGCGCTAACCTTGGCCTATTTTGTGATCAGACAAAATCGCAACGCGTCCAGGTGAGGTTTTCCGAGGCCTGCCTTCTCGGCTATGAAGAGTGGTGCGGCAGACGCAGGATCCTAATTCGAGGCTCAAGTATGTCGAAGTCTGGATCGGAAGTGACCAAGGTGGCCCGATTAGTGGTGGCCAGGGCCGCCGCAAAGCCATCAGCATATCCGATCCTGTACTTGTATTTGAACAAAGCAGCCAAGTCCGCAGGCAACAGGTCGATGCCCTTGCGCAAAGGTTGCAACACCCGGCGCGTCCGGTCTTCTCCCAGTTTCTTGGCCAGTACCTGGAAAACCTCGCCCCAATTCACCACCGACATGGCCAGCCATGCTCGTTCGTGTTGGACCTGGTGAAAGAGCAGCCGCATCCGATCCGCGCCGCTTCTATCTTCCAGATATATCAGCACGGCATTGGCGTCGAGTACATACTCTTTCCTCACCGCGAACGCTCCTCCCCTTCACGTTCCTTGCGCCGCTCCTCCTCTAGCATTTGCAAAGCGGAAGGGCCCCCGCGTACGGCTCCCTGCAGGCGATAAATTTCGTCAAACCCGACCTTTCCCAGGATGAGGCGCCCACCCTCGCCCGTGATGATCACTTCAGCGCCTTCCACAAAGCCATAGCCGGAACGCACCTCTGCGGGGATAACCACCTGGCCCTTCGTGCTGATACGGCTGCGATAAGTTTCAGGCATCAACCTGTATCTTACAATTTTGTAGGACAGTGCAAGCCGTCCACGATTCCCAGACTAGCCGGAGGTACAATTGCGCCATGTCCGATGACCTGCTCCGCTACCGGTCCGAGTTTCCCATCCTGGAGCGCACGACTTACCTGATCAGCAACTCCCTCGGCGCCATGCCTCGCCGGGTCTATGAAGCCATGCGGGGCTACGCCGATACCTGGGCAACTCGCGGGGTGCGCGCCTGGGAGGAACGATGGTGGATGCTGGCCGCCGAGGTCGGCGACGAGATCGGCGCCCTGATGAACGCGCCGAAGGGATCAGTTTCCACTCACCAGAACGTAACCACCTGCCAGGCGGTAGTGGCATCCTGCTTTGATTTTTCCGGGAAGCGCAACAAAGTCGTCTACACCGACATGAACTTTCCCTCGGTAATGTATTTCTGGGAAGCGCAAAAAAAAAGCGGCGCTCGCGTCCACATGGTGAAGACCGACGATGGCATTACTGTGCCCACTGAAAGGGTGCTGGACGCCATTGACGATCAAACCTTGCTGGTCCCGGTTTCCCACGTCCTGTTTCGAAGCGCCTTTATCAATGATGCCAAAGCAATTGTGGAAAGGGCCCACCAGGTTGGCGCGCATGTTGTTCTCGACACTTTTCAATCCCTCGGCACACTTCCTGTGGACGTGCGAGCCTTGAAGGCTGATTTCGCATGTGGTGGAGTGCTGAAGTGGCTCTGCGGCGGCCCCGGAGTCGCCTATCTCTACGTACGTCCGGATCTCGGGGAGAAGCTGGAACCTACTTATACCGGCTGGACGGCCCACCAGGAACCGTTCGCGTTCGAGACTGGCCCGATTCGCTACGCCGACCCGCCCTATCGTTTTATGAATGGCACACCCCACGTACCCGCCCTGGAGGCAGCCAGGCCAGGTCTGAAAATCATCGGCGAGGTCGGTGTGCCGCGTATTCGAGAGAAGTCCAAACGGCAGACGGCCAAGCTGATTGATATGGCTGACAAGCACGGGTGGCGCGTGAACACGCCGCGCGACCCAGAAAAGCGCGGTGGCACGGTTTCGATTGAAATGCCCGACTCCGAGGAGGTCGCCCGCGAACTTCTCCGCCGCGAGATTTTGGTGGACTGGCGGCCGAAGGCGGGTGTGCGCATGTCACCGCACTTCTACAACACCGATCAGGAACTGGCGACCGCAATCAGCGCGGTAGAAGAAATTCTGAAAGACAGGCAAGTAGCAGCGCGGTGATTCAATCCGTGCTCATCCGTCGAATCCGTGGCCGCTTCTACGTCTCCAAAATCCTCTGCATCGATATTACTTCGGTAAGCGCTGGCCGCGGTTTCCTGCTGTGAGCCAAATCCGGGTTCGTTACCCTCGAAGCGGCACCTTACTGTACACGCCGACGACCACATGAACGCTCATTTGGCACTCTTATTCTGGGACAGCAGCGACAATTTGTGGGCCATTGCGGTCTTGGGCGCCTGCCTAGGGCTTTTTCTTTTCTATCGCGGATTCCGACTTCTGCAACGTAAGCGCCTCATTCTGAACACGCCCACATCGAAGATTCGCAGTGCCTCGCTGGGGTTGGTGGAAGTGAACGGCCTTGCCGTCGGTCCGTATACCATGAATGCTCCGATCACCGGCGCCTCATGCTTCTACTATCGAACGCTGGCTTGGGAACTCCGCAAGTCGGGAAAGAGCCAGGAATGGCACCAGGTGGCCGACGAAAGCCTGCACGTGCCCTTTTACCTCGACGACAACACCGGCCGCCTGTTAGTCAACCCGCAAAGCGCCGAAATGGATATTCACCGCGATTTTCACGGGGAGTACGGCAATTCCATCTTTTTTGCTAACGAGATGCCGATGAACGTGCGCAGCTTCCTTACGCGCTATGGTGTCGAGGGCAGGCACAAGATTCGAATCGACGAGTACTCTATCAAGCCCAAGAATTTCCTCTTCATACTAGGCACGCTGGCGGAGAACCCAGGTCTATCCGTGGATCCACGGCCAATTCAGACCCGGCACGCCGCGGTGGCCCAGTTCACTCTTCATTTACCCGGTGCGAACAGCAAACTGGGAGTTGCATTGGAATCGACTCGGCAGTCAATAGACTTCAAGGCATTTACTCAGGACCCTGCTGACTCGCCGCCCCACGACATGATCCACTCTCCCTCCGGGATGAAACGAGCAACGGCATCCGAAAAAATACCGCAGCATAAGATCGCAGCCGTGCTCGTCAAGGCAGGCATCACAAATCCGGCGGCTTGGGCGGCCGCTGGCATCGAGAACCCCGCGACTGCAATGGCAACTGTCAGTGGGAGCATTGTCCCGGCCGGTTCTGCCCCTGCAGCGACCGGAACTGCGCCCGGCTTCGACCTGCAGCCCAAAGTAGTGATGATGAAAGGCGAGAACAACCCGGGGTTCCTGATCTCTTGGCGCAGCGAGCGGGAGGTAGTTCGCTCGTTAGGCTGGAAATCTGCCGCCTGCATCTGGGGTGGACCCCTTCTAGTGTTGCTCAGCGCCTACGTACTGCTGGCCCATTGCGGGTGGCTGTGACCTTGTTGAATTGTCGATTGTTGATTTGGTTTCTCGAACATAGCTAACCAGCACGGCTTGGCAATCAACAATTAAAAATCAGCAATCGACCATGGTTCCTATCTCGGTCCTGTAGAATGCTGCCAATGGGCGCCGGCCTTATCCGCATAGGAATTTTGGGGGATTTCAACGCCGAATTCCGCTCCCACCACGCGACCAACGACTCCATGCGACATGCCGCTGCCGAGCTAGGCGTGAAAGTGGAATCGCAGTGGCTGCCGACTCCTTCGCTGGCGAATCCCACGGCCACAGAAATTTTGGCCACGTTTGACGCTTTGTGGGCCTCGCCGGGAAGTCCTTACCAGAGTATGGACGGCATGCTGCGCGGCATCCAGTTCGCCCGCGAGCAGGACTGGCCCTTCCTTGGCACCTGCGGTGGATTCCAGTACACCCTGATTGAAGTTGCGAGAAATGTAATAGGACTGGCTGATGCCGACTCAGCCGAAAACAATTCTGGCTCAAAGCATATCGTTATCTATCCGGTCGTCTGCGAAGCGCCTAACCGTACGGCGAATGGGCCCAAGCTGAGTGGCCGCGTCGGTGAGATCCGCCTGCGTCCCGGCTCTTTTCTGCAATCTTTCTATGGAGAAGAGGTAGTCGAGGAAGAATTCTTCTGTAACTTCGAGATCAATCCTGACTACGAATATTGCACGATGGAGGCCGGCCTGCCCACCGTTGCACGCGGAGCCAACGGCGAAGTCCGTGCCATCGAATCCGCTACTCACCGGTTCTTTGTAGCCACACTTTTTCAGCCCCAGCTTTCTTCCACTGCCAAAAAGCCGCATCCGCTGATACTGGGTTTCCTCAAAGCCGCGGCTGAATTCGCCAAGGAAAAGCCCGAAGCTAACATCCTCGGCTAGGTCATCCACTCCTTCGCTGGTAACGTGAGACGCTCTCCCGGTCTCAGGGTCTCCATGAGCAGGTGTACGGATGGCAAAGCGATGCTCATAAAGCTGCATGGGATTAGCAGCAGTGAGGCTGGCGAAGCGTTTCTCGGGGAAGAAGAGCTGGTAGGGGGTGAGATTGAATTGCCGGGTATCAACGTCGGCATCGGCGAAATCGGTGTTGCCGGTGAAATTGGCGACGAGATTGTCACGGAGGCCGACCTTTACGTCAACGCCACCGGTGTAGAGCGGATCGTTGCCAAACCCGAGTCCAGTTCCAGCAGCGCCAGGCGGAAGGCGCTTAAAGCGGCGAGGCCGCAGGGCTTGACGATGAACAGCTGGCCGCGGCCGATTTCGGAGATGCCCTGCCGAGTGCCGGCCTGGGTGATTTTGCTCGCCCCAAAAACGCGCCGCCAGGCTGACCAGAGACCTTCTTCGTTCTTGCGCCGGATAAAGCGCTTGACTCTCGTGACACAGCAATTGCGGGGGAGACGCTTGCAAGTTCGGCCAGGTCAGCGATGGCTAGATCGACGCCAGCGCGCCCTCTTTGAACCACAGTCTCAAGGGCTGCGAAACTGGCGGAATTAACCAGAGTTCCGCAAGGGAGATGCTTCAACCTCCACGGCTGGCGGCCTTGTGATCGCTCCAGCGGATGCGGACGACACCAACGCCGCGTATTTGGCGAACACGCCACTCTCATAGCGCGGTTGGGGCGCGTGCCATCCCGCCAATCGCTGCTTCAGACTGGCATCGCTCAGTTCGACTTCGATTCTCCGTTGGTTCACGTCAATATGAACTGTGTCACCGTCGCGCAGAGCGGCGATGGGGCCGCCTAGCGCGGCCTCAGGAGCGACGTGCCCGAGCATCAACCCGCGTGTGGCGCCGCTGAAACGTCCATCGGTGAGCAACGCCACCGACTCACCCAATCCTTCGCCGACGATGGCTGCGGTGACGCCTAACATCTCCCGCATCCCCGGCCCGCCTTTCGGACCCTCGTTACGGATGACCACGACATCGCCCGGCTGGATATGCTTGCTGGTGACCGCGGTCATGGCATCCTCTTCAGATTCGAAAACGCGGGCTGGCCCGCGATGGGTCAACCGCTCATGTCCGCTGATTTTGGCAACGCATCCTTCGGGAGCTAAGTTCCCATGCAAGATCACCAGCCCGCCAGTCTTCTTCAACGGCCGATCGAGCGGTGCGACCACTTGCTGTCCCGGCGTTTCCAATGCAACGTTCGCTTCTTCGGCAAAACTCTTTCCCGTGATCGTCAGCACCGAACCGTGGGCAATTTTTCCATCCAGGAGACGTTTGGCAATGACCGGGATCCCGCCGGCTTTGTCTACATCGGCGGCAACAAACCTTCCCGCAGGCTTGAGATTGGCCAGCAAGGGAGTCCGCTCGCTGACTTTCTGAAAGTCATCGATGGCAAGCGCCACTCCGGCTTCGCGCGCAATTGCGAGCAGGTGCAACACCGCGTTGGTGGAGCCCCCAGTGCAGGCAACCCCCGCAATAGCATTCTCAAATGCAGGACGAGTAAGAATATCTTTCGGGCGAATTCCCCTTTTCAGGGCCTCCAAAATGATCTCACCGCAACGGAAGGCGACATCATCCTTGCGCGCCTCCATGGCGGGAACTCCGTTGAAGCCCATCGGCGACAGGCCGATCAGCTCCATAACCGTCGACATGGTGTTGGCAGTGTACTGGCCCCCGCATGCGCCCGAGCCGGGACACGCCACGTTCTCCAGTTCCCGTAATTCTTGATCGGTCATCTTGCCTGCGGCGTTTGCACCTACCGCTTCAAACACGTCCTGAATTGTGACATCTTTCCCTTTATAGGATCCGGCGATGGTGCCTCCATACAACACTAGCCCTGGGATATTTAATCGGGCCAAAGCCATGCCTGCCGCCGGAATCGTCTTGTCACAGCCAACCACGCAAACTACAGCGTCGAACATCTGCCCCCGACACACCAGCTCAATCGAGTCGGCAATGATCTCGCGGCTGACCAGCGAAGCCCGCATGCCCTCGGTCCCCATGGTCTCGCCGTCGCTGATGGCGATGGTGTTGAACTCCATGGGAGTGCCGCCCGCCGCGCGAATCCCTTCTTTCACCTTGGCCGACAAACGTCTCAGGTGGAAGTTGCAGGGCATAGTTTCAATCCAGGTGTTGGCCACGCCAATCAGCGGCTTGCTCAGATCACTGTCAGAAAACCCAATGGCTTTGAACATGGCGCGAGCCGGAGCCCGGTCACGCCCGTCGGTAATCCCGTGGCTGCGATGTTTGAGATCCATAGCAGGTAAGCTTACGCCAGGAAGAGGAAATGTGGGTAGAAACGCGGCTTGCCACGTCCCCCTTGCGCGCTCTGGGGTAAAAACCTCTTCGCGGAGCTTAAGCCGATGCTTGACGGGAAGCTTGCACGGGCACCGAGGTTACAGGATGCCGCGCCACTTTCCAGGCTGCCCCGTGATCGAACGCTTCCTTCAATTGTCTGCCGGCCCGTACATCGATGACATCCACGACGGCGTGCCAATCCCGGCAGAGCTGCCCCACCTGCTTGGGATTCACCTCGAGCAACAGCGTGACTTTGTGAGTATGCTCGAGCGGCTCCGCTTGAACATAAGGCAGGTCAATCCCGCGCCGCGAAGCCGCGGTCAGAATACGCATCAACGTCCCTTGCGTGTTGCGATACCTAATCTGAAAGACGTGCATCGTTCTCTCCCTGATCCATGATCCATACGGGCGAGGACGCCCGTATTTCCACTTACTCTTCCTCGAATAGCATCTCTGATAACGCTGCCCCGGGCGCCACCATGGGATAAACATTCGCCTCTGGTGGACATTCGAAAACCAATAACTCCGGATGCGGAGAGGCCAGAAATTTCTCGATCTGCTCGCTGGTCTCCGCGGGAATCTCAAAACCGCTGACCGAATCTGCGCGCAACCTCTGCCCGTTGATTCCGTAGGCATAGGCAATGGCCACAAAATTCGGGTTGTCGCTCATATCGGTCTCAGCATAGTTGCGCTGGTAGAACAGCTCCTGCCATTGCCGCACCATGCCGAGATACTTGTTGTCGACCACCACCATCTTGATCGGCAGTCCAAGCCGCTTCACCGTCGCTAGTTCCTGAATGTTCATCTGGAAACCGCCGTCCCCCGAGATTGAGACGACGGTCTTGTCCGGATTGGCCAATTGCACACCAATGGCGGCGGGTAAAGCAAAACCCATCGCTCCCAGCCCGCCGGAGGTAATGAACGATCGTGCAGAACTGGAACGATAGCGCTGCGCCGCCCACATCTGGTGCTGGCCGACGTCTACCACAAGGGTGCTGTCGGCCGGCAACTGGTGGAAGAGTTCGTCGATAAACCGGATCGTGGGCTGCGCCAATCCTCGGGAGTCCGGCTCGGCGCGGTCCGGCCCGGAAGCGATGGCTCGCCAGGCACTCCAGTCCGTCAGAGACACCCGGGTTAGCGCTTCATAGAAAGTCGGGATTGTATGCGCCAGGTCGCCAATGACCGACAGCTCGCAAGGACGCACGCGATCCAGCTGTCCGGGATCAATTTCGAAATGCACAATCCTTGCGTGCGGAGCGAAGCGGGTAGGCTCACCCGTCACGCGGTCATCGAGGCGCGCGCCGAAAACCAGCAGCAGGTCGGTTTCATTCAGCGCCAGGTTCGCCGCCCGCGTGCCGTGCATCCCGACCATTCCCAGGTAATAGGGCCTTTCCGGACTGACTGCGCCCAGGCCGTGGACGGTCGCGAAGGTTGGAACCTGCAAATGATCCAGAACTCGGCGGAGGTCGGCTACGGCGCCCGACAGCTTGACTCCCGCGCCCACTAGAGCCACCGGCTTCTTCGCCTGTTGCAACAGAGCAATGGCGGTATCGCAAAATGTCGAATCCGTCGCCACGGCGGCCGGCTTCAGATGAGGCTGGAATTCCGTTGGCCCGCTGAATTCAGTCGAAGCTTTCAGCAAGTCAACCGGAATGTCGATCATCACCGGTCCCGGCCGTCCGCTGCGCGCCCAGTAGAAGGCCTGCGCAATGACTTCCGGAATCTCCTCCCCGGTGCGAACCAGACGGCTCCACTTCGTCAGAGAAAGCGTTAGCCCAAAAACATCGGTTTCCTGAAAAGCATCAGTTCCAATCAGCGGCGTGCGCACTTGTCCCGTGATGCAGACCAGCGGAACCGAGTCCATCTTGGCATCCGCAATGCCGGTGACCAGGTTGGTCGCGCCCGGGCCGCTAGTAGCAATCGCTACTCCGACCTTGCCGGTTGAACGCGCGTAGCCCTCCGCGGCGAAAACTGCTCCCTGCTCGTGACGCGTGAGGACATGCCGTACTCCGCTGTCCTCGAGCGCGTCGTAGAGCGGCATGATGGCGCCGCCGGGGTAGCCGAACACCAAGTCGACGCCTTCTGCCCGCAAGCAGCGCAGGACGATTTGAGCTCCCTTAAGCATTGACGGCCTGCGCTTCTTTCGCGTCTGAAGGTTGCGTGGTCGACTTCGTCCGGTCTTGCGGCAGCCACGACATCATCCCACGCAGCCGTGCGCCCACTTCTTCAATCTGGTGCCGCTTCTCTTTTTCCCTCAGCGTGGCAAAGTTCTTGCCACCCTTCCTGTTTTCCTCGATCCACTCGCGGGCAAAGGTCCCGTCCTGAATGCGCGCCAAGATGTCTTTCATCGCAGTGCGGGTAGCGTCGCCGACGACTTTCTCGCCACGGGTCAGGTCGCCGTATTCGGCGGTATTGGAAATCGAATATCGCATCCGGCCAAGCCCGCCTTCATACATCAAATCAACGATGAGCTTCATCTCGTGGAGACATTCGAAGTAGGCAATCTCGGGCTGATAACCAGCCTCGACTAAAGTCTCGAAACCTTTCTTAATCAGCGACGTAAGGCCGCCGCAGAGCACGGATTGCTCTCCGAACAGATCGGTTTCGGTTTCTTCTTTAAAGGTAGTTTCGAGAACACCGGCCCGGGCAGAGCCAATGCCATGCGCATAAGCCAGAGCGCATTCGCGCGCGTGTCCGGTGGCGTCCTGATAAACCGCCAGCAGGGAAGGAACTCCGTTGCCCTCGCGGTAAATCCGGCGCAGCAAATGGCCCGGGCTCTTGGGAGCAATCATCACGACGTCGACATCCTTCGGCGGCTCGATGGCTTTGAAATGGATACTGAACCCGTGCGAGACGCCTAGTGTCTTGCCAGCATGAAGAAAGGGCTTGACCGAAGCTTCGTAGAGTGCTGCCTGAGTTTCATCCGGCGTGAGGATCTGAATCCAGTCCGCCCGCTTGGCCGCCTCGGCCGGGCTAATGACGACCATTCCATCTGCCCGGGCCTGCTGTGCCGATCCTCGTTGCGGATCAAGCCCGACAATAACCTTGTAGCCGCCATCGCGCAGGTTCTGCGCCTGGGCATGTCCCTGGCTGCCGTAACCCAGGATGGCAATGGTTTTGCCCTTCAGGGCGCTGGGGTTAGCATCGCGTTCGTAAAAAATTTGGGCGGGCACTGATCTCTCCTCTTACATGTCGTGATCGAGCAACACTCTCCGCAGGATCTCGCGGGCAGCGATTCATGGCCCCTAGGCGACAAACCGACCGGTCGGTCGGTCTGGAAATGCTACGGGTTCCGGCTCGGCAAGTCAAGAGCGAAACCCGGTTCTCCTAAATCAGCCCAGCAAATTAGGCAAGCTCGGAAAGCGATCCGTCGGGTCAGAGAGCAGCCTCCATACACCCAGGCTGGCATTTGGCATTTCTGGGACTGCTGGTTATTCTTTCTGCGCCCATGCCCCGAGAACTCGTAACCGACTCCCGGCAGGAAATTCTGCGCGCCTCTGCACGCCTGTTCCGGGAGCGCGGTTACGATGCCACCTCGATGAACGACATCTCCGCCGCTCTCAAGCTGAGCAAGGGCGGCCTCTACCACCACTTTCGCAGCAAGAACGAGATCCTGTTCCACATCATGAACCACGCCATGGACCTCACCGAGGAGCGCGTCCTGGCGCCGGTCCGCAAGCTATCGGATCCGGAACAGCGGCTGCGCGCTCTGATCCGCTTGCACATTCAGCTGGTGCTGCGCGCCCGCGATCGCGAGATCACGGTAATCCTGCACGAGAACCATCCGCTCCCGGCCAGCCTGCATAAGCGAGTCAATGCGCGCAAGAAGGAGTACATCCAATTTGTGGAGAACCTGATCGGAGAGGTGCAACGAATCCGAAATGTCCGAGGCCTCAATCCTCAGGCCGCGGCCTTTGCACTGCTAGGAATGATCAACTGGATTCATCAATGGTACAGAGCAGAGGGACCGCTGCAAGAGGAAGACTTAATTCAGCAGTACACAGAGATCTTTTTTTCCGGGGCGTTCCGCTAACTCAGATTAACACCGAGAACACCAAAGCTAGGATTTGTGAGTTCCTCCGCGGTGTCGGCGTGCTCGGCAGCGAAATGCTCTTAAGTGGCGACAGCCTTCTTTGCAGGAATCCAGTAAATCTCTTCCTTCAGCGCTTCTTTGGAAAACCCTTTTCGCTTCAGGATGCCCTTGCCGTGCTCGATCATATCCGGATGCCCGCACAGATAAGCGATAGAGTTTTCGCCGGTAAGTCCCCACATATCTGCGTACTTGCGCAATAAATCGTCCACGCGTCCCGTTTCACCGTGCCACTTCTCGTCTTCCCACGGACGGCTGATCGTAAACACATTGGTCAGCCAGGGAGATTCCTTCGCGATCTTTTGAACTTCGTCGTAGTAAGCGAATTCCCAGGAACGGCTGGCCCCGTTGAGGAGGTACAGCTTGTGTCCCTGCGGAAATTTGCCTTCGCGATAGTCTTTGCTGAGACTGCGCATGTAGCTCACAAAGGGCGCCAGTCCGGTGACCGTTGATACGAGCAGGTGGTTAGTGCGTGAGGTCTTGGTCTCGAGCATAAACCGGCCCTTTGGGACCTTACGCATCAACATGGAATCGCCCAGTTGCAGTTTGTAGAGCTGCGGCGTGAGTTCTCCCTGGGGCACCAGCTCAAAGAAAAACTCCACCTCGTCTTCATAAGGCGAGGAAACGATGGAATAAGCTCTCTCGCTGCGCTTCTCCGGCCCCTGCACACCCAGGGTAGCGTACTGCCCGGGCTGAAAACGGAACTCGCCCCCGGGATTGACGCGGATGCTCCAAAGATCAGGGGCGTAATCCATGCGCTTGGTAATTTTGGCGTGATAAAACTTCTCGTCCGACGTGGGCATACTTTTCCTCTAAGCTCGATTGGATGAATTCTCTATTAGTTTACCGAAGATGGATGCGGCTGGGGTTCCTCGACACTGCTTTTATAGAAAAATCGCGAAACTGATTGGTGCCTCAAAGGTTCGCGCCCGTGCTGGGAGATACCTAGCGTCACTTGAATAAAAGTGACGACCTTTCCTTCTTATGGTTGCGACCCGGCCGGCTCATTTTCCCATTACCAGCACCACGAACGAATCAGGAGTAAGGGAAGGCCTGGGGCGCGGGTTCTGCTCCGTAGGCGCGGGCCGTGGTCCAAATTTTGCCGTGACCGTATAGACCTGATGAGTTTTCGGATCCAGCGCCATCGTCCTCGCCCCTTCCTGGGTGGTCGCATTCTCCACCACGCTAAACTTGTCGGGCGATTCTTCGCGAATCACGGTCAGCTTGCCATCATGGCAAGACGCAAATGCCATCTTCGTCTCATCATCGTAGGCGGTTGCATCAACGCCGTCACAAATCGGCAGGCTGCTGACGATTTTCCCGCTATCCGCATCGACAATCGCCATCAACTTCTCGCATCCGGAGAACAGCCGCCGGTTCGCGCGATCCAGCGAAAGTCCGCTCGGGCCTTCACACGGCGCCAGGGGCCAGCGGGCCTTCACTTCCAGCTTATTCGAATCGAGCGCATCCAGTTGATTCTTGTCTTCAATATTGACAAATAGTTCGCCTTTCCCGTCGCTGACCGCAAACTCCGGCTTCCCTTCCAGCTTGATCGTGCCGACGACCGTGCCCTTGGCCGCATCGATTGCCGTGGAATCACTACTCCGTCCGTTAAAGGTAAAAACACGTTGACTGGCCGGATCGTACAGAATCGCGTCCGGATTCTGCCCAACCTTCACTTTGCTTAGAGTCTTAAATGTCTTCAGATCGAAGATGCTGACCGTTCCTTCGCGGCCGTTACTGGTAAAACCACGACCCAGGTCCGGAGCAAGTGCAATCCCATGCACGCCAGGTGTGTCGCCGATCTCCCCAACTTCTTTACCGGTATCCACATCAATAACCGCAACGTGCGTGCCGCGTGAGATATACAAATAGCGGGTTGAATTGTCGAGGGTCAGATAATCCCAGCCGCCCTCGCCGCCCAGTTTGTACGTCTTCAGCAAGTGATACCCGGCGGACGACTGCCCCTTTGCCGAGCTCGTCAGGATTAGGCCCGCCACGATCATCGCAGCACACACTACATAAGAGATACGTCTCATCGTCTCCTCGCTTCCTAACCAAGGGTTTGGTACTTCATTTTTCCAGTGAGGGTATCGGCCTTCACCCGGCCAATACAGTCAATTGCTGTGCTGTTTGTGCTGTGAAGCATCCCGTATGGGCCTTGTGGGTTAGCCTTGACCGAGCAAATTCTTCGCCGTAGAGGAGCATCTAACCAGTATTCTTCGACCATGAGGAGGACCTGTTATGCGCAGCGCAGCCGCGCTTGGAATTGTCTCATTTTTCCTGTTCGGAGCGGTCGCGAATGCCCAGTTCGTGCCGTCCGGAAATATTTCTATTGGCTACTCCTATGTCAGAGCCGATCTTTCGACCAGTCGACCGCTCTCCCCTTCTTTCAGCACTTCCAACTTCAATGGTTGGGACGGAGCGCTTGAATTGAGATTTATACCGTGGATAGGAGGCGTAGCCGATTTCGGTGGCAATTACGGAACGCCGCTCGTTACCCCTCCGTGCGAGGCAATCCCTTCGCCACCCTGCGGCCCTTTTGACGCCCGCACCCGCGTGCACACGTATCTATTTGGACCGCGCGTTTCCTTTTCGATCAGCCGATTCACCCCATTCGCACATGTCCTGCTCGGTGCCGGACACATCAGCGCCAGTGGCACGATTCCAGGCGGCGGCAATTTCTCAACTTCGGATACAGTCTTCACCACGGCGGCAGGCGCCGGTATAGATTACAAACTAATCAAAGGTCTGGCCTGGCGCCTTCAGGGAGATGATCTGCACACTCGCTTTTTCAATAGCGCGCAAAACAACTTTCGCTTCATCACCGGAATCGTGGTTCGCTTTTAACTGCGGTGCTTATCCTTTCGAGTTTCCAGGGCGCAGGTCCAAGATGTCGGCTCGCAGGTCTCCGGGCAGGCAGCAGGCCTGAGACCTGACAGCTGGGAGTTTACTTTTGTGATGGTGGAACGAATTCCTTAGGCAGGGCCGTGCCTTCCCCGAAAAAGTACTGCTCCAGTTGCTGTACGATGACCTGCTGGTCTTCTTTGCGGGCTGGGTTCAACCGGTACTCGTTGAGCAAAATCTTGCAATGTTCCATCCACATGTTCCAGGCATCCTTGGAAACATGCTCGTAGACTTTCTGGCCCAGCTCCGTGTCAAAGGGAGGCTCGTCCAAGCCGGGCAGCTCTTTTTGAAATTTCACACAGAACACTTTGCGACCGCTCATGAATCCTCCTCCAATAGGAGACGCTGGTATTATGCCATGCGAATTGGCGGTCATCGCTGGGCTTCAGCTCCGGATGGGACACTCGGGCGCCGACTCGGCTCGGTTCAAGCGACAGCTTCATCGAAGAAGGATTCGCCGCGCAGCAAGGCTTCGATACCCTTTACCACCTTGCCGGCTTCGTTCTTGTCCACTGCCCCGCGAATTCCTGAACCTTTTGCTTCGTCGACCAACTGGCTGGACATGTACATGGTGAACATCAGAATGGGGAGCGTTGGCGCGCTCCTGGTAATCTCGCGCGCGGCTTCCACGCCGTTCATTTGCGGCATTGCAAAATCCATGACGATCAAGTCCGGATTCAGCTCTCGCGTTTTCTGGACGGCATCGCGTCCATCTTCCGATTCGCCGCACACCTCCCACTCCGGATTCCGCTGCAGCAGTCGGCGCAGCTGCTTGCGTAGCAGCGCACTGTCATCCACGATAAGAATGCGCGCCTTCATCGATTGAACTTCGGAAGTCACAAGCAACACCAGGTCCCTTCGCCAGAAATACCGTTAGAGGATGCGCGAAAAGGCGTACCAGCGCACGAAAAATCTGTGTCGTCATACGACCTATTCTGTAAAATCCCTTTACGCGGGACATTCCGAGGCGCACTCTGGGCCAACACTACGCCCCGGAATAGCGGAGTCGAAGGTTACGTCGTCGGGCAGACAAGCGTCAATACAGCAAAGTCCGGATAGCGATCGGTGAGAAGTTCGGAATCGCAAAGATCCAGGCAAGGAATCGAGGAAGCGCTCCGGTGCAGCGTCAGCCACACCGGAGCACCAAAATTACGGCAAGTAGTAGCGGAAGGAAGTGAAGATCATGTTATCGATGCCCTTCGGCGCGCCTCCAATTTCCGACCAAGTGTTTTTGTCGACGTAAGCATATTGCGCGCCAAATTGCAGTCTACCCTTCGGACCATTGTAAATGCGGTACCAGAACCCGGCCGAACCCTCCAGCAGGGCACGGGTATTAGCATCGCAATTAGCAGGGTTGGTAGGTAGGAAACCGCCGCTGGCAACCGGGAACTGTCCACTCGCAGACGTTCCCGGACCCACATCCGTGGAGCACCCTGTGTTCTTCCGTAGCGGCGAGCCATAGCCGATTCCGGCCCCGGACGCGTTCACGAAAGCTCGGCGGCCGTTGTACTCCCCGCCGCCGTACAAGTAGAGATCCCACTTGGGATTGTGGTATTCGATCGTACCCAGGCTTTGATAATTCCGGATCAGCGCTATCGTGCCCTCCGGGTGCAGCGTCAGGTCCGGCAGCCCTGCATTTCCATACCGGCCAACACCGTTGCCGCCAAACGCATGCGCAGCCAATTCGAGATGCTTATTCAAAACCACTACGCGCGCATTGGCGCCCACTCCGCCACCGGTTTTCATATCATTGAACGCCCCGCGCGTCGAGGCGCCCGTCACACCTTGGCAGATGGTTGTGGCCGACACTGAGAAGCACGGATAAATGCGATCCCGGAACTGACTGACCAGTCCAAACACCTCATAGTGTCCGATGCCTGGCTCAAAAGCCGCCTTCACGACAAAGTCAGGTGCAGCGTTGAAAGAATAGGTTGCGCTAGGGTTGTACAGGCCACCGCTAGCTCCGGCGGCGCCAAGGACGACATTGTTAGTCAAACCCTGCCCACCCAAGCCGTTGACCTGCGGGTTCTCGATGGAGAAACCCAGCCAGGCCTTGTTGTTGAAGCTCTTGGACACGCGGAACCCGAGCTGCCGGGCCCAGGTCATGCCCACGATGTATTGCGCGTCGATTTGCAGGGGAAACGCTTCCTGCCGTAGCTCCAGGCCCTTCCTGTTTTCCATCAGCAAGGTCCACATCTGCCCGCCGGTAACAGTGAGACCGTTGTCCAGAGCCGCTTGTCCCCATGCTTGGCGCTGGCGGAACGTGTAGCTGTTGCTCTGATTGTTATTGGAAGTGACGCCCGCCGACAGGAAGTCTCCCTCCACGTAGCCGGTCAGCTTAAGGCTCTTCACCTTCCCTTCCGCCAGCATTGAGACGCGCGACTGGCGCCCCGAGGCGTAGAACTCCGAGATATTGCTCGCCGACGCTCCGGGCATCGGAATCGCGTTCAGTGGGGTGTTGATGTCAGCCGCCAGCGCCCGTTTGCGCCACACGGTCTCGGCGGCCAGGAAGCCGCCCGGGGTAATGGTGATCCCCTTGTAGTGCAGCGCGGTGGGACTCTCCTGCGACCCCTGAAAACTCTTTTGTGTTTCCTGGAGATTTACCGCGACATTGGTTGCCGTTGCTTTCAGATCATTGATGTCGTTTTTCAGCGCCGTGACCGTCTGCTCCTGCTGGCTGGCTTGCGATGCCGCGGTGTCCGCCTTGCTCTGTGCCTGCGCTGCCGCGGCCTGGCTCTGGTCCAAACGTTGCTGCAACTGCTGCAAGGCCTGGTCACGGCTGTTTAGTTCGTCGCTCAGCTTTTGAATCTGCTGTTGCTGTGCTTCCAGGGCATGTCTCAGCTGCTGAAGCTCTGCCGAAACGTTGGTGGACTTCTTCGCTGCACTCGTGGTCTTACCTGTGCTAGTCGCCTGCGGCTCCGCCAATGCAATCGCCGTGAGCACGAGCGACAATGCGACAGCCGTAACTTGCTTCATTGCGCCTCCGTGGATCCTCCGTGAATGTAGGCAACCAACTCATCGTCACCTGAACCGCAACTGTTGCCCTCGCTGCCTTGTTTTCCCGAGAACGCTTGATCGTAGAGTGACTTTGTTAACAGCAGATGAATGGCGTGTAAATGCGCAATGAATCAGCAGACGGATGCACCGAAAACCCGATCGGGTGTGGGAATTGACGGCCGTCGCCCTGCGAATTTCGGACAACCTCCCTGCTTTCAATGGGATCAGCTCTACTGGCAGGCTGCTCGAAGTGCCGCCGGTTATCCACTCCGAGGGGGATGAACTAAATGCTGTAACCAGACCCTCCGCCCGTTCATCGAAGGGAGGGTCGTTTTCGCCCGCGGAGGCCCGAATATGCTCGTCGCGCAAAATGCGGTTCGACACCCCCTGTTGGAACGCTTGTCAGACGCTCGCGCCCTCACCGACCAACTCTTCAGCCTGGTAAAGCCCGAAGCGTTCTACGATCGCCCGATTCCCGAGAGGCACCGGATCATCTTCTATGTTGGTCACCTCGAAGCCTTCGATTGGAACCTGCTTCGCGAACGCATTCTGAATCTGAAGTCCTTCCACCCCGAGTTCGACCATTTGTTTGCCTTTGGCATCGATCCCGTGGATGGAGGCCTGCCGTCTGACCGACCGCCTGACTGGCCATCTGTGGAAGCGGTGCGCGATTATGTCCGCCGCATTCGCGAGGCGCTCGATGCCCAACTGGATGCTGCAGTCTTGTCGGAAGCGAACAACGGATTTCAGCCCACCCAGTTGCTCAATGTCGCCGCGGAGCATCGGCTGATGCACGCCGAGACTCTGGCTTACATGCTCCATCAGTTGCCGCTCGATCAGAAAATTCACCAACCAGGCAGGACTCATCTTGCGACTGCGGCAGTCGCACCACGCATGATTAAAATCCCTGCCGGCTCAGCTACTTTGGGGCTCTCGCGCTCCGACGCAAACGCCTTCGGCTGGGACAACGAATACGAGTCGCACGTCGTTACGGTTCCGGCTTTTGCGATTGATCAATACCCGGTCACCAATGGGAAATATCTTGAGTTCATCGCCGCCGGCGGATATGAGAGTCGCGATCTTTGGACGGAAGCCGGTTGGAAGTGGAAAACCGAGCACAGCCTCGCTCATCCCGCGTTTTGGAAGCGCGTCGGCGGCCAGTGGCAGTACCGGGGAGTGTTTGCCGAAGTACCTCTTCCCCTGACCTCGCCGGTTTACGTAAGCCACGCCGAGGCCAGCGCCTATGCGCGCTGGACCGGAAAATCCCTGCCGACCGAAGCCCAATGGCATCGCGCCGCTTACGGCACGCGTGATGATTCAGAAAGACCGTTCCCCTGGGGCGCAGACCTTCCTGAGCCAAGCCTGGGCAATTTTGATTTTCAGAGTTGGGACCCAACTCCGGTCAATGCTTTCCCACGAGGTCAGAGCGCCTTTGGCGTCACTGACCTGCTCGGCAACGGCTGGGAGTGGACTTCTACTTTATTCCAACCGTTCCACGGGTTTGAGCCGTTCTCGTTCTACCCCGGGTATTCCGCCAATTTCTTCGATGGACAGCATTATGTGATCAAAGGCGGCTCGGCCCGAACCGCAGCCTGCATGTTGCGGCGCTCGTTCCGCAACTGGTTTCAGGCCCATTACCAGTACGCGTATGCCGGATTTCGTTGTGTCGAGAACTGAGCGGAGGCTCTTATGCTGACCCACGCTATCAATGCCAACTCGCTGTACGAGTTCGCTGCCGACGTCCGTGCCGGCCTTACCCGCCTCGGCCAGAAAGAACTCCCGTCGAAATACTTGTACGACGACGTCGGCACCGCACTGTTTGAAGTCATCAGCGTGCTCCCTGAATACGGCTTGACGCGCGCCGACGAGCGGCTTCTCAGGCGCCACGCCATCGACATCGTCGACCGGCTCCAAGATCCCGTGATCGTGGCCGAACTGGGCAGCGGTAGCGGCAAGAAAACGCGCTGGCTGCTGGAGGCGCTCTGCAGCCGTCAGCAAACTTATTATTGTCCGATTGAAATCTCGGCCACCGCGCTGGCCATGTGCCGCCGTGAGCTCAGCGATCTGGAATCGATCAGCATCGTAGGCTTCGAGCGCGAATACCTGGACGGCCTGTTGGAGGTCGCTGCGCGCCGCGAGGAGAATGCGCACCTGCTGGTATTGTTTCTCGGCAGCACGATTGGAAACTTTGATCGGCCCGCCGGAACCAAGTTCCTCCGGCAGGTGCGCCGCATTCTGCAGCCCGGCGACGCTCTTCTGTTAGGAGCGGACCTGGAAAAACCCGTCCCGCAATTGATTGCCGCTTATGACGACCCGCTGGGAGTCACGGCTGCCTTCAACCTGAACCTGCTGGCACGCATTAATCGGGAACTTGACGCTGACTTCGATCTGCAACAATTCGAGCACGTCGCCCGCTTCAATCCCGAAGCCCGCAGCATGGAAATGCACCTGCGATCAAAACGCAAACAGACGGTCGCTATTCCCGGCGCCGATCTCGCAGTCTCTTTCAACGAAGGCGAAACCATCTGGACCGAGAGCAGCCACAAGTACTCCCGCCACGAACTGCTCCAGATCGCCATGGCAGCGGGCTTTCGGTGTCAGGCGCAGTGGATCGAGGACGAATGGGGCTTCGCGGAAAACTTGTTCATTGCCCAGTGAACGAGCAAGGCGTCAGTCGGGCTGACCTTTTATGAGGCGTACCGCCCAGACGAGCAAAACCGGCTCGTCTGGGGCAACCCCCACGCTTTTGCGCCCAGTCTATGCCTTAGGGTACCCCCGTGCTCTTTTCGTTAAACCTATGTAAACAAAGACCTGAATCTCGCGCGAAATTCAAAAAGGGCATCCCAAAGCAATGAAAGCACGTCGATAACGCTTCGCGAATGCTCGAAGCAGCACAAGAGCAAGAGCGGGCGGCTCTGGAAAAAGCGGCCATGGATCAGTTTGGTTATACTTTGGTTACGAATTGCCCAAAACCTGCATCAGAACCAGGGCAAACCGCAAATTCCGCGGTTGCTCTCAGGTTCTCCCGCTCTCGCTCTGCGGCCTAACTGAATGCTGATGCAAGGGTTGGACTCAGATCTAGTGGGCCCGCCAGGATTTGAACCTGGGACCAATGGATTATGAGTCCACTGCTCTAACCGCTGAGCTACGGGCCCGTTTGCGGAAGTTTACATGTTAGCAGACCTGATATAGCTCGCTTCTTCTTTCGACTTCTTTCGACCGCTCCTGCAGAAGGTGCTGGCGTCTGATCACGAAATCGTTGTTGCTCAGGACGGCATGGAGACCTGGCAGGCGCTCCAAGCGCCCAACGCTGCGCGGCTGGCGATCCCTGGACTGGGTCATGCCCGGGCTGACCGGCCCGCAAATCTGCCGCAAGGTGCGCAGTTCCCCGGCGTTTATGTTCGGCGTACCTGATCATTCTCACCGCAAAGAACAGCGTGGCGGACCTGGTTTCCGGGCTGCGCGCCGGCGCCGACGATTACGTCACCAGGCCGTTCGATCCCCAGCAATTCCGCGCTCGGGTGAAAGTTGGTGAGCGCGTTTTGGATTTACAGGCCGCGCCGGCTGCACAATTTGCAGCGCTGGAAGACTCCTTAGCGCGAGAAGCCGCTGCAGGCGCCTGCTCCCAATCTGCCCAAGCTGTAAACGGATTCGCGCTGACGGGGAACGCTGGCAGCAGGTGGATCTCTACATCCACTTACATGGGCGGTCTGAGGGCAGCCCGCACGGAATCTACCCCAGGTGCGTCGATAAGATTGTCACTCCCGACTTCCAGCTGACGACCGGCTCTCAACAATGTTCGAAGAAGTGACTGCAGGAATTTTCTAATCGATCCCTTCCCAGCAGCGTTCGCCATCGCGCAGGAAAGTTGTCGCGAAAACCGGGCCTCGCGTATCCAGGTAAACCAGGCAGCTGCCTTCATAGCCGGGAAGCACCTGATCGGTGTTCCAGTCCCGAATGACATTGGCCGCACGATCCCAGTACGCACCCGGCCGCTTCGATTTCGATGTAACAGAGTTCATTATGCAATGCACCTCGACAAAGTCCCATGGGCCTGGGTCACAGAATATCTTCTGCATAATCGATTTTGTCAAGCTGTGCTGACCTGAGAAGGCGCTGGAAAACAGGCTAGGTTAGGTGGAATAGTCGGCATTAATTCGGACATACTCCTCGCTGAGATCGGTAGTGTAGAAATGCGCGCCACTCCGGCCGCGTCCTAACTGAACCCGGATATCGCATTCTGGCTGAGCCAGATGGGAGTGTGCTTCCTTCTCATCGAAGTGTGCCGCGCTCCCCTGACGGCACACCTGCTGACGGCCAATGAAAATATTGATTCGAGCGGGATTCACCGGAGCGCCGGAATATCCGATGGCTGCCAGGATACGCCCCCAATTGGGATCGGCGCCTGCCCAAGCCGTTTTCACCAGGGCAGAATGGGCAATCGCGCGCGCCACCTGCTTAGCTTCTTCGCGGGTTTTGGCGCGCTCGATGCATAAGCAAATCACGTGCTGGACACCCTCGCCGTCCCGCACAATTTGCCGCGCCAAAGATTGACAGACTTCGATCAATGCGGCGTTGAACGCTTTGGCACAATGGTCCACGCGGATGCCCGACTGTCCGCTCGCCAAAAGCAGGACCGTGTCGTTGGTGGAAGTATCGCCATCAATCGAAATGCAGTTGAATGTTTCCTCGCAGGTCCGGACCAGATGCCGTTTCAATTGCGTTGGCGGCGCGGTAACATCGGTGAACACGTACACCAGCATGGTCGCCAGTTGCGGATGAATCATGCCCGACCCCTTGGCCACCCCGAGCAATCGAACCTCTCCGCCACGGCTCCGGAACCTGACGGAGGCCAACTTGGGCCGCGTGTCGGTTGTCATGATGGTCTGGGCAAACTGACAGGCAGCCTGTTCGGTTGCCGCTTGTTGCGAGACCAACTCCGCCAACCTGGCGACGATCTTCTCGGCCGGTAATGGCACTCCGATGATGCCAGTGGATGACGGAAACACCTCGGCTGCTGTGATGCCCAAACGTTTTGCGACCTCTCGACAAACTTGCTGGCAGGCCGCGATCCCGGCTACGCCGGTCGCACAATTCGCATTGCCCGAGTTCACGACCAGCGCGCGCAGGCTCCCTCGCGTGCGGTTCAACGAAGCACGGCCAACCTGAACCGGTGCCGCCATCACACGATTTCTAGTGAACACGGCCGCCGCCTTGGTCCGGGCAGAGCAGGTTACGAGGGCGAGATCTGCGCGCCCGCTGGCTTTGATCCCGGCAGCTGTGGAGGAAAAAGAAAATCCCTTGGGCAGGAAGATCTGAAGCGGCGTATCCGGCAGTGTCATGCCTCGAGTTTGACCAGCGACGACGCTGGCTGCAGGATGGCGAAAGTAGGCAGGCTGCCGCGCACCATAGCCACTTCGTCGCAGCCGTGCAACTTCGGGCAGACGCAGCAGTCTTTGTAGAGCTTGTCGGGGATGTCTTCGCGCGTGACCACCGAGAATCCCAGCGGCGCGAAAAACTCCGGAATGCGCGTGAACAGGCACACGCTGTTCACGTGATGTTTCTTGGCCTGTCTGAGCAAGGCTCGTACCAGGCGGCGGCCGGTACCATTGTGGCGCCCGGACGCGTGCACGGTGATGGAGCGAATTTCGGCAAGATGCGGCCCATAAATGTGCAGAGCACCACAACCGAGGATTCGGCCATCTTCTTCGGCAACGATGAAATCGCGCACGTTCTCGCAGATTTCGGCGAAGCTACGCGGCAGCAGCGTGCCGGTCTCGAAGTGCGCCGAGATCAACTGGTGAATCTGTTCGGCGTCCGGCAGGATCGCTTCACGCGTGCGCACGGGCCACCCCACGAAGAGCTGCGATTTCCTGCTTTGCGTATGCAAGAGCCTGTTTCACCTGCTCCGGCGCCGTGCCGCCGACTACATCGTGAATGCTCAGTACTGACGTCAGCGTCAGGCGCGAATAGAAATCCTGATCGAATGCCGGATTCAATTGCTTCAACTCATCGAGCGGTAGATCCTGCAGTTCGCAGCCTTTTTCCAGGCAGCGTTGGACTGCCTTCCCGACCTGCTCATGCGCCAGCCGGAAGGGGACTCCGCGTTCCACCAGATACGTGGCCGCAGCCCAGGCGTTCATGAATCCAGATTGTGCTGCCGCCTGCATGCGCGCGTAGTCGAACTCCGCTGCCTTCACCCAACCAGTCACGAGCGGCAACAAGGCAAGCAGCGTCTCGCTGGCATCGAACAGCGGCTCCTGGGTTTCCTGAAGGTCTTTGTTGTAGGCCAGAGGCAGCCCCTTCACACCCACGAGCAAAGCGGTGGCGTCGCCAATGACCCGCGCCGCCTTGCCGCGGGTCAGTTCCAGCAGATCGGGATTCTTCTTCTGCGGCATAGCGCTGCTGCCTGTTGAATAAGCTTCCGGCAGCTGGATGAAGCCGAACTCCTGGGCAGAAAACAGGATCATCTCCTCCGCCCAACGGCTCAAATGAGTGGATAATAACGAGAGAGCATCTACAAACTCGAGGACGAAATCGCGATCGCTGGTCGCATCCATGCTGTTTGCGGTTGGCCCGTCGAAGCCTAGTTCTTGGGCAATTGCGTCGCGATCCAGCGGAAGGGTCGCTCCCGCCACCGCTCCTGAACCCAGCGGGCACAGATTCGCCCGCTTGCGACAATCCGCCAGCCTTTCCGCATCGCGGCTGAACATCTCGACGTAAGTCAGCAGCCAGTGCGCGACCAGCACGGGCTCAGCTCGCTGCAAGTGCGTGTAAGCGGGCATCGCGGCATCGCCGGCCTGCTCCGCTCGCATCACCAGCACTTCCGTCCAATCAGCGATGAACTCCCGCAGCTGATCAATGCTCTCGCGAACATACAATCGCAGGTCGGTAGCGATCTGCTCGTTGCGGCTGCGTCCACTGTGCAGCTTGTAACCCGCATCTCCGATCATCGACACCAGTTGCTTTTCGACGAAGTGGTGCACATCTTCTGCCTCGTCGTCTTCAAGAAACGCCGCGGAAGCGGCGCGCTCGGCAATCTGGTCAAGTCCGAACAAGATGGACGCCAGTTCTTCCGCCGACAAAATCCCGGCTCCCTGCAAGGCGTGCGCATGAGCACGGCTCGCATTCAGCTCGTGGCTGAGCAACCGCCGATCGAACGGAAACGATCGCTGCCAGCGCTCGAATTCGGGATCAAGCGGCTGCCGGAAACGCCCCGACCACATCTTCACTTCACCACCTCCATGCGCGCCTGCGCCCGCGACCGTGAGGGCAAACCGAGGATGCGAATAAACCCGGCCGCATCTTTCTGATCGTAGCTGTCGCCCATGGTGAAGGCGGCCAGGTCCGTGCGATACATCGAGTACTCGGAACGGCGGCTGACCACCGAAATATTCCCTTTGTATAGGCTCAGAGAAACCGTCCCCGTAACTTCTTTCTGGGTAGTTTCGACAAAAGCGTCCAAAGCCTCGCGCAAAGGCGTAAACCAGAGCCCGAAATAGACCATCTCGGCATACTTCAGCCCAATGTGCTGCTTGAAATGCATCAGGTCGCGATCCAGGCACAGGGCCTCGAGTTCGCGGTGTGCAGTAAGCAGCAGCGTCCCGCCGGGCGTCTCATAGCAGCCCCGCGACTTGATCCCCACAAACCGGTTTTCCACCAGGTCCACCCGGCCGATTGCGCTACGCCCCCCGATCTCATTGAGCAACTCGACGAGCGACACCGGATCCATTTTCATGCCGTTGACAGCAACTGGGATGCCTTTCTCGAAACCGATCTCGGCATGCTCTTCGCGATCGGGCGCATCTTGCGGAGAACGCGTCAGTTGCCACGTGCTGGGGAGCGGCGCATTGCCGGCGTCTTCCAGCTCGCCACCCTCGTGGCTGATATGCCACAGATTGCGGTCGCGACTATGAATTTTCTCTCGGCTGGCTGCCACCGGGATGCCATGTTGCTCGGCATAATCGAGGCAGTCTTCCCGCGACTTCAAGTCCCACTCCCGCCAGGGAGCGATCACCTTTAACTCCGGTGCCAGCGCCTGGTAAGCGAGCTCAAAGCGCACCTGGTCGTTGCCCTTGCCGGTACATCCGTGCGCCACAGCGCCAGCACCTTCCCGCAGAGCCACCTCAACCTGATGTTTTGCAATCACCGGCCGCGCCAGCGAGGTTCCAAGCAAGTACTTGTGCTCGTAGACGGCTCCGGCCTTGAGCGCAGGCCATACGTACCCGGTCAAGAATTCTTCACGGAGGTCTTCGACCACGACCTTGCTCGCGCCGGTCTTGTATGCCTTATTGACGACCGCATCGAGATCCTCCCCCTGGCCGACGTCGCCTACCATGGCAATCACGTCGTAGGCATAGTTTTCTTTCAGCCAGGGAATGATGATTGACGTGTCGAGACCGCCGGAATACGCAAGTACGACTTTCTCAGGCATGGCTGCTTCTCCTTGGGGGGCGACCCATACCGCCGCCCAATAACAGTAAGAGAATGGCTTTCTGCACGTGCATCCGGTTCTCCGCCTGATCGAAGACGACCGACTGCGCGGAATCGATCACTGCGTCCGTGACTTCTTTGCCGCGGTATGCTGGAAGGCAGTGCATGAATACAGCATGAGATGCGGCCTCAGCCATCAGAGCTTCATTCACCTGATAGGCAGCGAAGATTCCGGCTCGCTGTTCCGACTCGTGTTCGTGTCCCATGCTGACCCAGGTATCGGTGTACACCGCATCCGCCCCACACACCGCCTCATGGGGGTCACGCAACAATTCGATACTGGCCCCTGTTTCGCGAGCAATCTCCCGTGCTTCGGCGAGAATGTGCGGATCAGGCTCGTAGCCCGCAGGGGTAGCTACGCGAATCGATGATCCCAGAGAGGCGCAGGCCAACAGCAGCGAGTGTGCGACATTGTTCCCATCCCCCACATAGGCAAGCCGAGCGTTCTTCAGGTTCCCGAACTTTTCTTGCAACGTGAAGTAGTCGGCCAGCGCTTGGCAGGGGTGTTCCAGTTCGCTCAGCGCATTGATGACCGGAATTCCTGCATATTCGGCCATCTGCTCGACCGTGGCATGAGAGAACGTTCGCAGCACGATTACATTTACCCAGCGCTCCAGGTTATGAGCGATATCGCTCAGCTTTTCTCGCGCATCGAGCCGGCTCTGCGTCTGATCGACGAAGAACGAGACACCACCCAGGCTTGCCATGCCCGACTCGAACGTCAACCGCGTGCGCAGAGATGGTTTCTCAAAGAACATTACCAGCTGTTTACCGGCCAGTGCAGCGCGGAAATTTCCCGGACGGGCCTTCACGAGAGCTGTGAGTTCGAGCACGGCCTCCACTTCGCGCGCAGCAAGATCGCGAATGGAAACCAAATCGCGGCTCAAAAAGCCCTTAGGGCTGGGAAGACTGGAAACCGGTGAAGTCCGGAGTGACGTGCCGTTCATGCCTGACTCCTTTTTGTTTTGAGTGGAGACACGGACGTCTTCGTCCGTGCGACGTTCTGCAAAGCCAAATCGAGCGCCTTAATGACCTGGTCCACGTGTTTCTCCTGAATAATGTAAGGAGGCAAGAAGCGGAGAACGGTTTCGTGCGTCCGGTTGATGATGATTCCCTCCTGGAGCAGTTGCTTGGCAACTGCCTTTGCCAGATCAGCCGAGGTCAGATCGACGCCCAACATGAGCCCGAGACCCCGTACTTCGAGAATCTGCTGACATTTCGAGGCCAGTTCCTCGAGCCGCGAACGGAAGTAGCCGCCGACGGTCCGAATGTGAGGCAGCAATTTCTCCATCTGCTTCAGAAATTCGACTGCCACCGCGCAGGACAGAGGACCGCCTCCGAACGTCGTCCCATGCAATCCGGGATGCATGCAGCTGGCAACCTTGTTGCTCGTCAGGATCGCGCCTAACGGCAACCCCGCAGCAAGAGGCTTCGCCACAGTAACGATGTCCGGTTGCACGCCATAATCCTGGTAAGCGAAATACTGTCCTGTGCGTCCGAGCCCGCACTGGATTTCGTCGATGATCAGCAAAGCTCCATGCTTTTCAGTCAGCTCTCGGGCAAGTTTCAGAAACTCAGGGCTCACGGGAAAAACCCCGCCCTCGCCCTGGATCGTCTCCAGGCAAATGGCGCAAACGCTGCCATCAAATTGCCGCTTCAGATCTTCGAGGTCGTTCAGTGCAACGAAGCTCACACCCGGCATCAACGGCGCAAAGGGGGTGCGATATTTTTGCTGGCCGGTAGTGGCTAAAGAGCCGAAAGTCCGCCCGTGAAATGAGTTTTCCAGGGCGATCATCCGCCACTTAGCCTTGTGTCCATTGTGGTTCTGCGCATGGGCATAGGCGCGAGCCAGTTTGAGCGCCCCTTCCCACGCCTCTGTGCCGCTATTGCAGAAGAAAGCCCGGTCGAAACCGGAAATCTTCGTCAGCCGCTTGGCCAGTTCCGCCTGGTACTCATGAAAGAAGAGATTGGAGACGTGAATCAGCTTGGCGGACTGGCGAGCAACCACCGCTCGGATCGCGGGATATCCATAGCCGAGCGCGTTCACCCCAATACCACTCAGAAAATCCAGATACTTCTTGCCCTTCGAATCCCAGAGGTATACCCCTCGTCCGTGAGTAAACAGGACTGGGTTGCGCTCATACGTAGGCAGGAGCAAGGAGGCTTCCGACCGCATCACAGAGGCGAGACTCATACCACCAAGACCTCCGTCCCACATTCCAGCTTTGAAAAGTAAAACTCCGGCAGCATATGTGCCTGGTCGGCCGGCAAAATCCGGACGCGCCCAACGCCATGATGCAAAGCGTGACCGCAGGCCTCCAGCTTGGGAAGCATGCCGCCAGCAATCACCGACTCACGAATCAATTCCTCAACTCGCTTGAGTCCCAGCCATGGGATAACCGACCCGTCGGCATCTTTCACGCCCGGCACATCTGTCAGAAAGATCAGCGAGTTAGCCTGACATCCCACCGCGCAAGCCGCCGCCATCTGGTCGGCGTTGACGTTGTAATACTCGCCATCCGAGCCGATCGCGACACTGGAGATCACCGGAATTCCGCCCTGCCCCCAGACGGCTTCCATCCAGCGCGGCTCAACCACCGAGATCTCGCCGACAAACCCGAGATCGTATCCATTGGTATTTTTCTTGCGTGCCCGGAACATCATGCCGTCGCCGCCGCACAAGCCGACCGCCGGCTGTCCAGCCGCGCCAATCGCGGCAACCAGGCTCTTGTTGACAATGCCCGCGAGTACCATGAGCGCAACATCCCGGGTTTCCGCATCGGTCACGCGCAGCCCATTGATGAAATCGCTCTTCTTCCCAAGAAGCTGCAAGGTGCGAGTGAGGGCGGAACCCCCGCCATGGACTACGGCCACCTGGTGGCCATCCTGAGCGAGGTCGACCACGGCGCGCGCGCATTTGTGCAGCGTCGTTTTGTCTTCCAGCGCTGCGCCACCGATTTTGACGACTACTCTCAATTCAATCCTTCCGACTCGTCCCAGGCATGCATCAGGTTCATGTTCTGAACCGCCTGTCCAGCGGCACCTTTGAGCAGATTGTCGATACAGGAAATCAGCACGAGCCGTTGCCCATCGTCGGCCAGGCAAAATCCGAGGTCGCAGTAATTCGTGTGCAGCGAGAACTGGATTTGCGGCAGGCGCGGCGTAGAAAACACGCGCACCCAAGTCGCACCTCTGTAAAAGTCACGAAAGCACGATTCCACTTCGCTTGGCGCCCCAGGCCGCGCAAGATGGAGATAAATGGTCGAGAGAATTCCCCTCGGGATCGGTAGCAAGTGCGGCGTAAAGATCAACTCTTGCGGGTTCAGGTGTAGCTGTTCCAGGATTTCTCCAGTATGCCGGTGACCGAACACCGCATACGCTGAAAGATTGTCCGCCACCGAAACAAAGTGGGTTCGTGAGGTGGGTGCTTTGCCCGCGCCGGACACACCCGACTTAGAATCCGAAATAATTCCCTTGGTTTTATCTACCAGCCTGGCCCTGAGGAGAGGAGCGAGCGCAAGGATCACCGAGGTGGCATAGCAGCCAGGATTTGCCACCACGCTGGCGTTCGAAATCTCTTCACCGTTCAACTCAGGGAGCCCATATACCGCTTCTTTCGTCAGTTCTGCGGCCGCATGCAGATCTTTATCTTCAAATCCATACACCGCGCGGTTGGCTTCTTCTTTGAGCCGCCACGCCCCGCTCAGGTCGACAACTCTCAACCCACGGCTTACCGCTTCTGGCACAAGCGCACGCGAGATCTCATGAGGCGTGGCCAGGAACAACAAATCCACTCCGCGCTGCTTCAGCTTTTCCCACGAAAAAGATTCCAGCGGGTAGCCGCCGTTTCCGGACAGCATGGGGAAAGCTTCTGCCAGATCCGCAGGCCCTTTCGCTTCACCATCGCGGCGTAGCAGCAGCGGCTTCTCAGTCTTAGGATGGCGCGCAAGAAGACGCGTCAATTCCAATCCGGCATAGCCGGTCGCGCCCACGACCGCAGTTCTGATTTTTGCCGTCATCAGGCAAGCATCTCCCGGATACGATTTACCAGCTTGCCGGTAGCTTTTTTGTTCGGAGAAACAATAAGAATGGCATCGTCACCCGCAATGGTGCCGACCACCTCGGGCCACGACTCAGTGTCCAGCGCTGCCGCTACGGGTTGAGCGCTCCCCACCGCGGTTTTGATAACTAAGAGGTTCTGAGCGGGACGGACGTCAAGAACAAATTCTCGCACCAGACGAGACAGCGGCACAGTTGGATCACTCGCGCCATTGCCGTTGGGCAGGGCGTACCCTTCTCCCGTCTTGACCAAGCCCAGTTCGTGAATGTCGCGCGACAAGGTGGCCTGGCCGACCTTGAACCCGCGTCTTCTGAGGGCCCGCTGAAGCTCCTCCTGACTGGCCAGCGGCCCATTGCCTGCGAGTTCCAGGATCGTCTTGTGTCTGGCAAGTTTGGTCATCCTGAATAGCTATCCATCCGATTGGATAAATATTCAGACATTGCAACAGGGGTGTCAAGTACGAATTTTATGGAATGGGCTCCCGTTTCCTGACGAGCCGGGGGCCGTTCGGAGCAGAAATGCCTCCAACCAGCATGAACGCTGACGATCCTCGAGCCAGGAATCCAAGAATCTGACTGCTTCAGAAAAATCCATCACGGTCATCGAAATTCTCAATTGTACTTTTGCCTGCCATTAACGGTAGACCAGGGACAATGGCAGAGAATCGCCACAACTTTTCTACCGACCATGATGCGTGCGGAGTAGGTTTCATCGCTCAGCTCGGTAGCTCGGGTTCCCACGAGATCGTGGAACGGGCGCTCACGGCCCTGGCCCGGCTGGCTCACCGGGGTGGTGTCGACGCCGACGGTCGCAGCGGTGACGGAGCCGGCCTGCTGACAGCCATCCCCCAGGCTTTCTTCCGCAATCGTGCCGGCGGGGTAGGCATAGATCTGCCGGAACAGTTTGGCATGGGCATGGTGTTTCTTCGTCCCGAGCGGGGCATTGAATCGTATGTTGCCGTGGAAAAGGCAGCCGCCGCCGTCGGCCTGCGATTTCTCGGCTGGCGTACGGTTCCCACCGACTCGTCCATCATCGGCCCACGCTCCCTGGAGTCGCTGCCGGCAGTTCGTAACTGTTTCTTTGCCCCAGGTGAGGACACCTCGGACCTGGAATTGAGCCTGTTCCGCCTGCGTAAGCAGGTGCAGGCCAGTGATCCGAGCGTTTATTTCTGCTCCCTTTCTTCTCGGACGATCGTCTACAAGGGCCTGCTGACACCTCAGCAACTGCCCGCCTTTTATCTTGATCTCGCTGATCCTGAGTTTAAGAGCCCCTTGGCCATCTTTCACCAGCGCTACTCGACCAACACCCAACCCAGCTGGGCTCTGGCGCAACCCTTTCGTTTTGTGGCGCATAACGGCGAAATCAATACAGTGAGCGGGAACCGCCGCTGGCTGAGAGCGCGTGAACGGATGCTTGCCGAGAAGTTAGACGTTCCAAGCCGGGCACCCCTCCTCGAACCTCGAATGAGCGATTCAGCAAGCTTCGATAACGCTCTGGAGCTTTCTCTCCGACAGGGGCATCCCGTGGCAGAGGCCGTTTCTCGACTTGTTCCTCCGGCTTGGGAGAAAGACGAGCGAATCGAGCCAGCCCTGCGGCAGTTTTTCCAGAGCAGCATCCAACAACAGGAGCCCTGGGACGGTCCCGCTGCGCTCCTTTTCAGCGATGGTCAAACGGTAGGGGCCAAGCTCGACCGCAATGGGCTTCGTCCGCTCCGCTACACGCTCACCTCCGACGGCTTGCTGGTAGTCGGCTCCGAAGTGGGCATCACCGATCTCCACGACAAGCACGTTGTTGAGCGTCAGCGCCTTGGTCCCGGCGAGATGCTGCTGGCCAGTCCGGCGGCGGGAGTTTTCTTCCGCCCTGCCGAGATTGCGGGGCTTCTTCAGCGAAGCACTTCCGCGGTTTCGCTGCCAACCGCTGTCATTCCTCCAACTGAACCGGCCGCGCGCGATGCCCCTACTGATTCCAAGCGCCGGATGGCTGCTTTCGGCTGGACCGAAGACCAGTTCCGCATGCTTTTCCAGCCTCTGGTGGACGACGCTCAAGAACCGCTTTGGAGCATGGGGGACGACGCCCCTCCGGCTTCCTTGTCCGCATTGCACCGTCCGCTCTGGGACTACTGTAAGCAGCGTTTTGCCCAGGTCACAAATCCGCCTATCGACCCATTGCGTGAAACCCATGTGATGTCCCTGGACGTATATCTGGGCGAATTCTCGCACATCTCCTCACCGCTGCTTGACGCGGGCCAGATGAAGCAACTGAGGGTGGCCTCGAACCCTGTCTCGATCGACTTCACTTTCGAATCATCCAGCCGCTTGGAAGGCGCCCGCGAGGCGTTGCAACGGATTCGGGTCGAAGCGGCTGCGGTATCCCAAGGAACTGGACTCGTTCTCCTGAGTGATCGGGGAGTTAGCGAAGATCGGGCAGCTCTGCCTGCGTTACTTGCCCTTTCTGCCGTATGGAACGCCATGGTTGAAGCAGGCGCATGGAATGTTCCCCTGGTCATCGAGACCGGGCAGGTAATTGATACCCACCATGTTGCGCTGCTGATTGCTGCGGGCGCCGGTGCTGTTCATCCCTATTTGGCCATGGAACTCGCCGCCCAGCATAAGGCAGACGGAGCGGCGCGCTATCGTGCGGGCGTGGAAAAAGGCCTTCGCAAGGTGCTGGCCCGCATGGGAATTTCGACTGTCGCCAGCTACCGTAACAGCCAGCTTTTTGAAACCGTTGGCCTCGATGCCGATGTCTGCAACCAGTTCTTCGAAGATGCCGGACACATTTTAGGCGGCAAGGGCCCGGACCAGATCCTGGACGACTGCCTGTTCTTCCATGCTGCCGGCTTCGGCGCAGCCTCGGCTGAATTTCGCGATGTTGGCCTGTACCGTTTCCGGCACAACGGCGAGCGTCATGCCACCTCGCCCGAGCTCGTGCGGCGAATGCATCGCTACATCAAGTTCCCCAGCCCCGAGAATCACGAGGCCTTGTCTATCCTGGCGAAAGAACGGGCCCCGGTCGCGGTCCGGGACTTGCTCGACATTGCACCGTCCGATCCTTTGCCGCTGGATGAGATCGAAGCCGAGGCATCGGTCCTGAGCCGTTTCAGCACTCAGGCCATGTCGCTGGGAGCGATTTCGCCTGAGGCGCATCGTGCTTTGGCGATCGCGATGAACCGTCTGGGCGCGCGCAGCAATACCGGAGAAGGCGGCGAAGATCCCCGCATCTACACCTCTGACCCTGAAGCTAACAATCGTGTGAAACAGGTCGCTTCGGGCCGCTTTGGTGTCACCGCCGAGTACCTCGTACACGCCGACGAGCTTGAAATCAAAATGGCGCAAGGGTCGAAGCCCGGCGAAGGCGGCCAGTTGCCTGCGATCAAGGTCACGCCCTACATCGCTCGCCTCCGCCATGCGGTACCGGGAACTTCGTTGATTTCGCCCCCGCCGCACCATGACATTTACAGCATTGAGGACTTGGCGCAGCTGATTTACGACCTGCGCGCCGTGAACCCTCGAGCGCGCATCGGCGTCAAGCTGGTGTCCAGCTCGGGAGTAGGAATTATTGCAACCGGCGTGGCCAAGGCCGGAGCCGACGTAATCACCATCAGCGGCCACGATGGAGGCACGGGCGCATCTCCGCTCACCTCGATCAAGAACACCGGCATCCCCTGGGAGGCCGGACTGCGGGATGCCCACACCGCTCTGGTTAAAGCAGGGCTGCGCGCGCGGGTTCGCCTGCGCGTCGACGGTGGATTGAAGTTCGCCCGTGATGTAGTTATCGCAGCGTTGCTGGGCGCCGAAGAGTTTGGCTTTGGCACTGCCGCCCTGCTCGCCCTGGGTTGCGTGATGGCTCGCCAGTGCCACCTCAACACCTGTCCTGTCGGCATCGCTACGCAAAACGAGCAACTGCGAGCCCGCTTCACAGGCAACCCGGAAATGGTGGAAACCTATTTCCGCGCCGTGGCTGCGGATGTGCGGCAGATGCTTGCTGATATGGGCGCGCGTTCCATCGATGAGATTATCGGAGCGGTCGACCGGTTGGTTCCGCGTACTCCAGAGTCCGAGCCAGCCCTGCAGAGCCTGCTGGCGCCGATCACGAATTCTCCGTTGCAGTTCCCCTGCCCGCATGAGGACAGCAGCGAGCTGCACCTGCAATTGAACCGCGCCGTGGAGGAACTGGAATCGCTCTCCACGCGTTCGCATCGTTTCAGGATTACCAATTCCGACCGTGCGGTGGGAGCCCACTTCAGCGGTGAAATTCTGCGCCGCCTGGGTCCTTCCTCACTCGACCTGAGTGGGGTTGATTGCGAATTCGTTGGTACGGCCGGACAGAGTTTTGGGGCTTTCCTGATCTCGGGCGCCAACTTCCGCCTGGCAGGCGAAGCCAACGACTACGTGGGCAAAGGCTTGTGCGGTGGAACCATTGCCATAAGCGCCGGACCCGAGGCTGCCGAACGCGGCGACGTGCTCGTGGGCAATACCGTGCTTTACGGTGCGACTTCGGGCGAGCTTTACGTTGCCGGACAAGCGGGTGAACGCTTCGCAGTGCGCAACAGCGGCGCCCTGGCAGTGGTTGAAGGCGTCGGCCAACACGGATGCGAATATATGACGGCCGGTATCGTCGTGATCCTGGGTCCGAGAGGCATCAACCTCGGCGCCGGCATGACGGGCGGCCTCAGCTACATCCTGCGCGACTCGGCTACCGATCCTTGCAATCCTCAGTCGGTGCGGCTGGCAAGTTTGGAAGCGACCGAGCAACGCTGGCTGCGTCGCGTCCTGCGCCGCCACGTACAACTGACAGGTAGCCCTCGCGCCGCTCGACTCCTAAGTAGCGCGACGCTGCCGCTGCTTCGGGTCGAACCATTGCAGCCCCCCTGCTCGACCGAGGAAACCTGGTCAACGATCCTGCTGCGGCTCGACCGGCAAGAAGCTCAGGCCTTCGAGGTCCCCCAGCCTCTCCCCTCCGAGGGTCCGCTCGTCATGTGACGAGCAGAGTTTGACTGTTCGCCGGTCTGACTTTTTATTCATAGAGCTTATTAAGTTTGCGTTTCCTTCTTCTCCGCTTGGCTATAATCTCGAGTTAAGCGATGGACTTTGATCAACTGATAACGTTTCTGGAAGTCGCCAAGCAAGGCAGTTTTTCGCGCGCCGGAGAAAAGGTGTTTCGCTCGCAATCCGCGGTCAGCGCGCAAATTCGCCAGCTCGAGCAGGAATACGGTGATCGCCTGCTGGACCGCTCGGGCAAATCGGTGAAGCTGACTCCGGCCGGCCAGGTCCTGTTCGAATACGCCGAGCGCCTAAAGAGCTTGCGAGATGAATCTCTGATGGCCGTGGCTGACCACGGCCGCACTGCCCGCGGCACTCTCTCCATCGGAGCCAACGAGGCAACTTGTCTCTATGTGCTGCCCGACGTTTTCGCCGAATACTGTCGCCTCTATCCGGGCGTCCAGATCAGCATTTACCGCAACTTTACTTACAAGATTGTCGAGAAGCTGGAAAACGGCTCGATCGACGTCGGCATCGTAACCCTGCCGGTGAAGTCACCTAGTTTGAAAGTCCAGCCGATGTTTCGCGACAAGCTGGTGCTGATGGTCAGCCCCAAGAATCCCCTGGCCAAGTACAAGGCGGTCCCCGTCGGCGAGATCGTGAAGTACCCGCTGCTGTTTCCCAAGACCGGCCACACGCGCCGGCTGCTGGATCGGTTGTTCCGTGGTCAGAACTCCGACGTGCAGGTCAGAATGGAACTGCCCAGCGTCGGAATGATCAAGAGTTTCGTAGCCGCGGACCTCGGCGTCTCCCTCATCAGCGCTTCCTTTGCACGCGACGAGGCGGAAGCCGGACGAGTCAAACTTATTGAGATGGAAGACGTCGAGCTGTGGCGGGAACTCGGGTTGGCCTATCGCCGTGATCGCACTTTGCCGCGTGCGGCGACTCTCTTCATCTCGACCATCAGGGAAGTCTCAGCCAAGGCGAAGAAGCAGGAGCAGCCCTGAATTGTCCAGTCCGCTGGTTTGCTGATAACTTCCATTAAAATTTCGAATTTCCCTTAAGAGGACGGACTGGGTAAGGTAATGGAGAACCAATGTTGGAAGATTGTACGCGGGGAATCTGCTATGAATGAGCTTGAGAGCGGATTGAACAAGGTTCTGGAAGAGCATCAGCACGAGAGTGGCCTGCACATCATTGGTGGGCGCACCCGCCTGATCGCCCGGCTGGCCGAATTCTTCGAGCAAATGGTGACCCACGAGGACCAAGGCACCACACATGCTGGGGGAACCAGTCACTAATTTGCACGCCGACCCCGACCCGGACGGTTAGGTGCATTCTGGCGAACTTCAGAGTCCGGCCCACCGCAACAATATTACCGTGGGTTTTTGTTTACGGTTTTCTTTGGTTTTCTTTGCGTCCATGTGGGCACGGGTCGCAGGCCCGCCTTCGCACCCATCAGCAACCAGCGGCGGTTTTAAGAAGATCACGCCTCGACGGGAGCCGGTTCAATCACGTGCAGCCCGCACTCAGTCTTTGCAAACCCTGACCACCGGCCCGCCCGGGGATCTTCTCCGGGGCTGACCGCGCGCGTGCAGTGTATGCACCCGATACTCGGATAATCGCGGTCGTGCAGAGGGTTATACGGAACCTTGTGGTCATGGATGTACTGCCAAACCTGCTTGGAGGTCCAATCGGCCAGCGGATTAATCTTGATCAGCCCGAATTTCGCATCCCACTCAACTTTAGCCGCTCCTGCCCGGGTCGAGGTCTGGTCGCGTCGAATGCTGCTGATCCACGCCCGCAGTTCACCCAATTTCCTTCGTAGTGGTTCCACCTTGCGCATCTGACAGCAACGATCGGGATCGCGGCTCCACAAAGCGGGGCCGTGCTCCCGTTCCTGGGCTTCCGGCGAGGAAAGCGGATAGACCTTCTCAATCTTGATCCCATATCGCTCTTCAATCTGGTCCATCAAGTTGTATGTCTCGGGGAAGAGAAACTCCGTATCCACTGTGAACAGCCGGAAATCGCGCCGTACCCGAGACGCCATGTCAATCAGCACCATCCCCTCGGCGCCGAACGCCGAAGAGATTGCCACGTCCTTCCCGAACCGCCCAAATGCCCAGCGCAACACTTCCCGAGGGCTCCAGCGTTCCACTACCAGCTGCATGTGCTCGACGAGTGTCTTCACGAGACTGCCTCCTCATCTGGGACCAGTCGCTCGGCTGGGAGAGTACCGAGCGTCGAAAAGAAACTCGGGTCTTGTTGTTCCGCGAAGCGCACCACATCGCCGATCACCAGGAGCGTAGGCGCAGGCAGCTGCGGGGCACCAGGAAGCGCTTCAATCGTGGTCACCTGGACTTGCTGCTCTCGGGTTGTAGCCCGCGAGACGATCGCGCACGGAGTCTCGCCGGCCACCCCAGCGCGACGCAAGCGGCTGGCAATATCGCCATGGCGATGCCCCGGCATATAAATCACGACCGTCGCGCTACTAGACACCAGCTTGCTCCAGTCATCCTCCTGGCTATTTCCGGCACGATGTCCGGTCAGAAGCACGAGGGCGGATGACTCCCGGCGATGTGTGAGGGGGATCTGCACGGTAGCTGCTGCTCCGAGTGCTGCGGTGACCCCGGGCACGATCTCGTATTCAATGCCGGCCCTGCGTAGAGACTCAATCTCCTCACCCGCACGTCCAAAGATCAAGGGATCCCCGCTCTTGAGCCGCACTACTTGCAGCCCGGCGGCTGCCAGAGTGGTCAGCAGGAAATTGATCTCTTCCTGGCTGATTTTCTTCTGGCCGCAGCGCTTGCCGACATTGTGAAGCTGCACCGTCGAAGAGAGGAGGCCCAATATCTCGGGTGACACCAACTCGTCATACAGCACGGCGTCAGCCGTGTTCAGCAGCCGAAGAGCTTTCAAGGTCAGCAACTCGGGGTCACCGGGTCCCGCCCCTACCAGGTAAACTTTGCCGGTCATGCGGCATCTCCTTTTTCGGCTAACACCAACTCTGCCAGCTTGGCCTCAAATGCCTGCCGGCTGGCCAGCGACTGTAGAAGCTCTCGCTTCGTCGCCGGATCGAGATCGCTGTTCAACACGTCGCGCCGCGTCGCACCCAATTCGGCAACCCACTCGGCGAAACCCGGTCCGAATTGCTGTTCCAGGTCCTGGCGAATCCGCTGCGCTAACGACGGACTGTGGCCGCTGGTGGAAACTGCAATCTGCAGGCCTCCCCGCTGAACCACCGCGGGATAAAAGAAATCGCACAGTTCTGGAACGTCTACCACGTTGCAGAGAATTCCGCGGCGCTGCGCCTCGCGATAAACAGCTTCATTAAGACTGCGCGAGGCAGTCGCAACAATGGCCAGAAACACTCCGTCGAGGTCGGCAGGGGTGAAAGAACGCTCATCCAAATCGATCTCGCCCCGGCGAGCCCATTCGCGAACGGCGTCAGTGGATCTCACTGCAACCACCCGAATCCGCGCCCCGCTATTGAGCAGGCCGTTGATCTTGACTTCTCCAACCTTGCCCGCGCCGACCACCAGCACCGGTCGTGCCTCGAGCTTGACAAACATCGGAAACATGCTGCTCATTGCCTTTTATCCTTCCAGCCCGTGCGGCACGCGGCCCGGAGACAGGTCTCTTGCCACGGCCTCCACGAATTCGCCAGCCAGAAACTCGCGCAGTTCCTCATCTTGATGTCGGGCAAAGAACTGGCGCAAGTTTTCTCCGAGGTAGCGGTCTTCCAGGTAGCGGCGCAGCAGGCGCTCGATCGCGTCTGGAACCTCGCTGGCCGGGCAGCGGTAGCCAATAGGACGCGCCGTTGCCTGGTTCAGGCCGACGGCGCCACCCAGGCAGAAGTAGTACGCATCCACCATGCGGCTATCCAGCTTGATCTTTTTGCCCTCAATGCCAATGTCAGCGATCCAGTGCTGACCGCAACTGTTCGGACACCCTGTGACATGGAGCTTCAAGTCTTGATCGAAACCAGGCAGCCGCTCCTCCAGTTCCTCGACCAGCCAGCGCGAGAAGCTCTTCGTTTCCGTGATGGCCAGTTTGCAGAACTCGGTCCCGCTGCACGCAATTGCTCCCCGCCAGAACGGGGATCCACCGACGCGCAACCCGATTGCATCTAGTTCTCTGGCAAGCGGCTCCGTATTAGCCCGGGGGACGTTGACGATCAGCAGGTTTTGCATGTTAGTGGTGCGCAACTGACCGGCAGCGAAGCGATCCGCCAGATCAGCGGCCGCGCGCATCTGCTCGGGGCTGATTCGGCCCCGCAGCACCGCGGCTCCGACGTAGTAGTAGCCCGCTTGTTTTTGCGAGTGGATCCCCACATGGTCGCGATAAATATCCGCGGGCGGCTCCTCTTCGATCCCAGGATCGAGTTGGAAACCGATTCGCCGTTCCAGTTCTTTCTGGAGATCGTCGGCGGTCCAGCCGTGTCGCAGGAACAGGAACTTGAGGCGGGCGCGTTCGCGGTGTTCGCGCAACTGGTCTGAGTCGCGGAAAATTTCGGCGATTCCTTTGACGACCGGCAGCACCTGGTTCCAGCGCACAAAAGCATTCAGTCGTGTAGCCAGATGCGGATCAGCAGAAAGCCCGCCGCCCACACGCAGCGAGAAACCAACCTCCGAGCTTCCGGCTGCAGCGCGCCTGATAGCGGTTAGCCCGATGTCATTAATCTCGGGATAAGCGCACCACACCCGGCAGCCAGTGATGCAAATTTTGAATTTTCGGGGAAGATTGTAGAAATCGGAGTTCCCGGCCAGCATGCCGTTAGCTTCCAGCACTAACGGTGACGCATCGCAGGCTTCATCGGCATCAACCCCCGCCACCGGGCATCCGGTAATGTTTCGCGTTACGTCACCGCAGGCGCCCAGGGTATTGAGCCCGCAGCGCCACAGAGCCTCCATAACTTGGGGGAGGGCTTCAATGGTGACCCAGTGCAACTGAATATTCTGACGCACCGTGATGTCGGCAATCCCGCGGGCATAGGTTTGGGTGAGATCAGCGATTGTGCGCAACTGGTGAGACTGCAATAACCCGTTCGGGATGCGGATGCGGACCATGAAGTATGGCAATGCGCGCCCCTCGCCACCCTTCCCACCGACAACGCCGGCCCCGTCTCCCTGGGTGTAGACGCCCCACCAGCGGAAGTAAGTTCCTATCCATTCCGGGGGGATTGATCCAAACCCCTCGTGGGCAAAACGTCGAATTTCCTCGAGCCCCTCCCACGGGTTCTTCTCGCGCTTCTGGCGCTCGACTCGCTGTGCTTTTGTCTCGGTAGTTGCCATAAAAAGCAAAAACCCACCGCCAGCTTTCTTCTGGCGGTGGGTTATGAGTGCCGGTATTAAGAAATTTCTAAGTCAGCAGCCCCCTCGCGCCAGAAGACACCAGTGCACAACAACAACAACAACACGTGCACAGGCACATCTGACGGGAATTCAGGCTACCCCACATAGCGTGTAATTCTAGAGTCGATTGGCGATCGCGTCAACCAAGCTCAATAGCTCCTTCGATGAATAATTCCGATGTAAGGAATCAGAAATTCCTAGACCGCTGGCCAACTCCCAACGAAACAGCTCCCGGTTGTGGTCCCAAATCCGAATCCGAAGAATTCAAACTCGCGCACTTTCCTGCCGCGATCTTTCGCCAAAGACGTACACTTTAGTTGTTAAAAAAGCGGGACTTACGAGACAAGTCGGAGTAGGGATCATGATTGCTCACAACCCCCTCCACGGATCCGGACGAGCGGATTTCCCGCATCCGGCTCTTGCCTTAGGTGACAACGCCCATGCGCCGCAGAGGATAGGGATGACAGACCGAA
>Ga0209055_1000151_pt1 | contig 47637 bp, 38 predicted proteins | sample GraSoiAngelo_110_FD_185875 | JGI IMG/M metagenome (GOLD analysis project Ga0209055, IMG submission 185875) | Grasslands soil microbial communities from the Angelo Coastal Reserve, California, USA - 14_0903_12_30cm (SPAdes) (version 2) | ecosystem: Environmental > Terrestrial > Soil > Grasslands ... | reverse complement strand
GGGCCAAGTCAGTACTCGATAGCGCCGCTGCAACATCCAAATAGCCGGCGCCAACCGCAAAGATATCGGACTGGAGGGAATAATGCGCGCCGACCTGATCAATCGCATCGTTATACTGGCCGAAGCCCTTCCACGCGGTTTTCATCAGCCGCGCTTTCACTTGGTCCGGTGTCAGACTCGGATCCTTCTGGAGCAGTAGCGCCGCAGCCCCGCTGACAACCGGTGTAGCCATACTGGTGCCGCTCAACCGAAAGTATGAAGGTGAGCCGAACGCGCTGCTACATAGAACCAGAGTGCCATCGCATGGGAAGACATCGAATCTCGAATAGGTGGTGGCCAGTTTGCTGCCCGGCGCAATCAGAGAGACAACGCGGTTGCCCGGCGCCACCAGGTCTGGCTTCACTATGTGATCGATCAACGTGGGGCCTTTTGAGCTATAGCTCGTGACGGTGTCATCCGCTCGCGAGAAAGTGTCATGCATGTTGGTAGCGCCCACGGTGATGACGTAGGGATCGTTGGCCGGGACGGCGATCGTGCCATAGCCGTGGGTGCCCAGGGAGTTGTCGCGCCCAGAATTTCCGGCGGCAACCACCACAACGATGCCGGCTTGCCACGCGGCCTCCACGGCCTGGCAGAGCGGGTCCAGCGTGTAGCTCCCATGCACTCCGCGGCCCAGCGAAAGATTCAGGACGCGGATGTTGTAAACGGCCTTTAACTGGATCGCGCGCTGAATCGCGGCGATTACCGCGCTGTCGGTCCCCGCGCCATTGTTATCCAAGACACGGAGATTAATGATCTGCACATTCGGAGCGATTCCGCGGTAGGCGCCACGGTAGCTGGCCGAGCCTTGGCCGTTACCGGCAATAATGCCGGCTACGTGTGTGCCGTGCCCGTACCCGTCCGTCGTGCTCGGATCGCCTGGGACGAAACTTTCGCTGTAAACCACTCGGGAGGTCGATAGGCCCGAAGCTTTCAGGTCAGGATGTGCCTGAATTCCGCTGTCCACAACGGCCACCCCGATCCCGGTGCCGTCCCAGCCATAGCTCTGCGCGATGTCTGCATTAACCGCTTGAACCACGTGGTCCAGCGACCTTCGCACGGGGCGGTCTGGGGAGATGAATGCAACCCGGGGATCCTTTGCCAGCTCTGCGAGCGCGCTGGCCGGCACGGAATACAACGCGCCGTTCACCAGACGCAGATTCTTGACGTGTTCTCCACCTTGAGCAATCACCGTCTCGTGATGACTGCTGGTTGGGGGTGCGGTGAATTGAACAATGACCTTTAGGTTCGAGTTGGGATCGGCTCCCTGCAGGTCACTGGAGATCTTCGACCCGGGGTCCCTTGGCTGGTTATTGCCGACTAGTCCCAAGAGGTAGTCCGGCGGATCTTGAGAGGACAGATCAGCTGAAATGGAAACCACGTCCGGATCCGCGGCGAGATCCTTGAGCGCGGCTGCCGGGAGGGTAAAGGCAGCATTCTTCTCGCCGTCCCGGTAGTTTTTGAGCATGCCGCCCCAATCGCAAACTTTCTGAAGTTGATCTTCGGTGGGGGTGTGCTTGAACCGTACGATCACTTTAACTGTGGTGTCGCCATCCAACCCCTCCAGATCCTTGGAGATCTTGGTGTGGGCGGGCTTGTCGACTTCGTTGGCCTGCTTCTCTGGACCACCGAAGGCCAAATTTGTAGCCAGTAAGACGCAAAGCGCGAGCCCGCTCAGGCATCTCCCCCAGGTTGCACCGCTGGGGAGACGCGGGGTCGTGGGCTTGTCTTTGTCGCGCTCTATCTGTATCATCGCAGAACTCCTGTAGGCTCGAATTGTCGAGCCCCCTTGGATATGCACCGGATGTTCCAACCTCAATCTTTAGTCAACACGTGTAAAATCAGTGGGTTACAGACAGAAGGCTGGACTGGTGCGGGGACAATTTGTCGCGCCCCTCTCTGGCATGGAGAGCCTTCAAGGCACAAGTCCTTGCAGGATGGGAGGTTGCGTAGATATTCGGGCTGAAAGCCAATTTGTCCTCGCGGGCCAGTTGTGGAGGCATCGCGGTTCGTCAAGAGCCCATCCACTTAACCAACTACAGGTTACGTATCCCCCTGACCTGCCCCTTTCAGAACGACCAGGAGAGGGGCCTTCTCACTGGAGCGCGGCGAGAGTGTGAATTAGCAGGGCGCGGAGGAATGCTTCGGAAAGCCCAAGAACGTCTGCGGGCAGAAACTATGCAGGTTCAATCCTACTGAGCTTTCATCTTCACGGTAACCAGTTACGATGGCCGTACGTCCCACAAACATATAGGCGTTCACGGCCCGGGTACGCCGGCCGGTCGATACACCCACGGCACTAGATGTTGGGTTCGAAAGGCTGCGTGTGCCAGGACCTTGCAGCGCTCTTAAAACAGATGAGAACACAGAACAAGCGCTCGCAGGAAGGGGCAAGAATTCGCCGCCTTCGCTTACAAAGAGAATTGACCCAGGAAGAATTAGCCCGAGAGGTCGGTTTGACCACACACACGATCTGGCGTCTCGAAAATGATCACTCTTTTAATCCTCGCCTCCAGACCCTGCGTGCAATTGCGGAGGCGTTGGGCGTTGACGTTTCTGATCTTTTGGGCCCTTAGAGTCTGACTTCTCAGGATTGCTTTCGCCTTATACCCTATCCGTGATCACGCGTTTGCCCCGCTGACCTCGCCGCTCCAGGACCAGAAAAGCTAGCAGCGCAATGAGCATACCTTGGAGAAGGAAGGCACCTATCTTCCAGATAGAATCAAGAACTTCAGGCACAACATAGTGCTTAAGCGGCAGGATGATGATCAGCATGAAAAGGATAGTCGGCATATGGAGTATCGCGAGGATTGTTTCCACTGCGTTATGAATGTCATTGCCTGCCCTCTCTAGTAATGCGGCGCACGGCATTTCAATTGCCGCACCGATAAGTAGAGCCTGCAATGTAGGAGGCAAACGGTTAATTCGCATTTGGCCTGGTCCGCGTCTTAGCGTTGCCGAGAGGAAATGCCTTCGCCTTATCTGAGGAGGTTGGCGGCTCGTCAGTGATAGAAAATCGTCCCCTCAGCTCGGCTTTAACTGCGTAAGGTGCGCCGAGACAGAACTTACCTTCAACATAAAGAAAACCCAAAGCCCGAAGCTGGTGTTGTGTCCAAATATTTAACCTGCAAGATATTTCTAGTAAGGAGACGACTGGAACGTTCCCCACTCAGAGGTCATTGGCCCAGGCACATGCCCAATCCGTCCGGGGTAGTCGGGTCAAGCGCGAAAACAGTGCAGTGATTTTGCAGAAGCAAGTTCGCGGAAAGGCTTAGAGGGCGGCAATGAAAACAGACAATAGCCTTGTTTTATGGGGTCGATGTCAGGATGAGGAAGCCGCTTTCGGCGCGATCACCCAGCACACGATTCCACACCACCTCTGCCAAGCCGTTTGCGAACGCATGGTGGAATGTAACCTGCTGGCCTGCGCAGAGCGCTGTATGCTGATGGGCGGCTCGGAAGCCGTCGGGACTCACATCCAGCAAACTTCCGCGAATCTCGATATCTGGATTGTGGAGAAAGAACACGACTTGGCCCTCAGCGGGCTTCCGCTCGTCTTGCCGTCTTTCCATCACTTGCAGTTCAATGCGCTCAGCACGCCGTGAGGGCTTCGCACGCATCTCCAACTCCGTAGGTCTTTAATTTACGACTGAGGGTGCGGCGGGAAATTCCCAGCACCTGCGCCGCTTTTGCGTGGTGCCCGCCCGTCTGGCCCAGAACCTGCATAATCATCTGGCGCTCCATCTCGTCCAGGCTTGTGGGGGACATGGACGGCTTCAGCGGTGGGGCGTTGTTGATCCCCGCGGGCAGATCCGAAACGCGGATTTCGTTCCCCGAGGCCACAATCGCGGCACGCATCACGGTGTTGCGCAATTCCCGAACATTGCCAGGCCAGCCGTGGCGCCCCAAGGCTTCCAGGGCGTCCGGAGAGAAGCGCATACCGGGATCATTCTGATGCAAAAAGAACTCGGCGAGCGCACCAATATCCTCATGCCGTTCGCGTAGAGGTGGCACGTGGATGTGAAGCTGACTGAGCCGGTGGAAAAGATCGCTGCGGAACTTGCCCGCTCGAATCCCCTCTTCCAAGTTCTGATTGGTGGCGGTGATGATGCGTGCATCTACGGAGACCTTTTTGACCCCGCCGAGACGGAAATACGGCACGCCATCCAGGACGCGCAGAAGCTTGACTTGCATTCTCGGATCGAGTTCGCCGATTTCATCCAGGAAAAGCGTGCCCATGTGAGCCAGGTCGAAAAGGCCTTGCTTCATCTTGTCCGCACCGCTAAATGCACCCTTCTCGTATCCAAACAGCTCACTTTCCATCAGGTGCTCGGGGAGGGCGCCGCAGTTCACATCCACCCAAGGCATATTGCAGCGCAGCGAAAATTGGTGTAAGGCTCGGGCAATCAGCTCTTTGCCCGCTCCGCTTTCCCCGGTGATGAGTACGGAAGCAGTGGTTTGCGCCACGCGCTGAACGAACTGCATCACCTGGCGCATGGCCTCGCTGCGAATGACCACCGGCATCCCGAGCAAGACTGCGAACTCGGGTCCCTGAACGGCAGTGTTCTCGCTCATGCTGGCTTAAGGATACGGATGGCTGGGTGGGGCGTCGATAGTACTTGTGGTGCTTTCGGGGTAGGACGAAAGTACCTCGCAATCCTTTGCAAGCACAGAAGAAAAGCTCAATCTGCTCATGCGGTTGCATCACTCCTTGAGCAGGACAAAGTGACTCAGCGCCAAAGTGCCGGTGACAAATTGTCCCTAGCCTTGCTTTGACCCGATACCGACCGCAGCCAAGCTCATCCCCAAATGGAACGCTTACAGCAAGATGGCAGAGCACCGTTCTTTGCGGGGTTGTGGCAGGCTGGATGCACTAAGCAAAGCGTCTGGAGCAGCCAGTTCATGCAGCCAATGTCCCTTAAAGCGCGGGCCTTCATCGGGATCACGATCTTGACCGGATTCTCGGTGCTGGCATTCGGCCTTTTCCACGGGCAGTGGGATAACTTGCTCCGCTACTCCTGTTACTTGCTGCTTGCATTGCTGGCCTCCACTTTGAAGGTGAGCCTGCCGGGATTCACCGGCACGATGTCCGTCATCTTTCTCTTCATCTTGATTGGCATTCGTGAGCTGGGTCTTGCTGAAACGATTTTGATGAGCTGCTTGGGCGTCTTCGTCCAGTGCTATTGGAACGCCAAGGCGAAGCCCAAGCCGGTTCAGGTACTGTTCAACGTGGCGAGTATGGCGACCGCGGTCGCCGCTTCCTCCTACGTTTATCACTTCGGGTTCGAGGTATTCCAGTGCAACTTGGCGTTAATGCTGGTTGCAACCGCCTCGACTTTCTTCCTGATGAATACGGTTCCGGTTGCTTGCGCCATTTCGCTCACGGAATACAAGCCCGTTCGCAAGATCTGGTCTGAATGCTATTTCTGGTCTTTCCCCTACTACTTGGTGGGAGCGGCGATCGCCGGACTCGTCAGTTTTGTCAGCCGCTCTGCTGGCTGGCTGGCCTCGTTGTTTGTGCTGCCGGTCATCTACTTGATCCATCGCTCCTATCGGCTCTACCTGGCCCGTCTGGAAGGGGAGAAGAAGTATGCCGAGGATATGGCCTCCCTGCACGTGCGCACGATTGAAGCCCTGGCGCTGGCCATCGAAGCAAAAGACCAAACTACCCATGCTCACCTGTGCCGCGTACAGCTCTATGCATTGGAAATCGGCAAAGAGTTGGGCTTGAGCGAAGACGAAATACAAGCACTGCGCGCCGCCGCCGTGTTGCACGACATCGGCAAACTGGCCGTACCCGAACACATCATTTCCAAGCCTGGCCGGCTCTCCCCGGAAGAGTTTGAGAAAATGAAGATTCATCCGGTGGTGGGCGCGGAAATCCTCGAGCGGGTGCAATTCCCCTATCCGGTGGTTCCCATCGTGCGGTCCCACCACGAGAAATGGGATGGAAGCGGCTACCCCTATGGGCTGCAGGGCGAAGAGATTCCGATTGGCGCACGGATCCTCGCTGCTGTCGATTGCCTGGACGCGCTTGCCTCCGACCGCCAGTACCGCCGCGCCCTACCGCTAGACAAGGCGATGGAGGCGGTCGCCGCGCTGGCGGGCGAGAGCTTCGACCCCAAAGTCGTAGAGGTGCTGCAGCGGCGCTACGCGGAACTTGAGCGCAAGGCGACCGCGCAGGCTTCCACGCGGGCCCGGCTCTCCACCGATTTGAAAATCGAAAACGGCAAGGCGCCGGCCTCCGGCTTTGAATCCGGCACCACGAGTCCTGCCCCCGCGGAGGGCACGTCGATCGACTTTCTTGCCTCCATTGCCGCAGCGCGGCAAGAAGTGCAGATGCTGTTTGAGCTCAGCCATCACCTGGGGAACTCGCTCAGCCTGGATGAAACACTCTCCGTGCTGGGAGTTCGTCTCAAGCGCTTGATCCCGTACGACTCGATTGCCATCTATGGGGTCCGAGACGGCCAACTGGTTCCGGAATACGTGAGCGGCGACAATTTCCGCCTCTTCGCTTCACTCCAGATCCCGTTCGGAGAAGGTGTCGCGGGTTGGGTTGCCGAGAGCCGTAAGCCCATTTTGAACGGAAACCCCTCAGTCGAGCCGGGCTACGTGGACGATCCCAGCAAGTTCAGCACTTTGCGATCCGTGCTTGCTGTGCCGCTAGAGGGTGTGAACGGCGTGGTGGGTGTGCTCGCCCTGTATCGCGCCGAGCAGGACGCCTTCACGAAAGACCATCTCCGCATATTGCTGGCGATCACTTCCAAGATCGCGCTCTCGGTTGAAAATGCCCTGAAATACCGAATGGCGGAAAGCTCAGCGACGACCGACTACTTGACTGGCCTGCCGAATGCGCGTGCCCTGTTCCTTCATCTGGATAGCGAGCTGGCCCGCTGCCGGCGCTCCAGAACGCCCCTTGCAGTTCTCGTCTGCGACCTGGATGGTTTCAAGCAGATCAACGATAAGTTTGGACATCTTGAAGGGAATCGAGTGCTCCGTGCTTTTGCGGCGAAGTTGAAGGAGTCCTGCCGCGAATACGACTACGTGGCGCGCATGGGCGGAGACGAGTTCGTCCTGATTCTGCCTGGACTGGGGCCTGAGGTGATCCGCGAAAAGGAGCACCGCCTTCGTCGCCTGGCCGCCGAGGCTGGCCGTGAGGTTTGTGGCAAGAATTTGATTTCCCTCAGCGTGGGCCATGCGCTCTACCCGGAGGAAGGCACCGACGCCGAGAAGCTTCTCATGGAGGCCGACCGGGCGATGTATGCGGAAAAGCAGCGACACCATAACGAGTTGTATACCGCGATTCCGTTGGTGACGCTCGACCGCCCGACCGCAGCGGTAAACTAGCTTGCACCTACTGGGGCTACCGAGGGATGTGGATCCAGCGTCTCCTGCGTCACCTGCTCACCCTGCTGCTCACCGCTCTTCTGGGGGGACTGCTAGGAGCCACCTTGATGCGGTTGGCGCCGGGTTTTGGTGTGGATGAGCGGGAGTTGGACACTCGGCTGAACGAGCAGAGCCTTCAGGTCCTCCGACAGTCTCGCGCTAACGAGCGCAATATTCTTCGGTTCTACGCACAGTACCTGAGGGGGATCATTCACGGCGATCTAGGCGTTTCGCCATCGCTAGGACGTCCCGTAGCCGAACTGTTCTCTGAGCGAGCTCCCGTCACCCTCCGGTCGGTTGCCCTTGGATTGTTGGAGGGCTGGTTGTTGGGGTTCGCGCTAGCCCTGCCGGGCGTCATGTGGCGCGGGTGGGCCTACGATTTATTGACGTCGGTCGTGGGCGGCATAGTTGTGTGTCTGCCGTCCGCCGTGCTGGCCATGCTCTTCTTGTACGTTGGTGGCCCCGGTTCGCTGCCGATTGCGCTCGTTGTTTTTCCCCGTATTTTCCGGTACTCCCGAAACCTGCTGCTGCAGACCTACAGCTTACCACATGTGTTAACCGCGAAAGCCAAAGGGCTGCACAGCACGCGCATTTTGCTCTGGCACGTTTTGCCGTCCGCAGCGCCTCCGCTGCTGGCGCTGGTGGGTGTTTCGGTCAGCATGGCCTTTGGCGCGGCAATCCCCATCGAAGTGATTTGCGACTCTCCCGGGATCGGGAAGCTGGCCTGGCAGGCGGCGCTCGGGCGGGACCTGCCCCTGTTGGTGAACATCACGATATTCGTCACCCTGCTCACGCTCACGGCCAACTCCTTTTCCGATCTGATAGGCAAGGCGTTCGCCAAGCAGCCAACATGAAAACATTACGCCTACTGGCCTGGGGTTTTCTGCTCAGCATCTTCGTGGCGACACTCTTGGCGGAGTTCGTTGCGCCGGCACCGTACGCCGAGCAATTCCGAGAGTCGCCGAACGCCCTCCCCTCCTGGCAGCATCCGTTGGGGACGGACGAACTCGGCCGGGATGCGCTCTCCCGGCTTTTGTACGGTAGCCGGGTTTCGCTTCTGCTGGCTCCTGCAGCGGCGCTGCTGGCGACTTTGATCGCTGCCTTGGTAGGCGGCGTGGCTGGTTATCTGGGCGGGTGGTGGGAGCGGGTGGCGATGGGTGCGACCGATTTATCTCTTTCCTTGCCGTGGCTGTTCTTGTTGCTGACAGTGCGGGCGATGTTGCCGCTGAATGAGCCCCCGATGACCTCTGTGGTGATCACGTTCGCTCTGCTCGGCCTGTTGGGTTGGTCGCCCTCGGCGCGGGTGGTGTGCGCCGGAACACGAACCTTGCGAAACTCCGAGTTTGTTCTGCAGGCGCGCGCCTGCGGTTGCCGAGGGTGGCGTCTGCTTCTTCGACAGGTCTTACCAAACCTGAAGCCGGTGCTGTATGCCCAGTTCTGGGTCTCCATCCCCATCTTCATCCTCAGCGAAGCCAACCTTGGAATTCTCGGGCTCGGTGTAGCGGAACCCCTGCCTTCTTGGGGCAATCTGCTGCGCGGGCTGGAGAATTATTCGGCCGTGCTGAATAACCCGTGGAGAGTGGCGCCGTTGGGTCTGTTGATCATCGTCGTGAGCTGCTTCCAGCTCATCCTTCCCCTGGAGGATTTCCGGTCATGAGGCGCATTTGGTCTCCACTTCTCCTCGTTGCCCTTCTTGCTGTTTCTGCCTCCACCACGGCTGCCCAGTCGGGCCGGGAGCTTCGATTTTACCTGCCTGCCGAACCAAAAACCTTTCATCCGCTTGTGGTCGCCGACGATTCCTCGGAAACTATCCGCTACCTCACCGGCGGGGTACTGATCCGCTTCAACCGCCAAACGCAAGAGTTGCAACCCGAACTCGCGGCCTCCTGGAAAGTGTCCGAGGCGGGTCGGAAAATCAGCTTCAAGTTGCGCGAGGGAATTTTGTTTTCGGATGGCATGCCGTTCTCGGCCGAAGATGTCGCCTTCACAATGCGCGCGCTGATGGACCCGAACCTCCACTCTCCGACAGGGGACTCATTTCGATCCGCGGAAGGGCAGGTGAAGGTAAACGTCACCGACCCCCACAGTGTCGTCATCTTATTTCCGGCCCCGGTGGCCGGATTGGAGCGACTCTTTGACCAGGTGGCTATTCTTTCCTCTCGGTCGCCGAAAAAAGAAATGGCCGTGCTTGGCCCTTTTTACGTGGCGGATTACAAAGCAGGTTCGTACGTCCTTCTGAGGCAGAACCCCAACTATTGGAAACGGGACTCGACAGGTCAGCGACTGCCCTACCTGGATTCGATCCGCTTGGACATTCAGCAGAATCGGGACATGGAGCTGCTGCATTTTCGCCGCGGCGAAATCCATTTGATTAATAGCCTGGACGCGGAAAGCTTTGACCGCCTTGCCGGCGAGATGCCTTCGGCGGCGCATGATGCCGGTCCGTCGTTGGATTCGGAGCAGATGTGGTTCAACCAGGTTAGCTCGGCCCCCCTCCCGACTTACAAAAAAGCGTGGTTTCGCTCCCAGAATTTTCGCCGGGCGATCTCTGAGGCCATCAACCGAGAGGATATCTGCCGTGTCGTCTTCGCTCGACATGCGCGTCCTGCAGTGGGACCAGTCTCTCCGGCGAACCGGTTCTGGTTCAATCAGGCACTGCATGTGCATCCGTTCGATCCGCAAAAAGCTCTTCGCCGGCTGGGACAGGAAGGCTTTCATCTCGACGGGAAAGTGTTGCGTGATCGCGAAGGGCATTCGGTCGAGTTTTCCTTGATCACGAATGCAGGCAATAAGTCGCGCGAACGGATGGCGACGATGATCCAGCAGGACTTGGCGCAAATCGGGATCCGGCTGAACGTGGTGACCCTGGATTTTCCGTCCCTGATCGAGCGGATCAGCCGAACCTTTGACTACGAAACCTGCCTGCTCGGTCTGGTGAATGTCGACTTGGATCCCAGCGCTCAGATGAGCGTATGGTTGAGCTCCGCCAGCAGCCATCAGTGGAATCCGAACCAGAAATCACCGGAAACCCCCTGGGAAGCGGAGCTCGACCTCCTGATGCGAGCCCAGGCCTCGACCACAGACAACAAGAAGCGCAAAGAATACTTTGACAAGGTCCAGCAAATCGTTTGGGATCAAGTTCCCTTTATCTATCTCATCCACAAAAACGCCCTCTCGGCTGTCTCCCCTTCCCTCGCCAATGCCACGCCAGGAGTGCTGCGGCCACAAACCTATTGGAACGTGGAGAAAATCTACTTTGCCCCTGAGAAGAGCGGAGGTCGCCGGTGAGTTTTTCTGAATCTCTTCTCTCCCTCAGGCTATCGATCGACTATCGCAGTAAGCCCGGCGTACTCCGCAATCTGGCGCTCCAGATGCGCCGTGGGGAAATTCTGGGTCTGGTTGGGCAAAGCGGCTCGGGAAAAAGCACCCTGGCTCTGGCGATCCTTAGACTGCTGGGCCTGAGAGGAGGCGTTTCCCGAGGTGAAATCCGGTTCCAGGGCCGAGACTTGATGTCCCTGTCGGAAAGAGAAATGTGCGAGCTGCGCGGGCGCCAGATAGGACTCGTGCTGCAGAGTCCGCTCTCTTCCCTGAATCCGGCTCTGAGGATTGGCACGCAGTTGGCGGAAGCTTGGAGAGCGCACGCAAATGGAAACCGTGAGGATTGCACCCGTTCTATCCTGGCTGCCCTCAAGAGCGTCAGCCTCCCGGAGGGTGAACGATTCCTCCGGCGGTCTCCATCCCAGGTCAGCGTAGGCCAGGCACAGCGCGTGCTTATTGCCATGGCCACTCTGCACCGGCCGCCACTGCTCATTGCCGATGAACCGACGAGTGCTTTGGACACTATCACCCAAGCGGAAGTCTTGCGTCTGTTTGCCAGCCTGAATCGCGAACTCGGTATGGCAATCCTCTATATCTCTCACGACCTACTTTCAGTTGCCTCTCTTTGCCACCGCATCGCCATCCTGCACGAAGGCCAGATTGTGGAGTGCGGGGAAACCCAGCAGATCTTTGCTCAACCCACCCATCCATACACCTGTCAGCTCATCGAAGCCCTTCCCAGAAACCCGTTCGAATCTCCGGACCGCGGGAATACCCCTGGACAGCAAGCGATGGAGACGGCAGGCGTCCCAGCTCACGTTCCGACCGGGAAAAGTCAGCCGTAGAGCCGTTCTGCAGACTCAAGGCAGCCGTAAAGTCTCCCCTCAATCGCTGGCTGTGCCTGTTGAGCGAGAGAGGCGCTGGTGAGCCATGGGAACATTTTTTCGACAGGATTGTGAGCTTGGCTGATCTGGTCTTGGCGCCTTCAGATTTTATTTAACAGGTTGGTCCGGGACTCCGTTGCGGACATGGCGGATTTCGACGGGGAATTTGATCTCCGCGCTTGCGTTGGGCCGCCTGGATCAGATCAGAAGAAGAAGAAACGCTTGCGCCGGCGGGGCCTTTGTGCCCCAGGGGTGTTTTCGAGCGGCTCGGGGGCGTACGGCAGCGGACGTCCCTCGAAGGCAGCCAACGGATTATCGCGGAATAGCGCCTGCGCGACCGCCTCTCCGCGGCGTTTGGCCACGGCGTCAAAGGCTGGGCGGAGGCGCAGCGGTCGCGAACTGACGTTGTGCGCGTCGCTGGCGAAGAAGTGGATGCGGTCCTCATCCAGCCAAGTTTCCACCAGTCGGCGCGTGTCCTGCCCAAAACGCCCAAGTAGAGATTGCGCCGTCACTTGCACGTAACAACCCTGGTGCACCCATCGCCGGAGCCGCTCGGGTTGTGCCCGGATTAGCCCGTTGCGCTCAGGGTGCGTGATGATGGGCAAGAGCCGCGCAAGATGCAACTGGTGAAGCGTTTCATCGATGGTGGGTGGAATGGCGAAGTCGGCGAACTCAACCAGCAGATAATTTTTCTGGTTAATCGTGTACTTTTGTGGATCCCTGCGCACGTCTTGCAGATTCTCAAAGCTCAAATGGAAGTCGCAGCCGGTGGCTAGGGTGAGACGGTCGCCAAGGCGTGCCTGAATTTCATTGCGGCGTTGCTGTACCAATTCGGGATGGAACGAATAATCGGCATTGGCGTGAGGGGTGGCCACGACGTGAGTAATCCCGTCGGCGATGGCCATTTCGGCCATCTCCATGGCCACTTCGAGAGATTCCGCGCCATCATCCAGGCCATACAAGATATGACAATGGATATCAACCATCAGGCGCATAAAGATACCTGAACCTCCGACGGCAGACAACTGAGAAACCACCGCAGTGAAGAGATCGAGGGCGTCTCGAACCCCGATGGCATGGCGCTTGCATTACCTAGCGTGAAAGGGGCCAGATGGAGTTCCGTTCTGGAATGCAGAATGAGCTGTCGGGCAATTCAGGAAAGGCGACGGTGACTATAACCCCGAGTGGTCTTACCAGTTTTGAAAAAACAGGGTTTACCTTCGAGGTAAATCTGCACCCTGCTCTCGCCCTTCCGATGATTTCCGCTAACCCCATTCCCTTTCATGGGCGATTCCAGCAAGACAGGCAAGGTACATACCCAACAATCTCAAGGAGGAACCCCATGGGATTCAGAGCTGTTCTCGCGACGCTGTTGTCTGTGTTACTGGTTTATGTGCCGGTGGTGCCGGCTGCCTCGCCGGCAGTGGTAGGAAAGATCAGTACCAAGGGCCGGACCACCGTGAACGGCACGCTGGTGCCGGAGGAAGCCACGGTGTTTGCTGGCGATCGCATCGCCACCGACAAAGAGACGGCGGCGGGTCTGTCGCTGCCGGGGGGCGATCAGGTGTTTCTGCCCTCGCTCAGCGCGGCGCAAATTAAACGCATCGACGATCAGGTGGCGGTGGTGCTCGAGCGCGGCGCGTTAGCGGTGGTGAACCGCAGCGCCCGGCCTGTGATCGTCGAGGTCAATGGCGTGCGCGTGCGGGCGTCCGGCACCAGCGGCGCAATCTACGAAGTGGCGGTTAACGGCACCAGCCTGAAGGTGATGGCACGCAAGGGCACGGCTGTGGTCAAGGCGTCTGATCGCACCGTGGAAGTTAAGGAAGGCACGACTCTCGACGCCACGGCACCCCAGGGCCCAGCCGGTGCCGGGGGCGTCGGTCCGATTTGGACGGCCGTGCTTGTGAGCAGCACGGCGGCGGGCTTCACTGGCCTGGGCCTGGGGATTAAGGCCGTCAAACGACCGACGCCACAAAATTGCGTTGTGGTTTCCCCGAACTCAATTAAGTGCCCCTAGGCGCGTGGAGCGGCCGAGCCCCGCGTCCGGGCGACGCGGCTCTGGCCCAACTCCTAGTCCTCAAACCGTTCCTAGCCTCTCAGACGCGGCCTTGAGGCTAGAGGTGTTCTCGACGCTTGCGGGACAGGATGACGATTCTTCTGTGGCCTGGAAGCAACCGGAGCTCTCCAGCGTCGCTCGGCACAGGTTTGTCTCAGCCGGTTGTCTGGATAGGCGGTGGGCGCCGAGAAGTCAGATAACTGGACACAGGGGGAAACCGGCCGGGGAAAAAACCGCCGGACAGCCGAAAGGGGAGACACAAAATCTATGACCGGGAAACCTCGCCATCCACTTCTGGCACTGTTTGCGGCGTTGGCAGCTTGCGCCGTGGCTCCCCAACTTCTTTTGAGTCAAACAGAGCCCGCGACGAGAAGCCGCAGGCAATCCGAGCCTGCCAGGGCAGAGGCCAAGACAGCTGAGGAATACAACCTGCGGCTGGAACAGTTGCGCCGGAGCCTGGAGTCGCAAGCGCTGCCGGTCCCCGCCGAGGAGTACCGCATCGGGCCCGAAGACCTGCTGGAGATTGGCGTGTTCGAAGCGCCGGAGATGAACCGCTCGCTACGCATTTCCGCGGGCGGAGAGATCTCACTGCCGTTGCTGGGCGCGGTGCAAGCCGCGGGGCTGACACCGCGTGAGCTGGAGTTTGTGCTGCAGGAACTGTTGCGTCGCAGCGTAATGAAAGACCCGCACGTGAGTGTGTTTGTGCGAGAGATGCAAAGCCACGCGGTGTCGGTCTTTGGCGCGGTGCGCAAGCCCGGGGTATTTCAAATTCGCGGTGCCAAGACGCTGGTCGAAGTGCTGGCCATGGCCGAGGGCCTGTCCGAGGATGCGGGCGATACCGTGCTGGTGATGCGCGGTGCCGGCTTCCGCGGCACTGGGCAAACCAATCTCGCAGGCCCTGTCGCATCACCTGTCGCGCTGCCCACGGGCGAGGAGCTCGGCCCCGCTGCGGCAGCGGCCGAACCTGCCGGCGACGGCACCATCGAAATCGAACTCAAGCGTCTGCTCGATTCGGGCGATGAGGGCTCGAACGTGCCGGTCTATCCCGGCGACCTGGTTAAAGTCACCCGCGCGGGAATCGTCTACGTGGTGGGCGAAGTGAGGAAGCCAGGCGGGTTTGTGCTCAAGAGCAACGAAAACATTTCGGTGCTGCAGGCGCTTGCGTTGGCCGAAGGCTTAACGCGCACTTCGCAGCGTAGCCGGACGCGGATCATCCACATCGAGGAGGACACCGGGCAGCGCAGGGAAAGAATTGTCGACCTGGCCAAAATCCTGGCAGGGAAAGCGGAAGACCCGATCTTACGGCCCAAGGACATTGTTTTCGTTCCGAATAGCGCCGCGCGGAGCGGGATGTACCGCGGAGCGGAGGCTGCGCTCTCCATTGTCAGCGGCCTGGTGATCTTCAGGAAATAACGTGGACCCAGAAAACAAAATCAAGCTGTACGAACCGGCAGTGAGGAAGTGGGAGCGGCTGCGCCCCACCGCGGCAGTGCGCGCCGAACCGGTGGAGATGAAGGAGTCGGCTGATCTGCTGGCTTACTGGCGGGTGCTCCGCAAGCGCCGCTGGACGATCTTAACCGTGTTCTTTGTCTTGTTCACGGTGGTGCTGCTCGGCACCCTCAAGCAAAAGCCAATCTACCGCGCCAAGGCCCTGCTCGAGGTGGCCAAGGAAAACCCCAATATCCTGACCGTGCAGGAGCTGTTCGCGCTCGACACCGTTTCTGACACTTACCTCGAAACGCAGTTCAAGATCCTGCAAAGCGACACGCTAGCCCGGCGGGTGATTGAGGGGCTTCGTCTGGACATGCTCGAGGAGTTCAACCCGCGAGCGTCTCAGCTGGGCGACGCCAAGCCGCAAAACGCCGCGGCACCGCAGTCGTTTACTGCCGGAGACACGGAGCGCGATCCCCGAGCCTACCAGACCGCGCTCAAGAGGTTCCGCGACCGGTTGAGCGTGGACCCGATCAAACGCAGCCGCCTGGTCGAAATCAGCTTCGAGTCGCGGGATGCCGAACTGGCGGCTCGGGTGCTCAATGCCCTAGCCTCCCACTACATCGAGCAGAGCTTGGAGGTGCGCTGGGAAGCCACGCAGAAAGCTTCCGAATGGCTCTCACAGCAATTGCTGGAGCTGAAGGCACGGCTGGAGAAGTCCGAGAACGAACTGCAAAGCTATGCCCGTGAGAACGGCCTGCTCTTCCTCGAAAGAGAGAAGGGCGTTCCGGAGAATATCGTCAACGAACGGCTGCGCCAACTCCAGGAGGAACTCACCCGCGCGCAGGCTGCGCGCTACGAGAAAGAATCGCTCTACCGGCTGGTCCAGGCCGCCGACTATGCCTCATTGCCCGGCATGGCAGAGAACAAGCTGGTCGCCGACCTCGCCGTCCGCCTGGCCGACCTGCAGCGCGAACAGGCACAGCTCGCGACCACCTTTACCGCCGACTACCCCAAGGTCCGGCAAATCCAAAGCCAGATTAACGAACTGGACGCGACGCTCGCGCGGGAGCGTGGCCGCGTGGCCGGGCGCATCATCAACGACTATCTGGCCGCGGTGCGCCGGGAGAACTTGGTTGCGCAGGCTTTTGCCGAGCAGCAGAAGCAGGCCAACCTGATTGCTGGCCGATCTGTGCAGTACAATATTCTCAAGCGCGAAGTAGAAACCAACCAACAGCTCTACGAAGGCCTGCTGCAAAGGCTCAAGGAGGCTGGTGTCTCAGCGGGCCTGAAGGCCAGCAACATCCGCATTGTGGACGCAGCCGAGCCACCGAAGAAACCCGCTCGCCCGAACCTGCCGCTCAATCTGGTTCTCGCGGTGCTTTTGGGAACCGGCCTGGGTGTGGGCGCAGCTTTTCTGCAAGAGCATGTAGATAACAGCTTGAAGACCTCCGAGGACGTCGAGCGGTTCCTGGGCCTGCCGGCGCTGGCGCTGATCCCTGCGGTGGAGTCGCTCAATGGCCGTCGAAGAGGCGTGTATCGCCTGTATGGTGGGAGCAAACCGCTCGCCAATGGAAAGCCGCGAACCTTGGCCCTGCCGTCGACGACACCGCGGTGGTACCGGATCGATGCCGAGGCAACCCAGCAGTCCGCGCTGGCGGAATCGTTTCGAAGCTTGCGCACCTCGGTTCTGCTTTCCACTGCGGACCGGCCGCCGCGCACTTTGCTCGTGAGTAGTTCGCAGCCGAGCGAAGGGAAAACCACCGTCTCCATCAACCTGGCCATTTCGCTTGCCCAGCTTGGCCAGCGCGTGCTGCTGATTGACGGTGACATGCGACGCCCGAGTGTGCGGAAGGCTTTTGACATCGACAACTCGCTAGGTCTGGTGAGCTACCTGACCGGCCAGCAGGACTGGCGCGCAGCCGTCCGGCCCACCGGGCTCGAAAGCCTCGACGCGCTGGTTTGCGGCCCCGTGCCCCCAAACCCGGCTGAGCTGCTTTCTTCCGAACGCATGCGCACCCTGCTGCGCGAAGCCAAAGTCGAGTACCACTTTGTCGTGGTGGATTCTCCGCCGCTACTCAATGTGGCCGACAGCCGTATCTTGGCCACGCTGGTCGAGGGCATCGTTCTGGTGGTCAAGGGTGGTGAGACGCCGCGAGAGCTGGCGCAGCGGGCCGGGGCATATGCCCGGGGTGTCGGCGCCAATCTGATCGGCGTTGTCCTGAACAATCTCGATCTGCGCGGGGGCGATGACTACTACTATAGATATTATCACTATAACTACTACGGCTCCGACGAGCATCCCAGCGGAGACAGCAAAGGCTGAACGCGAAGCCGAACCGGTCATGTTTTCTCAGGAGGTCGCAGATGGAAATCTTTCTCGATTCAGCCAACTTCCGCGAGATTGAGCACTGGCTCCGCCAGGGCGTGGTGGATGGGGTGACGACCAATCCCAGCATCATGCTCAAGGATGGCGTCTATGGCCTTGAAGAAGGTGCGCGGCGGTTGTGCACGTTGCTGGGGAATCGCCCCGTAAGCGTCGAGGTAACCACGAACGACGCTAAGGGAATGCTCGAGCAGGGCCGCACGTTCGCCCGCTGGGCACCCAATGTCGTGGTGAAGATTCCGGTGGTCAACGAATGCGGTGACTCCTGCCTGGGCGTGATTCATACCCTCAGCCGTGAAGGAGTTCCTGTCAATACCACTGCGATTCTCTCCTTTAATCAGGCCATCCTGGCGGCCAAGGCCGGCGCGACCTACCTGAGCATTTTCGCGGGGCGCGTGAGCGACGAAGGGAACGACCCTGCCAGCATCATTCGCGGCGTGCGGCATTGGCTGGAGGAATGGGGCTACCCGGCCAAGGTCCTGGTGGGGAGCATCCGCGCAGTGATCGATGTCCAGAGCGCCGCGCTGGCTGGCGCGCATATCGTCACCATTCCGCCGCAGTTTTTGTCCAAGATGGTGGACCACAAGTACAGCCGGGAAACCGTGCGGCAGTTCAATCAGGATGCCGAAAAGGCGCTGGCGCAGATCAGCCAGTACAAGACCGCGGCTCAGTAACGTGCTCGAGTCGGTCGGGGAGATCTGCTGTTGACTACCACGTGCCATCCCACTGGAGACTGGAGCGGGCGCCGGGTGTTGCTGCTGAGCCATGCCTTTTCCATTTCGTCGAGCTTCTTTCTCTCCTATCGCCTGCTTCCGAACTACCGGCACTATCTGCGCGCCGGAGCGTTTGCTCCCGGGCCCTTTGCCGCGCATGCCTGGCTGCTGCTGCTAATCTTTCCGCTCTGGTACCTGCTGCTGGAAGCTCTCGGTCTCAACTCCGCCACGCGGCTGTCTTGGCGAGCAGTCATCGCGCGCACGGTGCGCTTGCAGTTGTTCGGCCTGGGGGCACTGTCTGCGCTGATTTTTGCCTTCAAGCTGCAGACCGTGAGCCGGCTGATTATCTTCGGGTTCTGCGTGTTGCTGGTGCCGATTTCGATTGCTACCCGCTGGCTCTTTCTTTCGGTTCTGGAGGCGCATCGTTCGCACATCTACAACATCGCGCGCATCCTGGTGATTGGCACGCGCGAGCGGGCCCGGGAGTTCATCCGGCAGGCTCGCCAAGCCGAGGAAGGCCATTACGAAGTGCTGGGGTGTTTCGAGCCGGAGGCCGCCCAGGCTCCCCGGGAGGTCGAAGGGGTTCGGGTCGTCGGCTCGACAAAGATTCTGCGTTGCTACCTGTTTGCCCACCCGGTTGACATCGTGGTCTTTGCGATGCCCCCGGAGCGTGTACCGGAGGCCAAAGACTTGATGGACGCGGCGCTGGAATTGGGCTTGCGAGTTGTGGTGCTCCCCGACTTTTACGTTCAGCGCCTGGGCTACACCGTAGATCAGCAGCAGGTACGGATCGATTCCTTCTTCGGGCGGCCTGTGGCGGCGCTTTCGAGTGTGCCTCGGCACAGCAGCTATCTGTTTGTGAAGCGTGTGATGGACATTGCGATCTCCGCTTTGCTGCTGCTCCTGCTTGCGCCGCTGCTTGCGCTGCTTGCCATTCTGGTGAAGCTCACTTCGCCCCATGGCCCGGTGTTCTACCGCTGGAACGTGCTGGGCGTGAACAAGAAGCCGTTTGTCAGTTACAAGTTTCGTACCATGGTGCCCAACGCTGAGGAGTTGAAGCCTCAAATTCTGGGGCGGAACGAGATGGTCGGGCCGGCGTTCAAGATGCGCGATGATCCTCGGATCACCCCGCTCGGGCGCTTCCTCCGCAAATACAGCCTCGACGAGTTGCCCCAGTTCTATAGCGTTTTGAAGGGAGATATGAGCTTGGTGGGGCCGCGGCCGCCGTTCCAGGAAGAGGCGGACCGCTATGAATTTTGGCAGCGGCGGAAGCTGAGCATCAAGCCGGGAATTACTTGCTTGTGGCAGGTCAACGGACGAAACCACATTCACAACTTCGACCAGTGGGCGCAACTCGATCTCGAGTACATCCAGAAGGCCTCGCTTTGGCTGGACCTGAAGATCCTGCTGAAAACGGTGCCGGTGGTCCTGCGAGGCCGTGGCGCGTATTAGGAGGGGGGCGGTGAGTCGAGTCCTGGTGACTGGCGGGGCGGGCTTTATCGGCTCGCACACTTGTGATGCCTTGCTGGCGCGCAACTACGAAGTGCGCGTGTTGGATTGCCTGCAACCTCGTGTGCACCCGCGCGGGCGTCCCTCTTACCTTTCCGCGCAGGTGGAGTTCGTCCAAGGCGATGTGCGGGACCGCTCAGCTTGGGAGCGCGCGCTGGAAGGGGTGCGGCACGTTTTTCATCTGGCTGCTTACCAGGACTACCTGCCGGATTTCAGCACCTTTATCGCGGTCAATGCCTGCAGCACCGCGCTGCTGTTCGAGCTGATCGTCGAAAAGCGCCTCGCAATCGAAAAGGTCGTGCTGGCCTCTTCGCAGGCGGTGTATGGCGAAGGCCAATACGTTTGTGCCGAACACGGCGTGTTTCATCCTGACCCACGGCCGCTCAAGCAGTTACAGTGCGGCAACTGGGAACATGCCTGCCGGCGTTGTGGCCGGAGCTTGGCCCCGGTGCCGTTTGATGAATCCGTCGTTCGCCCACACACGGCCTATGGCATTTCGAAGTATGCGGCTGAGCTGGTGGGAATCGAATTGGGCCGCCGCTACGCCATCCCAACTGTGGCACTGCGTTATTCGATTGTGCAGGGCCCGCGGAACTCGCTCTACAACGCCTACTCAGGTATTTGCCGCACCTTTACGCAGCGGTTGCTGAATCGCAAACCTCCGGTCGTTTACGAAGACGGAAGACAGCTTCGGGACTACGTCCACGTGCGCGACGTTGCTGCGGCGCACTTGCTGGCGCTCGAGCGGCCGGAATGCAACTTCGAAGTCTTTAATGTGGGTGGGACCCAGGGCGTCACCGTGTTGGAATTCGCGCATATAGTTGCGGCGCGATGCGGCACCGGTCTTGCTCCGGTCCTCCGCGGCGAATTCCGGGTCGGCGACGCCCGGCACACCGTTTCGGATTCCTCGAAGCTGTGCCGGCTGGGTTGGATGCCGCGCTTTTCGGTGGAGCAAATTGTGGCGGACTATGTGGAATGGGTCCGCCAGCAGCGAGAGCTTCCAGACAACTCCGATCAGGCCGCTGCGGAGATGAAGCAACACGGAGTTTTGCGTGTCGCGGCGGTGCACGCCTGAACCAGGAGGCTGAGGCAGATGATCATCACCCGCACTCCATTTCGAATCACGTTGGGCGGTGGCGGCACCGACCTGCCGGCGTATTACTCGCAGTACGGCGGGTTCATCTTTGCCGCGGCGCTGGACAAATACATGTTCATCAGCGTCAACCGCCCCATTGTCGATGATCTCGTCCGCGTGAAGTACACGCAGTCGGAACTGGTCAGCCACCGGGACCAGTTGAAGCACGAGATTGCGCGGGAAGCAATGCGCCTGATCGGGATGGAACGCGGCCTGGAGATTGTCTCGATGGCGGATGTGCCGGCCGGGACTGGGCTGGGTTCCTCGAGCTGCTATGCGGTGGGTTTGCTCAACGCCTTGCACACCATGAAACGCCAGCCGGTCGGATTCCAAGAGCTGGCTGAGGAAGCCTGCCGGTTGGAGATCGAGATTCTCCGCAAGCCGATCGGCAAGCAGGACCAGTACCTGGCGGCGTTCGGCGGGCTGACGGTGCTGGAAATCGCTCGCGATGGCGCCGTCGAGGTTACCACCGCCGATGTCTCTGATTCCGTTGTGGACGAGCTGCAGCGCAACCTGCTGGTTTTTTATACCGGCACCGAGCGTTCCAGCCTCGACATTCTCTCCGAGCAAAGCCGCGGCGTGTCCACGTCGCAGCACGCGGTGGTTGACAGCCTGCACGCGATCAAAGAGATGGGCTACCAGATCCTGGAAATGATCGAGCGGGGCAACCTGACCGATTTTGGCTTGGCGCTCGACAAGCATTGGCAAGCCAAGAAAAAACTTTCCGCGCGGGTTACCAATCCGCGCTTCGACCAGCTCTATGAACTCGCCAAACAAAACGGAGCGCTGGGCGGAAAGATCTCCGGAGCCGGCGGCGGAGGATTCTTCGTATTTTATGCCGAGACCCGGCACCACCAGTTGCGCAGAGCCCTGTGTGCCGCCGGGCTGCGGGAAATGCGCTACCGGTTTGATTTCGAAGGCACCAAGGTCATGGCAAACCTGACCGACGGCACGGTGCATGGGCAGAGGAGTCTGGCATGGCATGCGCACGCATAGCGGTCGTGGGGCTGTGGCATCTCGGATGTGTGGCTGCAGCGTCGCTGGCCCGGCTCGGCCACACCGTGCGCGCCACCGATTTCGATGCCGGAACGCTCGGCAGTCTGCTGCGCGGGGTCCTGCCGGTGTACGAGCCGGGGCTGGCCGAACTGATTGACGAGCAGATGGGGAACGGCCGCTTGGATTTTCTCCCCTCTTGCCAGGAAGCCTTCGCGGGAGCGGACTTCATCTTTATCACCTTCGATACGCCGGTCAGCGAAAAAGATCAGAGTGATTTGTCGCCCATCCTCGCGGCGTTTGAGGCCATTGCCGAAGCGCGCGGTGCCGTAGAGATTGTGGTGATGAGCCAGGTGCCCGTGGGAACGTGCCATGAACTGGCCGAACAACTGTGCGCCCGAGCGCCGCAGCTTTCCTTCAGCCTTGTCTACCACCCCGAAAATTTGCGCCTGGGCGAGGCTCTGGAAACCTTTCTCCAGCCCGATTTTCTGCTCGTGGGTGCCGACGACCCTGCCGCTGCGGAACGCCTGCTGGGGCTTTACTCCGGCGTGGCCGCGCCCTGCCTAACCATGAGCATCCGCAGCGCAGAGATGACCAAGCATGCGCTCAATGCGTACTTGGCCACTTCGATCAGTTTTGTAAACGAACTGGCCAGCCTGGCCGAAACTTGCGGCGCTGATGTGCGGGATGTGGTTCGCGCGTTGCGGCACGATCGGCGAATCGGCCCGCGCGCTTTTCTGAGCCCGGGGCCCGGCTTCAGTGGCGGCACCTTGGGACGAGACGTTCAATCGCTGCGGCACCTGGGCGAGCGGTCTGGTCGGAAAACCCTGCAACTGGACGCCACCCTGGCGGTGAATGCGGAACGCCTGCCCGCGTTGCGCGAGAAAATTCGCCGCGCCTGCGGCGGCTTGCAAGGAATCTGCGTGGGTCTGCTGGGCCTCACCTACAAACCCGGCACAAACACCCTGCGCCGCTCGCATGCGATCGAGCTGGCTCGTCTGCTGCTGTCAGCCGGCGCGCACGTGCAGGCCTTTGATCCATGCGTGACCCAACCGCGGCCAGAGACTCACGGAATCACGCTGTGTGCTGATGCCTACCAAGCCGCGGAGTCTGCGGACGCAATGGTGATCATGACGCCCTGGCCAGAGTTCCAGAAGCTAGACCTGACTCGGCTACGCCGAGCGATGCGACAGGGTGTGCTAATCGATGCGCACAACTGCCTCGACGACCGCGCGGCGCGCCGCGCTGGGTTCCAGTATAGCGGGGTCGGCATCCCCGACCAGTTTGAGGAACGTAATGCAGTAGGAGTAGCGCAATGAGACTCGACTGCGAGACCGCTGTGATTACTGGCGCGGGCCGCGGGATTGGCGAGGCCATTGCGCATGCCTTTGCGCGTGCGGGGTCCAACTTGGTGTTGCTCTCGCGCACGCAGGCAGAGATCGAGCAGGTGGCCCGACAGACCGCGGCGCTGGGAGTGACGTCGGTTGCCCTGAGCGGGGATGTATCCCGGCGGTCGGAAGTGGAACGGATCATGGCCGCTGCGCTGGAGAAGTTCGGCCGGATCGATGTCTTGGTCAATGCGGCGGGCATCTACGGGCCCATCGGTCCGCTAGTCGAGAACGACCTGGAAGAATGGGTGCAGGCGGTGCAGATCAATCTGCTGGGCGCGGTGTTTTGCATGCATGCCTGCCTGCCGCACATGCTCGCGCGCGGCAAAGGAGTGGTCATCAATTTTTCGGGGGGAGGCGCGGTGGCGCCTTTTCCCCGCTTCAGCGCTTATAGCGCTTCAAAGGCAGCGGTGGTACGTCTTACCGAAACCGTGGCCGAAGAGGTAAAAGACTCCGGCGTGCGCATCAACGCGATTGCGCCGGGCGCGGTGAACACGCGTCTGCTCGACCAGATTCTCGCGGCGCAGGATCGGGCAGGCAAAGAATTTTACGCCAAGGCGCTGGAGCAAAAAGCCAATGGCGGCACCCCGCCCGAACTGGCTGCCGAACTGGCGGTTTTTTTGGCCTCGCCAGCGGCCGCTGGGATCACCGGCCGGCTCATCAGCGCCGTTTGGGATGACTGGAAGTCGCTGCCCAACCAGGCACAAGAACTCAAGCGCTCGGCAATGTTCACACTCCGGCGCATCGACGGGCGGCAGTTCGCGGAGGTTCGCAGGTGAACGCGGTGTTGCGAGTGGGAATTGTCGGGGCCGGGCGCATGGGAGCAAAGCGCGCCCGCGCGATGGCGCACTGCTCGCAAACGCGGCTGGTGGCAATTGTGGACCAGGATCACGAGCGCGCCGAGACACTGGCCCAGGCGTACGGGTGTCGCGCGGGCACCAACTGGGAAGCGTTGGTCACCGCGCGGGACATCGATGCCGTCGTTGTGGCCACCCCGCACAACTGGCTTGCTCCCATCAGCCTTGTAGCGCTCGAAGCGCGGAAGCACGTACTGTGCGAGAAGCCGCTGGCAATCACCGCGGCGGAGGCGGAACGCTTGGTTGCGGCCGCGGCGCGCAATGGCGCGAAGCTCAAAACCGGCTTCAATCACCGACACCACCCGGCGCTGCGGGAAGCGCACGCGCTGGCCCGAACCGGCTGCATCGGCCGGCTGATGTTTCTCCGCTGCCGCTACGGCCACGGCGGCCGCGCCGGCTATGAGCAGGAGTGGCGCGCCAACCGCGCTCAGAGTGGCGGCGGCGAGCTGCTCGACCAGGGTATTCACGCTTTGGATTTGTTTCGCTGGTTTCTCGGTGAATTCAGCGAGGTGTTTGCGGTGTTGGGAAGCTCGTTCTGGCACACGCCGGTGGAAGACAACGCGTTCTGCACCCTGCGCACAGCCGATGGGCAGGTGGCCAGCCTGCACGCCAGTTGGACGCAGTGGAAGAACCTTTTCTCGTTCGAGGTTTTTGGCGAGCAGGGTTACCTGATCGTCGAAGGCTTGGGCGGACATTACGGCCGGGAACGCCTGGTGGTTGGACACCGCGCAGCAACGTTCGGCCCCCCGGCCGAGGAGCTGATCGAATACGACGGCGATGACGGTTCCTGGGCCCGCGAGTGGGAGGAGTTTGTTTCGGCCCTGCGCGAAGATCGCCAACCGCTGGCGGACGGGTTTGATGGCTGGCAAGCGCTGCGGCTGGTCGCTGCGGCATATGAATCCGCAGAGAAGCGGTGTGCAGTTTCACTGACCGGAGGGGAGCATGGTGAACCAGGGCTGGATCGAGGGTTATCTCGACGGTATCAAGAAAATTGCCGAGACCATCGATCGGGAAGCCATTGGCCGCGCGGTTGAGATGGTCTGGGGCGCTTGGCAGCGTGGCAACACGATCTTCACCTGCGGGAACGGTGGCTCGGCGGGTACAGCCTCCCACCTCGCGGCGGACCTATGCAAGTGCACGATTGTCCCGAACCAGCCCCGGCTGCGTGCGATGAGCTTGGTGGATAACATTCCCTTGCTGAGCGCGCTGACCAACGACGATGGCTGGGAAAACGTATACGTCGAGCAGTTGAAATCGCTGTTCCACGCTGGTGACGTTGTGGTCGGCATCAGCGTGCACGGCGGCAGCGGGCGCGACAAAGCTGGGCTGTGGTCGCAGAACCTGCTCCGTGCCATGCAGTATGCCCGGGACCGCGGCGGCTATGCCTTAGGCTTTTCGGGGTTCGACGGCGGCGCGATGAAGGACCTGGCCGATGTCTGCGTGGTGGTGCCCTACAACACCACGCCGCACGTGGAATCGTTCCACGTTGTGCTCCATCACTTGGTGACGTTTTGCCTGGCCGACCGGATTCGCGCCAGCGCGGAGCAGAAGGCTACTCATGCGGCGGGCCGTGTTCCTCGATAGGGACGGCGTGCTGAACCGGCTGGTCGCGCGCGATGGCCAAAGCGTGTCGCCGCGCAGGCTGGCAGAGTTTGCGCTGCTGCCGGGAGTGCGCCCCGCGGTGGCAGCCTTGCAGCGCGCTTCGCTGTTGGTGATTGTGGTGACCAACCAGCCCGATCTGGCCCGCGGTGCGCTGGCTCCGGCCGAGCTCGAGCGCATGCATGACCGTTTGCTCAAAGCCGTTCCCATTGATGCCATCTACGCCTGCCCACACGACGATCGTAACGGCTGTACCTGCCGGAAGCCGAATCCTGGGTTGCTCCGCCGCGCCAGCTTGGATTGGAACATTCATCTCGAGACGTCATTCCTGGTCGGTGACACCTGGAAAGATATTGCGGCGGGCAAGGCGGCGGGCTGCGCGACGATTCAGGTCGCCGCGACGCTGGGTGTCCCAGTTGGAGTGGCGGCGGATTTTATGGTGCCGGATCTCCCTGCGGCCGCAGAAATTATTCTGGGGGAGCTGGAAAGGCGCCGCGAAACGCGCGCTGGCAGCCAAGGGCGGGCACCAAAACCCAAGGGTACCGCGGCGGCGTTGGCACGCGGGGCGGATAACGCAATCGAGCTATGAGCAGGAATCACTACGCGACAGCGCGCGCTGCCGCTACCCTGAGCGGGCTGGCGGTACTGAGCCCGCTGGCGGGGCTGGCCGTGGAGATCGCTTTGGCTTGGCGATTCGGTGCTTCGCCTACCGTCGATGCGTTTCGGATTGGGATGCTGCTTTTAGTGTTTGGCCAGCAGTTGTTTGTGATTCAAATCCTGCCCCACGCGGTGGTTCCGGTGTTCGCCGAATATCGGGGGCGTGGGCAGGAGAAGGAGGCGTGGCACGTAGCGCTCTCGGTAGCTAATCTCCTCTTGGTTCCGGCAATCCTGTTTTCTGTTTTAGTGTTTTTCCATCCAGAACCCATCGTTGGTCTTCTTGCCCCAGGACTGGCGGGAGAGGCCAGGGAGACGGCTGCTGTGTTCGTCCGCTGGTTCGTGCCCGCCGCTTCCCTGCTGGTTTGGAACGGAGTGGCGGCGGGGGTGCTGTACGCGCACAGAGTTTTTTGGCTGCCTCCAGCGACTCAGTTGGCAGGAAACGTGGCGATCGTGCTATCGATTCTGAGCCTGGGAAGGACGCTCGGAGCCGCCAGCCTCGTCCTCGGTGTGATGATCTCCGCGGTTATAAGCGCCATGCTGTACTTGGTCAAGTGCATTCCGCTCGTGCGCCAGGCGGGGGCCTTGTTCCCCTGGAAGCTCGATCCGACGCACCCCGGTGTGCGCAGGATGTTGACGCTGGCTTTGCCGCTGCTGGGAACCGTGTTGCTGGGGCAATGGGCGGCAATCGTGATCAATCGGGTTCTTTCAGAACTGCCCCCGGGGAGCCTCGCGCTGTTCGGCTATGCCTGGAAGTTGTGCCTGGTGGTCTCAGTGGCGCCGCTGGCTCTGGCCATAGTGCTGTTTCCACGTTTTGCGGAGACGCATCAGTCGCTTCCCGGCGAAGAGTTTCGCGGGATTTGCATGCGGGCAATGCGCATGGCACTTTTCATTGCCATCCCGCTCGCCTGCTTGCTCTACGCCTTGCGCAGTCAGGTGGTCGTGCTGCTGTTCGAGCGGGGGGCTTTTTCGGCCGAAGCATCTGAAACGGTTGCGCGGCTGTTTGGGCTCTTGGTGATCGGTGCACCGGCAGCGGTTGCGTTGGCGTACATGGAAAAAATCACTTACGCGGCGCAGAACACGTGGATCCCCGCCTGCTATCAGTTGGCCACTGCACTTCTTCTGACGCTCTTCGCGCCGGTCCTCACGGTTTCTTCTGGCGCTGACCGGTTGGCACTGTTTTACAGCTCGCTGGTGTGGCTTATCGCCGGTGGCTTGGCTCTCTGGCTGTCGCTGCGGTACCGGGCCTTGAGCCTGGGGCCATTAGTCCTGTTTGCCGTTCGGATCTTTCTGCTTGCCCTGCTGTCGGCCTGGCTGGCGCAACGGGTCGCGGTGCTCTCGCTGGGTGTCGGCGGCTCGCGGGATTTTTCTGTCGGGTTTGCGGCTGCCGAAGGGCTGGCCGTTGGCAGCGGCGTCTTCTGCGGAGTTTTCTTCGGCGTCGCGCTGGGATGGGAGATCCCGGAGGTTATCGAGGGGCGAGACTACCTGTTCTGGCAAGGAAGAAATATTGCAAGCAAGTTACACGATTTTGTCCTCGGCCGGACCTAGGGTGCCGGCCTTCATGGCTGACTCTGTCGAGGTAGGAGAACAGCGAGATGGCGATAACCGATGTCAAGCAATTGTGGGCCGCACACTACGAAAGTATTCCCCGAACGGTTGAGGAACAGGGCGTGCAGGAAGCAGTCCGTTGGATTCTGAAGCGTGGGCCATGGACCTATAACAACCTGCGACGCAAGTGGTTTTCCAGCCTCGGGATTGGCGAAGGAACGACCTTGCTACAAGCAGGTTGCGGAATCGGCAAATCAGGAATCGCTGAAGCTCTTCTAGTAGGGTGCCAGGTGACTCTGCTGGACTATTCGCCGCGCGCGCTCGCCAGCGCGAAGAGGGTGGTCGAACGATTGTCAGTAAACCATCCCGAGTTGGTCTCGAGGGTTCACTTCGTTCAGGCGGGCTTCGAAGACCTCGCCTTCGAGAACTGCTTCGACGTCACCTTCAACGAAGGTGTTCTCGAGCATTGGTTCGAGGACGCGGAGCGGGTGGAGATTCTCCGCCTCCTCGCGAAGGCGACGAAAGTCGGAGGCAAGGTCATGGTGTTCGTGCCAAATCAAAAGAACCACCTGTACCGCACTCGGATTGCCAAGCTATCTGCAATGGACCCTTCCGTGCCGCCGGAGAAGGCGTTCACCAGCGAAGAACTCCGACAACGGATGGAAGAAGCCGGCCTTACCGATGTTCGGGTCGAGGGTTTTGCGCCGCATCTTTCGTTTGGTGGATACACCGGATTCAAGGCTCTGGCGTTTGTGGCCTGGCTGTTTCAGCAGCTCTTGCCGCGGAGGTTGTTTGCCGCCTACGGCCATCGATACGGCTTCTTTCTTGTGGGAATCGGAACAAAACGATGATGCGAACGCCTGTGCATTCGCTCGATCCGCGCGCGGAAAGGGGTGTCATCCTCGCCCATCCGGGCACACAGTATTCCTATGAAACCGCGTTCGCGCTGCAGGAGGCAGGACTGCTGCAGTGTTACATGACCGGCTTCTACTTTAAACCCGAAAATAGCCTGGGGCGCGCCCTCCGCTTGTTGCCGAACGGGCGGGGAACGGAGCTTGAACGGGAGTTTCGTCGGCGATTCAAGCCGGAGCTGGCTCCCCAGAACGTTAGGACCTATCCCGCAGCCGAGCTGATCTATGTCGTCTCGAGCCGGCTGCGGCCCTTGCGGCCGTTCTCGGAGGCTATCCTGCGCTGGCGGAACAAGTGCTTCGACGGTTGGGTGGCGAAAAGGATTGCTCGGGAAAGACCAAAGGCGGTGGTGTGCTATGACTCGTGCGCCCAGCGGACGTTTGAGGGGGCAAAGTCGCTTGGGACCCTCTGCGTCTTGGATCAGAGCATCGGACACATCTGCACAGGTCTCCAGCTGTTGCGCGAAGAGGCGAAGCTCCATCCGGATTTTGCCGACAGCCTCCCGACGAAGGTCCCGGAGTGGCTGATCGAGCGGTGCAGCCAGGAAGCACTCCTAGCGGACTGCGTTCTCTCGCCTTCCGAGTATGTGCGGCACAGCCTGATCGCGAACGGCGTTGAACCGGCTCGCATCGCTGCGTTGCCATTCGGCGTAGATCCAGAACGGTTTCAACCTGGCCCGGAGCGTACGGAGAAAACATTTCGCGTATTGTTTGTCGGCCAGCTCAGCCAGCGCAAAGGAATCAAGTATCTCCTGGAAGCCTTCCGGAATTTGCGCCTACCCAGCGCGGAGCTAGTCCTGGTGGGCAATGTGGCGGGCAGCGGCAAAGGCTTGCTGCGCTACCGGGACATGTTCCAACACATTCCCAACGTGCCGCGCGCGGAGGTGCACCACTGGTTCGAGCGGGCCGACGTCTTCGTCTATCCGTCGCTGCACGAGGGCTCCGCTCTGGCCATCTACGAGGCGTTGGCCTGCGGCTTGCCAATAATCACTACGCCCAACAGCGGGTCAATGGTCCAGGATGGCATCCAGGGTTATATCGTGCCGATCCGCGACGTGGAGCGGCTCAAGGAAAAAATTCTTCTGCTGTACGAGAACCGCGAACTCCGCCAGGAAATGAGCCGCAGGGCGCGGTTGCGGGCGGAGGAGTTTACCTGGGCAGCCTATCGGCAGCGACTCGGGAGCATCCTTCTGAATCTACTGGCTGCGAAAGGATAAGCCGAAGGGGAGAACATGCTCGAAAGCAGAGCTGGGGATTTTCCGGTGCTGGGCTACCGGCCGCGGCTGGCGAGCAGTGGTCTGCTCGTTGCAGTGGTCCTGGTAACCGTGACTCTCGGCTTTCTAATCCTGCGCGGGCATGGCTTGGTTGCGAGCGGCGGCTTCGTACTCCTTGTTTTCTATCTCGGAATTCTAGCCCGCTGGCAGCGCGGCGTTTATGGACTCCTCGGCTATCTCCCGTTCGCTGGAGTGGTGACACTAGCACTGTACCCGTGGGAGGGTCCGGCGGTATTCAATCCCGTTCTGTGTAAGGACTGGCTTTTCGTGGTTCCTGCCTACCTCGGGTTTCTTGCTGCGATGGTTTTGCGTCGCGAGCGTACCCTAAGCTTCGGGGGTCTCCCATCGGTCCTGCTTCTCGCCTTCAGCGTGCTGGTCCTTGCACAGATGGCCAACCCCGGGGTTCCCAACCTGCTTAGCGGCCTGATCGGGGCCAAGGTCTGGCTGCTCTATCTTCCTTTGTATGTGCTCACGACCGCGCTGGTTGCTTCGCGTCGAGATCTGGTTTTCCTCCTGCGATTCCTGGTTGTGCTCACGGCCATCCCGTGCGCGGTCGGCATTGTGGAGTATGTTCTGGCCCAATTTTTGGGCTACCGGGAGTTGATGGAATCAGTTTACGGGGATGTGGCCATGCTAGCCACCCAGGGATTCGTCTATTTTGAGGTGGGCGGTGGGCTGCTGCTCAGAATTCCCTCCACGTTCTCCTTCGTGACGCAATTCTTCGCTTATACGCTCGCCATGCTGGTGCCCTGCTATGCGCTCTGGCGTATGGATCCCTCCCCCCGCTGGCGCCGTCTGGGGAAGTGGATGTTGGGGGTCGCGGCGGTTGCTTCCTTCTTATCTGGCGCCCGGGCCGCGTTTCTTTTCGTTCCTATGGTGCTGGCGCTGACGTATGCACTGGACCGCGGATTCTCCGGCGTGGTGCGTGTAGGTCCGTACATCGCGGGAGTGATTCTCGGTGCCCTAGCAATCTCGCGAATTGCTGCCCTCGATCTGTTCCAACACGTTTCCGAGCTGTTCGGTGGCTATGCCCGCGACACCGCCTATGGCGGACTGGCGCAGGCCCTAGCCTCCGCGCCGCTGGGGATGGGCACGGGCACGAATACAGGTGCGGCGCGTTACGCATTTTCGGACCCGTCGAAGTTTGTCGTCCTCGAAAATTACTATGCAAAGGCAGCGTATGAGCTGGGCATCCCCGGGCTATTGATCATTTGGGGCCTGTTTGGGGTGCTGATTTGGCGCGGCTTCCAGGTGCGCCGGCGGCTTCGCGATTCCGGGCTGCACGCTTGCTCGGCTGCGCTTCTGGCCTTTTTGATCACGATGGCGCTGAACAGCTTCAAGGGATGGTTGGTGGACCTGGACCCGATCAACGTCTACTTTTGGGTGTTTTCGGGCGTGCTGGCGAAGCTCCCTTACCTGGACTCGCGCCCCGGTGAGTTGAGCCGCACGCCGACGGAGGAGTCGCAGTGAGGTTACTGGTGGTGGGCCATCCATTGGTCGTCGCCTACAACCAGAAGAAGTATGTGGCTATGAAGCGGATCGATCCTTCCCTTCAGCTTCGGATTGTGGTCCCGAAACAGAACCGGCATCCCTTTGGCACCTTCCGATGGGAGGTCCACCCGGAGTTGAACTCCGAGGAGGTGGTTGCACTGGCTTCGGTCTTCTCGCAGTCACATATGACCTACGTCCTGGATCCAGTGCGGATGGCCTGGATTCTCCGGCAGTTTCGTCCCGAAGTGATTCATGTGGAGGAGGAACCGCACGCGGGGGTGACGGTCGCTACGACGTGCCTCCGAGACGCGCTTTTGCCGCAAGCGGCGATAACTCTGTTCACTTGGGACAACCTGCACCGGTCACGACGGTTTCCTCTCGGTGCCTTGAAGAGAAAACTGCGCTCCTACACCCTGCGCCGCGCCGCGGCTGTGGTGTGTGGGAATCGCGACGCCGAACGCCTTCTGCGCATGCAGGAAGCCCACAAGAGGTACACCGTGGTCCTTCCCCAGTTTGGCCTGGATCCCAGCGACCATACGGCCGGAACGGAACCCGAACTAAGGATACAGCTTGAGCTAGCCGGAAGCATCGTTGTGGGCTATATGGGGCGCATGGTGCCGGAGAAGGGCATCTTGCTGTTGCTGGCAGCATTGGAGAAGCTGAGCCAGTATCCGTGGAAGCTTGTGCTGGTGGGTTCGGGGCCACTCGAGCAGGAGATTCACGAGCACTGGATCGCCCGATTCCCCGGAAGGATCGTGCACGTGCGCGCCGTTCTGCACCAGGAAGTCCCGCGCTACCTGCGGTGCCTCGATGTCTTCGTCTTAGCCTCGTATGCGGTGGCCCACTGGAGGGAGCAATTCGGACTGACTCTGGCGCAGGCGATGATGCTTGGGATTCCCTCCGTCGTCTCCTCTTGCGGGGCCATCCCAGAGGTGGTCGGGCCCGGCGGGTTGATCTTTGAGGAAGGCAAGGAGGAAAGCTTGCGCGAGGCACTGCAGATGTTGTTCAGTTTCGCCCGTTGCCGCCGAGAGCTGGGAGCGCGTGCGCGCGAGTTTGCCCTGAGGCACTACACAATCGCCGGCATTGCGGACCGCTACCTGTCGGTTTTCGAGCAGGCAAAAAGCCTGCACGCCACGGCCAGATCCGGTCAGAGCCGCGAGACAGCCGTGGCGGAATCCAATCGGGCATACCACCCATGAGGCGTACTTGGTCATGCCACTGAACCTGGAAACGAACTATCGGCGACACCTCTACGATCACTATCTGAGCACGCATTTCGGCGGCATCCACCATCCATCTGCAGCCTCGCTTGAGAGGGAACGGCGCGTCTGGCGGGACTATTTCGGCCCGCTGTTGCCGGCTAACAAGGCCGCGCGCATCGCGGACCTGGGCTGCGGTTACGGCAGCTTTCTGTATTTCCTCCACGAAGAGGGTTACCGAAATATTGCCGGCGTGGACATCAGCGCTGAGCAGGTGGATTCGGCGCGGAAGCTAGGGATCCCCAACGTCGTGCAGGACGACTCCTGGAAGTTTCTGGAGAGCCGCCGGCAGGAGTTTGACTGCCTCACTGCACTCGATTTGCTCGAGCATCTTGCCAAAGAAGAAAGCCTCTCGCTTTTGCACGCGGCCCACTCCGCGCTCAGGCCGGGCGGCCTGCTCATCGTCAAGGCGCCCAATGCTGATGGCCCGTTCGGGGGAAAGATTTTGTATTCCGATTTCACTCACGAGCAGGCCTTCACGCCTTTGAGCATACGACAGGTTTTGGCGGCCTCGGGATTCGAGCGTGTCGAAGTCTACCCGGAAGGTCCCCGCGTGCATGGACTGATCAGTGCAGCACGGTGGCTCGCGTGGAAGGGCATCTGCTTGCTCCTGTTGCTTTATATGGCCGTGGAGACGGGCCGAATCCGGGGCCACGTCCTGACCCAAAACCTCATCGCCGTGGCGCGGAAGCCCCAGCGTGCCCCGTGGGAAGGGCCGCAACGATGAAACGCCCTGGACAGGTGCGCGTGGACCGTGTCACCGCGTTCGGGCGAAGCGACGCTCCGGGAAGAACACCGGATCGTGCCTTCGGCACGAGGATGACGGACCCCGGCCAGGGAACTCAGCCCGGCAAGTTGCCGTGCCATCGCTCTGGATCGGAACGGGGGGTGTATGCGGATCCTGATTACGGGGGCGACAGGTTTCGTGGGCTGTCATATGCTGGCGCCGTTGATTGAGAGGGAGCACGAGGTCTTCTCCCTGGAGCGTCATAGGAGTTGGCGAGAGCCGCTGGGTGCGTCGACGGCTGGTCGTCCGGTCTTCTGCGATCTCAGAGATCACTTCGCGGTTCGCCAAGTGGTGCGCGATGTCCAGCCTGAAGCAGTCATCCACCTCGCGGCGATTAGCCCCGTGTCCTACAGCTATAACCATCCGAACGAGATTCTGGAAGCAAATCTGATCGGCACCGTGAATCTCGCTGAAGCATGCCTGCGCGAGGTTCCGCAATTTCGCCAGTTCCTTTTTGCTTCCTCCTCGGAAACGTACGGGAAGGGGCCAGTGCCCAAGACCGAGGAGATGCCGCAGAACCCGAACAGCCCCTATTCGGTCAGCAAGTTGGCCGCAGAAAAGTATGTCTTGTACCTACGGGACGCTTACCGATTGCCAGCGACGGTGCTCCGGCTGTTCAACACCTATGGGCGCAAAGACAACGCCGACTTTGTTGTCGAGCGGACGATTGTCCAGATGCTGCGCGGGCATACCGTTCGGCTCGGCGCACCCAGCCCGGTTCGGGACTTGCTCTATGTGGACGACCACGTGAACGCTTATCTGAGTTGTTTGGGAAATGAGAAGGCGATCGGCGGAATCTTTAATTTCTCAACGGGGCGCGGAGTGAGCGTGAGCGAGTTAGTCGGCTTACTGGCAAGCTTGACCGGCTTCGTTGGGGAGGTGGCCTGGGACACCATTCCCCGGCGGCCGTTGGACATTGACAGAATGATTGGTGACTCCAGCCAAGCGGAAAAGATCCTGGGCTGGCGGCCCCGGGTGAACTTAGAGGAGGGTCTGCGTCTCTGCATCGCTCACTGGAAGCAACGGCTGGACAGTGTCCGCCCGTCGCCGTGGGGAATTGAGCCGGCGATGGTGCGGGGCGCTTGAACCGGGGCGTGTGACGCGGAGCGGGGAAAATGGATTTTTCGTCTCGGCGGAGCAAAGGGCTTGAGGTGCGGTGGCTGTGACTAAGATCGGTGTTTCGATTTTCCCAACGTTGCCGGTTCATGCCGGCATGAGCATGAGTCATTACACCGATGAGTTGGTCCAGGGGCTTCACGGGATCTCCGATGTCCTTGTCCGTGTCGAATGGCCCCCCTTTGGCGCAGAGCCATCGGCCGGATGGCTGAGGAGTCGCTGGGTCCGATACGTTGAATATGTCCGCTGGTGCGGTCGTCTTTCGGGAGACCTATTTCATATCGCTGACCACAGCAATGCGCAGCTCCTGTTGACCCTACCCGGGAGCCAGACCGTGGTGACCTGCCACGACCTCTACCCGGTGGCCGTTGCTCTGGGTCGCGTAAGGTTCACCGGAAGCCAGGGCCGGGTGGCGATGGCTGCCTCCGCTCTCCGGGTCTCTTTGCTGCGCAAAGCGGCCGCCATCGTCGCTATCTCCCAGCACACACTGGCGGAGTGCAGAGATTACCTAGGCATTAAGAGAGACCGTTTGTTCGTGGGGTATCACGGTGTGGCTGCCCGATTCCTGTCCAACAACGGCGCGGGCGCAGTGGAATCTTTCAAAGCTCACCACAGGATTCAACCCGGGTGGCTCCACATTCTGCATGTGGGGAGCAATGATCCGCGAAAGAACCTGGGAACTGTTTTTCGGGTCGTGGCTGCGCTCAAGCAAAGGCACAAGAAGGATGTCTGTCTGGTCAAGGTGGGATCGGCATTCGGACCCCGGGAGACACAGGCCATACAGACGATGGGTTTGCAGGAAGCCGTTCGGCACCTTGGCGAGTTGTCGGACGAAGAGATCGCTCACGTCTACCGGGCCTGTGATGTACTGCTCTACCCATCATTCCACGAGGGAATGGGACGCCCGGTGGCGGAGGCGATGGCCTCTGGTACTCCTGTGGTCGCTTCCAATCGAGGCGCAATTCCCGAGGTTGTGCAGCATCCCAATTCTCTTTTTGATCCGGAGGATGTGGACGGGATGACCAATCAGATCCTGCAAATCACGGCCTCGAAGGACCTACGCGAGGAACTGGTGCAGCACGGGAAGTTGGCGGCGCAGAAGTTTACGTGGGAGGCGCATGCACAGGCGGTGGCTGAGGCCTACCGTAGTGTGGTCCAGCGGTGGGTGTAGTCGATCCCGAGCCACAGGCACTGGAAAAAGAAGGTTGGTGGTGGATGCGTATCCTGCACGTCGTCGAAAGTCTTGCGCCGCGGTATGGAGGCCCGTCGGTGGCGTGTCCGGCGCTGTGCCGGGAACTGGTGCGACGGGGGCACGAAGTCGCCATCTACACCACCAACGTGGACGGAGACAGGCTGCTGGACGTTCCCCTCGGCCAGCCTATCTTCGAAAAAGGCGTCGAGATCCGCTACTTCCCGGGCTGGATCCAGCCTCGCGAGTACAAGCTGTCCCTGCCGCTGTGGCGTGCGTTGCGCGAGAAGACCCAATCCTTTGATTTGGCCCACATCTATTCCGTGTATGGCTTCCCGACTGCGGCGGCAACTCATTTTTGCAGGATCCATGGTCGTCCCTATCTTCTTCATCCACACGGGTCCCTGGACCCCTATCTCCGCCGGCGGCACCAATTTCGGAAATGGCTCTACACAAAGCTGTTGTTGCGGCGCAGTTTTCGCCATGCGAGCGCTATCCTGTTCAACTCCAGCGAAGAAATGCGCTTGGCCGCAGACTGGCCCGGCCTGAACTCGCCGGCCACTAACGGGCGGAGCGCACCCAAGAAATCTGTTGCTTATGTCGGAGTCGAAGACGAATGGTTTGAGGAAGCCAACCCCGCTGCGTGCGAGAGGTTGATGAGAAAGTTCCCGCAACTGAGTGAGCGTCGGTTGGTAGTCTTTTTTGGGCGGCTCAATTTCAAAAAGGGACTCGACATTCTGGCTCGTGCCTTTGCGCGAGTAGGAAGTGCGCGAGAAGATGTGCATTTGGTGCTGGCTGGACCGGATAGCGAGGGATACGGCCATAAGGTCAGGGGATGGTTGAAAGAAGGCGGAGTGCTGGAAAAGGCGACGTACACGGGGCCGCTGGCCGGCGAGGACCGGTTCGCGCTGATGCATGCGGCAGAGGTGTTTGTCTTGCCGTCGTATACTGAGAATTTTGGCACCGCAGTTGCAGAAGCTATGGCCTGCGCTGTGCCGGTTGTGATTTCCGATCAGGTGAATATCTGGCCGGAGGTGGCCCAAGCCGGCGCCGGGCTGGTGGTTCGCTGTGACCCGAAAGAAACGGCGCAAGCCCTTCTGGCGCTTTTGGACAATCCCGCCCGGGGCAAAGAGATGGGCCAGCGCGGCGGTCGGCTGGTCGCAGAGAAAATGACCTGGAGAAAGGTCGGAGAGCAAATGGTCGAGGTATATCAGGAGATGCTGGAGAGTGCCGCTCGAGTGATGCAAGCCTCTTAGCAAGGACCTTGCGGGGAATCGGCGTGTGGGCAACGCGCGCTGTGTCACGGGTATGGGCCAGCGCTGCGGAATAGGAAAAGTGATGAAAGGTCAGAGTTCGCAGGTGCCGCATCAGCAGGAAATGAATCCGCTTGGAGAGCGAGAGAAACAAATCCGATTCTATGGTGAGTCGGTCGACCCTGAAGAAGAGATCAGTCGCCCGCGATGCTATCCCCGGCCGGTGCAATACTTGCTGGACTTCAAGATTCGCACTGCCTGGCAGATGCTCAACGGCGACACCACTGCTGCTTGTAAGGGGGAGGAAAAGACCCTGGTTGTGTGCTGCGGGTCGGGGATGGAATCGGAGATGATGGCGCGCACCGGCCGGCACGTAATCGCGCTCGATCTCTCGTTCGATGCCGTGCTGCGAGCCCGCGAACGCGCGCGTCGGTACGGCCTGCGATGGGATCTGGTCGTAGGCGATGCGGAAAATCTACCATTCCGCCCCGGCGCAGTGGACTTCGCCTTTGTACACGATGGCTTGCACCATCTGCGGGACGCTTACCGGGGGGTGCGCGAAATGGCGCGCGTGGCGCGTCGGGCGGTGGTGATAGCCGAGCCCGCGGACGCGGCGCTGACGCGCCTGGCGATCAAGCTGGGCATCTCCGGCAAGTACGAAGAGGCCGGCAACTATGTCTACCGGTTGCGGAAGGGAAAACTGATCGAGGTGTTCCGCGACTGCGGCCTGCGTCGGTGGAGATTCCGGCGAAACTTGATCTATTACCAGCCCTGGACCTTCCGCGCCTATCGGTGGTGTGATAGCCCACCGCTTTTTTGGCTTTTTCGGGCCGGCTTCCACTTGGCAAACCTCCTGCTAGGCCGCTGGGGAAACTCTCTGCGCGCTGTGGCCTGGAAATCCGAAACGCCTGACGAAGTTGGGTCTCCTCCGTCGGGCTCACCATGATCCGGGCGGAAACTCTTCGCGCGCACCATGGCTCGCCGGATGCCTGGCCGAAACGCCGCATGCACATCTTGGTGGTGACTGGCTGCTACGCGCCCGACCAAACCGGCATCGCTCCGCTCAACACGGAGCTGTGCGAGTACCTGGCGTCCTGCGGCCATCAGGTCTCCGTCGTGACGGGCCTGCCGCATTACCCGGAGTGGAGAGTGCCACCGGAATATCGCGGAAAATTGTGGCACCGAGAAACTTTTGGCGGTGTGACGGTCTATCGGAGTTACATCTATGTTCCTGCCAAGCGAACCCTTGTGCGCCGCATCCTTTACGATTCTTCGATCGGCCTTGCAGCAGCAGTTCGCGGTCTACCGATTCGCGATGTGGATTTGATTTTGGGTGTTTCACCCCCGTTGCAGGCCGGACTGGCCGGGCATTTGCTGGCGCGGCTCAAGCGTGCGCCGCTGCTGTTCCAGGTTCAGGACTTGGTTCCGGACTTGGCCATCGCTCTGGGGATGTTGCGCAATCGGTGGGCGATCCGGCTGGCGCGCGCGCTGGAGGAATACGTTTATCGTCATGCCGACGCGATTCTGGTGATCGGCGAAGGATTTCGAGCCAACCTAATCTCCAAAGGCGTGCCGGAATCAAAAATCCTCATGATCCCCAACTGGGTGGACACCTGCGCGATCCGCCCCGACGCTTCGAAAAACGGTTTTCGCGAAGCTTACGAGCTGGACGAATCGTGCTTCCTGGGTCTCCATAGCGGCAACATGGGCACCAAGCAGAAGCTGGAGAACGTTCTCGAGGCCGCGGCCCTGCTTCGCGCGTCGTCCAACATCCGGTTTCTTCTTGTCGGCGACGGTGCGGAGAAAGCCCGCTTGGAGGCCTACGCCCGGAGCATGGCACTCTCGAACGTCCAGTTCCTGCCTTTGCAGCCTCGCGAGGCGACCCCGGGGATGTTTGCCGCTGCCGATGTGCTGCTGCTGAATCAGTCGGCGCAAGTCGTGGACATGGTTATCCCTTCCAAATTGCTGACCTACATGGCCGCTGGCCGCCCGGTGATCGCCGCTGTCGCGCCGTCGAGTGAAGCAGCCGCGTGTATCCGCCGCGCTGGGTGCGGAGTGGTGGTCCCGCCGGAAGACCCTGCCGCACTGGCCCAGGCCATCTGCCGCCTGCATGCGGAGCGGGAGCTTGCGGTGCGCCTGGGTCAGCAGGGCCGAAGCTATGCCGAAACGCACTACGCGGGCGATCGCATTCTGAATCGCTTGGAGACCACTTTTCTCTCGTTCGCGGAGAAGAAACGCGAAGCAGAGGGGCTGACCTGAGTCACTGAAAGAGCCCTGAGCCGCTTGAGGAGACGGGTTGATACCCATGTCGAAGCGAATTGAGGTGCTTGCCGGAGGCCTGGTGATATGTCTCTTCGGAGCGGCACTGGGCTTTGGCGGGACCGAGCCTCTTTCCTGGGCGGCGGTGCAACTGGTGGCCTTCCTGCTGTGCGGATTGATTTTGTGGGCCGAGCAGGCCTGCTCGCGGTTGCCTTGGAAAGGACCAGCGCTGCTGCTGGCTTATGTGGGCCTACAGACCGCCGTTATTCGTCCCGAGGCCTACTTAGTCCGCGAGCAGATCCTCCGGCTCCTGGTCTATCTATGCAGTTTCTATCTCGCCGCGGTTGTCTCGCGCGATCAAAAATCCCGCGCCTTCTTGCTCCGCGGACTGCTCGCTCTAGGTCTTATCGAGGCGCTGTACGGATTGGTGCAGTACGTTAGTGGCTGGCAGCAGATCTTTGCTTATAAAAAGTTCTTTTACACCTCCATGGCCACCGGCACCTACATCAATCCCAACCATTTTGCCGGGCTGCTGGAAATGATCTTGCCTTTGTCATTTGCCTCGGCGCTTTCCTGGTTCGAGCGCCTGAGCCGGAATGCGCCCCATCCGCAGGGACTCATGAGCAGTTTTTTCAAGGGAGAAGGCGCCGCGGCGCTCATCTTCTACCTCTTCTCGACGCTGCTCCTGTCTGCAGGTATCGTTTTCTCGCGCTCGCGGGCCGGCATTTTCAGCGCCTGCGTGTCGTTGGCGGCCGTGGGGCTTGTCTGGCTGAGCTCGACTGGCCAGCGCCCCGCGGCCGCTCTGGTGCTATTGTGCCTGCTCGTCGGGGCTGGCTTGTTCGGCGTGTGGATTGGACTGGGGCCGGTGGTGGAACGCTACGAAACCATTCGCGAGGATTACTTGTCCCGGCTTGGCGTTTGGAAGGATTCGTTGGCGCTGATCCGGGCGCATCCGCTGTGGGGTAGCGGATTGGGTTCGTTCGCCAACGTATACACCCGCGTGCAATCCGTTTTGCTCACCGGCAGGGTGGACCATGCCCACAACGACTATCTCGAGATGGCCACGGAGTGGGGTCTGGCAGGAGCAGGGCTGCTGATCGGGCTGATCCTGCTGGTGCTGTTCCGGGCGGCTTCGGCCTGCTTTCGGAGATCGCACCCCAACCAGCGATTCCTCGCGCTGGGAAGCTGCGGCGGCATCCTCGCTCTGCTGCTTCACAGCGTCACCGACTTCAATCTGCAGATTCCCGCAAACGCCTTGGTGTTTGCGTCCATTCTCGGTTTGGCGCATTCGGCGAGCGTGAGCAGCACTGGGGGGACGATGGAGGAGAAGCAAATCAGCGCGGCATAGCCGCTGAAGCTTTCCATGCTTGCCCTTCAACGGCGATTAGACTGACCCGGTCAATCCACAGCGTGCCGGAGATGCGGTTGTCGAACATGCGGCTCGGTGGGCGGGCCACCCGGACGACCGCGAGCCGCGTCTTGGGCCCGGTTCTGAATTCAAGTTGCCGCGGCGACCAGTTTCGCGTGCCCGTCACGGGTTCGCTTTCGACCGACAGTCGGGAAGCATCCTTCGCATCGCAGATCTGGAACCGTGGTCCGGAATCGGTTGTGAGGCCCTGGGCGCGGACATAACCGATGAAACGGTAAACGGAGTTCGGCTTCACGGGCACATATTGCAGCACGTGTGAGTAACTCACGTTGTGTTTGCCATCGAAGCGAATCCGCAGCGAGCGCACACCATCGAAGAACGCCCTGCTGTCCACGTCTACGATGACTCCTTCAGCCGGAAGAACGCGCCAATCCAATCCTCCAGCCAGGATATCGTCCTCAAAGCTGCCGTTGGTGATGCGGTTGGGGTCGAAAGAATGGTGGCGAAGCCCACTGTGGCTGCGCTCCAGCACAGCGGCCCAGGCGGCTTCTAGCTCTTCCACGCGATCGTGCCGGATCAGCGCATCCAGATAAGGAAATACAGCCTGCGGCCCGATTCGCGCTCCGCTCCTGAGCAAGCGTGCCCAGGTCTGGCTCGCCTCGTCGAGACGCTCTGTGGCGGCCAGGAAATCCAGATAGGCCAGCAAGGAAGCTGTGTCGGCCGGGATCATCTCCCGAAGGATATCCAGTTGGTCGATGCCCGCGCGCCACGCCAGATCGAAGACCGGCGCCCGCATCTGCGGGTCACCCAGCAACGTCTTGTGGAACGCGCTCAGGGCCTCGTGGGTCTTCCCGGCGCGAATGTAGAAATTGCCCAGCTTCCAATTGATCTCGGGCGAGTTGGGGAATAACTCCTGGGCGCGCGCATAGGTGCGCCGGGCTTCCTCCGCCCTCCCGGCCCACTCATAGCTGCCACCCAACTCAGCCCAGTACTGCGCCCTGTTCGGACTCAAGCGCGTCGCCGTTTCGTAAAGGCCGATGACTTGGTTGACGTCTGTCCCATCGAACGAAAGCTGCAGGCTGTGCGCACGCGCCGCACAAAGTTCGGCGTTGTCAGGATCCCATGCCGTGGCCTTGGCCTTGCGGATTTCTTCCGGGGAACCCCGGTTCAAATGCCAACCGGCGATGGCCTGCACCGCCACCAAATAGATGCTGTACAGCAATGCCAGCGAGATGCCGGCCCGGAAAATCAGATACGCCCAGCGTCTCTCTGTTTGAGTGCGACGTTCTGCCACGGGTTGAGTTGTGCTGAAGGACATCTGCTGCCATCACCGCCGGGGCAAGCGGCACAGTTCAATTCCGGAAAGAACCCCTGCACAGTGCCAGTCTGGAACTTGTTCTTGCCCCATTCCTCGGACGAACCTGCTTCCCCCGCCCACAAACCACTCAGGAATCGGGTTATAGCTAGATCGCCGAGGTACTCCATAGCAAGCAAGAGACCAGATGCGATACTACAAGGACACCCGGCCCGGCGCGGCGCTCGCCCCACGGCCACAAAAACGGAAATGTGCCGCGCGGCCTCGGCCAACAACCAGTTGCGTAGCGGGATTGGGCCTGGGAAGACTGCCCTTCCGGAGTCGTATCCAAAGATTGCTACTGCCTACGCTCTTGACCGGTGAAATCCAACCCGAGAAAACGGGCGGGCGCGCAGAACCGACGGGAGCCCGGACCCGTAATCTCGGGGCCGGGCTCTCGACGCACTATGGTCCTTCTCTCTTATTGCTGCGCATAGACAGCAATGCAACCGAAATTGGCGAAGGCCCTGCACGACGCACTTGGCTGAAGAGGCACAAAGACGTGATTCGTGATGGGATCGGCAGCCACGCTGTGGGCATTGGCTCCTGAGGGGACGTTTTGAAGCCAGGTGTTCGTGATGGCATCAATGACGCCGAGGACCGGCCCGCCGGGCATATCTCTTGCGGCCACGTAATAGCGGTTGTCGGTCGGGTTGAACGCCGCCTGGTCAACACCTCCCACCTTATCGATGATGGTGACGATTTTGCCCGTGCTCCCATTTATAACGATCTCGTTCGGCGGAAAATTGATCGAGCCGGTGAAGTTCTCGCAAGCCACCAGAACATTCGGGGCTGGGCCAATAACGATAAAGGAGGGCTGACACCCGAGGCCCGCCAGCTGGAAGCTATTCGTTACCCTGCCGGTCTTTGGATCAATCTCCGTGATCTCTGAATCGGCCGGATTGGAGGTGTTCTGCGTGTTCGCAACCAAGAATCTCCCCGTGTTGGGATTAAACGCGGAACCACCTAGCCCACCCTGGCCGCCGGGAGCGTGTGCACATGGGACGATCTGACCGCGGGCGCCGAGGACGCCGGTACCGGCGGGGCAAGCGGAGCCCGACAGCCCATCGAAGAATATCTGGGCCTTGACACAGGAATTATTCAGGCACGCTGGACTTGTTGTGTCGATCAAAGTGGCAAAGGGAACACCGGGGTCGCCATTGGTCACCAGCAGAATATTATCCTTCGGATCCCAGGACGTCTCGTCGGCGCGAAAGTCCCCACAGCCTATTCCGGCCCGGATGCAGCTCTCGATAGCGGTGCTCGACGAAAAGTCGGCAGAGACGCCTGTGACGACCAAACCGACTGAGAGACCCGTGCTCGCGTCAAACACTTTCATGGTGCTATCGCCGTCCGAAACCCAGGCAATCCCAAACTTGGTGGTGCCGCCCGGCGTTATGATGACCCCGTTGGGGCCAGTCAGGGGGTTAAAGTTGGCGGCGCGATTCTGTGCACAGCAAATGGCTCCGGTAAACGAACCCGAGCCAATTTGCCCCGCAGAAGCAGGCCCTGTCGGCGTGTCGGTCAGCGTGTCGTAAACAAGGACGGCATCCTGGGACCGGTCCGTCACGTAATACCTGTGGTTGGCCGAGTCCACGAGGCCGAGGTCGAACACGGTGAATGCGGTTCCGCCGGGCCCCGCAGCCCCCGGCACTCCCATGACGTCAATGATCGCGACGCCGTCATTCTTCGTTGTGCCGCAGAGCGGACAACCCTGAACATTCCCGCAGCCGCTCGGGAACAACGCGATCCCCAATAGCAGGGCGATTACAAGCAGCATTTCCGATCTCATGGAGTAACCTCCTGCGATTTTTCCTGCATTACCGGTCCCTGTTACAAGGCTGCGCCCGCACTGCGCAGCGCACCCTTATAGCCTTGTGCCGGCCCCCCGTATAAAACCAGCGAACTCGCCGCCGCATAAGATGCGCCGGACTGGCCTTCTTAGAATCGAAACTGCAACCGCTGCAGCACCACAAAGAATGTCTGCGGCCGAACGCCGCCGACAGTCGGATCCTTCGCCCGGTCCACGTTGAAGTCAACCGAGTACCGAACAAGATAGGAGGGATACCAATTGAACCCGGTGGTGAACTGGTCCGTGTGAGCCTCCGCCCCGGGCAATACTCCCGTCGAAAACAGCGTGTCCGGCGTTTTTGCCTGTATCTTGGCGTACCGGAACTTGACTTCCCAAGCCCCGATTCCGTGTCCTCCCTCGGGCGCAAAGAACGGACGCTTGGGCTTGATGGCTCCGTTTTCCGGCCGCCTTTCGCCGGTCAGGAGGTACGTTGCTCCCGCATAGTAGGCCTTGGCTACGACACCGGGCAGGTCATTCTGCCCCGTGCCTCCTGCGAAGGAGCTAAGTGCGCGGCGGAACTGGTCCAATTGATCGTACTCGGCGCGCACTGCCCAAGGGCCCTTAACCCAGGTGACATCGCCTTCATAGCGCTCGACTGGGCCATTGATCGCAAACCTGGGGAAGAACGTGAAGGCATTGTCCGGGAGTTGGCCATTAAAGCTCAGTTCATTGGATAGGCCCCTGGTACGGCCGTGGGCGATCGATCCTGCGATCGTAAATCCCTTCAACATCTCATTTGTACTCTTCTTCCAAGGATAGAACTTAAGCCTTCCTACCACTTCCGGCTCGTTCGTCGTGTTGGCTCCCAGTGTGCCCTTGCCGTTGAATGCTCCGACCCAGTACTGGGCGACGCCACCTCTCAGATCGCCGTGAAGCATGACGCCGGGGCTGCGAAACGACGTCGGGGACGGGTACAGAAGGGAGGTCAGCGAGCGTTCTACAGTATCGATATTGGTGATGCCGGTCAGTTCTTCCGCGGCGAAAGGCTCTTTGAACTGGCCAAAGGTCACCTGGAATGCGGGATGGTAGTTGACGTTGATGAAAAAGTCGCGCAGCAGGGTGCTGCTGGTGTCAGCAAAGTCGGCGAGAAGCGCGAATTCGTAGTGCTTGCCCAAGCTGCCCTGAAAACCGAACCGGCCACGCCGAAGGGTAAACGTGTTCGGGGGATGGCCGTCGCCGTTGTAGGCGCGGAAATCCGTCTGCACATATCCGTACGGCTGTATCACAAAATTGCCGTCTGAGCTCTTCATGAAGAAGTGCTCCCCGTTCCATCCGGCCTGCAGACCTTCACCCTCCTTCTTAGGAGCAGCCTGCTTGGCTGCGGGAGCGGCCTGTGCGGATCCGGCCGTGTCCTCGGGCTGTATGGCGCCGGTCTTCACCAGGCGAGGAACGCCGGCCGCCTGCTGGTTAACCTGGACCAGTCGTTGAATGATTGCCTTCAGCTCCGCCACTTCGCGGCGCAACTGCTCGACTTCTTCCTTGGTTGCGCCCGCGGGAGCCGAATCCACCCCTTGGGCGTGGGCGAGCGAACCTGGCGCGACGAAAAACAATACCAGAAGCGCAAAACGTGTTGTTAGCGAGCGCATGTTTTTCCTCTCCCAGAAGGATTTGGCCGAATCAAAGTGTCCGGCTCCAGACACGCAGGAGCACTACGTCAAGCTTGCAATCGAGTTGTCTACTGCGGCCGTAGGATCGGCCGAGGCTCAAGCAACCGGCCCCCAGTGCGGTTGCCGGAGAAGTAAAAAGACAGCGGAACAGAAGTATGTGCGGTCAGCTCAAAAATCAATTCCACATGCCTGCGCGTTCCTCACCCCTGTTAAAGCGCAAGAACATCCGCGGTTCTACAGAAAATACAAGCTGTGGAAAATCAAGGTTGTCACACCCAAACTATATAGGACGGCGCTTCCTCTACCGGCCGCTGCCTCCGGCGACGGCGCCCTTCGCCTTTACAGACGTTTCCGTGCCGGCCGCCATGCCCTGCGCAAGCGCGATGGCAGGCCCCGCGCTGGCGACCGGCACCTTCATCCGCCGCAGGACGAAGAAGGCGAGCACGGCCGCGGTCAGGTCGAAGGCGATGGCGATGCCGAAGACGCCCGCCCAGCCGATCTTCGGCAGCGTGAACCTAGCGCCGAAGGGGGTCCAAACCTTGGGTACCACTGTCAGGACAATGCCGTAGGTGACCAGCGCGCCGGCCACCGCGAGCAGAATGCTCTTGGTCTTTCGACCCAGCTCCAGGCCAAGCGCGGTGGGAGCGAGGAAGAGCGCGAACAGCACTAGAGCGCCACCCAGCAGAAGCAGGATGTCGGCGCGAAAGTCGAAAGCTCTACCGGCGGCCAGCGCGGACCCGATTGGCACGAAGACGGAGGCAGTTCCCTTGGCCGTATAGAGAAAGCCGTAGTTCGCGGTGGCGTGCTTGCGGCCGAAGAAGTCCCCGCAGGTAGCCGGAAACAGCGAGAAGATCTCGCCCCAGCCGAAGAAGGTGAAGGCGCTGAAGACGACGAAGAGCAAGGGATTGCGGGCGAACTGAATGAGCGCAAAGATCGCCAGTCCTTCCAGGCCGAAGGCGATGGCCATCGTCTTCTCGCGGCCGATGTGGTCGGAGACCCAGCCCCAGAACGGGCGACAGAGCCCGTTCACCAGCCGGTCCGCGGAGAGGGCAAACTGGAGCGCCGGCAGGGTAATAAAGAGGAGGCTGACAGGGATCTTGTCGACCTTGAAGTCGATCGCCATCGGGTTGAGCTGGGCGACGGCCATCAAGCCACCCGTAGCAACGAGCGTCATCATCAAGTACATCAGCCAGAACTGCGGCGTGGCGGCCATCTGGCCGGAAGTGAAGTCCAGCGCGGACTGGCGCTTCTTCACCTCCTCGCCGCGCGCTGCTTGTGTCCAGGACCCCGGCAGCCAGCCGGCGGGCGGGGACTTGAGAAACAGTGCCGCGATGATGACGACGACACCCTGGATGATGCCCCAGTAGATGAAGGCGTGCTGGTATCCCGCCGTGTTGATCATGTTGGCGATGGGCACCACGGTGAACGCGGAGCCGGCGCCGAAGCCTGCAGCCGTCAGTCCCGCCGTGAGCCCGCGGTGGTCGGGGAACCATTTCAAGGCGCTGCCGATCGCGGTGCCGTATACCACGCCCGCGCCCAGTCCAGCGAACGCGTAGGAGGCATAAAGAGCGGTTAGCGACTCCGCTCTTCCGCTTCCAACCCAGCCGAGCCCCGCCAGGACGCCCCCGAGCATCACGAGGAGCTTGGGTCCGAACTTGTCCACCAGCCAGCCCTCGAAGGGGACGAGCCAGGTCTCAAGGAGAACGAAGACGGTGAAGGTGACCTGGATGAGGGCCAGCTCCTGCCGCAGGTGCTTCATCAGCGGCGGCACGAAAAGCGTCCAACCGTACTGGAAGTTCGCCACCGCCACCATGCTGAGCACGCTGAAAAAGAGGATGAGCCAACGGTTGTCGAGGAGAGCCTGTATCCCTGTCTTTCGCTCCGCCGGAATTGCGGCCATGTTTGCACCTCCTAGGCTTAAGGGCCCCATGGATACGCAAGCATTACCCTGACTCTACTATTTCCCACCCTGACCCTGCTCCCTTACTTGAGGAAGAAGCACGAAGCGAGGTCGAGCGGCAGG
>Ga0209055_1000149_pt1 | contig 47809 bp, 42 predicted proteins | sample GraSoiAngelo_110_FD_185875 | JGI IMG/M metagenome (GOLD analysis project Ga0209055, IMG submission 185875) | Grasslands soil microbial communities from the Angelo Coastal Reserve, California, USA - 14_0903_12_30cm (SPAdes) (version 2) | ecosystem: Environmental > Terrestrial > Soil > Grasslands ... | reverse complement strand
CATCGAGTCCTCGCTCTGGGCGACGACCTCGTTCAGATAGGTGTAGCCCGCGCTGGCGCGAATGCGGCGCCGCGTCTCGGAGCGAGCGAGCAGCTCCATGTAGCTCGGGCCCGACGTGCCCGCCGAGACCGGCGGCGCGAGCGGGGCGGGGGACTGGCCGCCCCGCGACACGGTCGTATCGCCCGGGCCGCGCGCCGGCGCGACGGCCGTGTCCGCTCGCGCGACGACCACGCTGGTCGAGTCGACCGGGGCGGCGCGCGGCGGCCGGTGCCTGGAAGGCGTGAACACGTTCCACAGCACCGCGGACACGAAGAACACGGTGAGCCCGGCGATGATGATGGCCAAGCGACGCTCGATCATGCGCGCAATATGTCGGAATGAAGTCGCGGCACGCTAGCTTTGGCCTGCGGGCGTCTCTATGATTGTGACCTCCCTATGCTGGCACAGTAGGTGTTCGCGTTACCCGCGGTCCCCCTCGTCCGCTGGCGCGGGTGGGTCATCGCGGCGTGGGCGGCGCTCGCGCTGCTGTTCGCGCCGCGGGCCAGTCACGTGCAGGAGGTGCTCGCCCTGCGCGGCAGCGGGAGCGAGAGCACCGAATCCGCCCGCGCCTCCGAGCTCCTCAAGCAGGCCTTCCCCAGTCCCTTCGCCGATTACGTCGCCATCGTCGTTCGCGGCCCGGTGCGCTGGACGAACCAGCGCTTCGCGGTGGTGCTCGACACCCTGAAGGCGACCACCGAGCGCCGGCCGTACGTGAGCCAGGTGATCTCGGTCCGTTCGATCGGCGAATCCAGCTTCGTCAGCAAGGACCAGCGCACCACCTTCCTGATCGCTGCGCTGACGCCGGAATTCACGAGCGACATCAACAAGAGCGTCGTCCCCGACCTGCGGGATAAGATCCGCGACGCCCTGGCGCGGGCGCCCCGCTCCGACGGCTTCGACGTGATGGTGACCGGCTTCCCGGCGCTCGATCACGACGTGCGAACCGTCAGCGCCGAAGACACCGAGCGAAGCGAGGCCCGGGTGCTGCCGCTGACCCTCGTCGTGCTGGTGGTGGCGTTCGGCGCGCTGGTGGCGGCGATGCTGCCGGTCATCGTGGGACTGCTCGCCATCACCATCGCGCTCGGCCTCGTGACCATCGCCGCACGCTACCTCCCCATGTCGGTGTTCGTGCTGAACATCACCACCATGGTGGGACTGGGCGTGGGCATCGACTACTCGCTGCTCATCGTCACACGGTTTCGCGAGGAGCTGAATCGCGGGCTGTCGCCTGTCGACGCGGCGGTGCGGACGATCGAGACCGCCGGATCGGCCGTGATCACTTCGGGGATCACGGTCGTGGTCGGCTTCGCGGCGCTGGTATGGACGCCGCTGTCGGACACGCGGTCCGTCGGCGTGGGCGGGCTGCTCGTGGTGCTCGTGGCCGTGCTGCTCGCGACCACGCTCCTGCCGGCCCTGCTGGCGGTGCTGGGCCGCAACATCGACCGACCGCGCTGGCTGGCGCGTCCGCTCGCCCGGTTTCACGCACCCACCGGCTGGGAACGCTGGGCGCGCTGGCTCGGACACCGACCCTGGCGCGCGGTGGCGTTCGGCGGCGTCGCGATCACTCTCCTCACGCTCCCGCTCACCCAGATCCGTCTCGGTCTCCCCGCCACCAACTGGTTTCCGCCCGAGTCGGAATCCGGGCAGGGCCTGGCGACCCTGCGGGCGATGGGTGCGAGCGGCGCGATCCAGCCGATCCGCGTCGTGGTGCAGCTCCCGGAAGGAGAGTCGGCGCTGGCCGGGCGCCGGCTCCCGGGCCTCAAGGCGCTGACCGACTCGCTGCGCAAGGACCCCCGGGTGCACGAGGTGCGCGGCGTGGCGAGCATCCGGCCGGGAATGTCGACGCTACAGCTGGCGATCTATTACAGCGACGCCGAGGCGGTGCGCGCCAGGAACGTCAAGTTCTTCGACGCCTATCTGAGCGCCGACCGGCGCATCACGCTGCTGGACGTGATCCCCGCGGACACCGTGTCGCTGGCGGGGATGATGGACCTGGCCCGGCACGTTCGCGGCGTCGTCGCGCGGGGCGTGCGGGGACTCGCGGGCGCCGAAGTCGTGGTCGGCGGCTTCGCCGCCTCCAACGTCGACACCCAGCACGAGATGTTGCGGCGCTTCCCCGAGACGGTCGGGCTCGTGCTCGGCATCACGGCCGTCATGCTGTTCATCGCGTTCCGCTCGCTGCTGGTCCCGCTCAAGGCGGTGCTGTTGAACTGTCTGTCGGTGGGTGCGTCGTTCGGGCTCACCGTGCTCGTGTTCCAGCAGGGGTACGCGGGAAGGCTGTTCGGGCTGGAAGGCCCGACGGAGGCGATCTGGGTGGTCGTCCCTGTCCTGGTGTTCGCCATTGTATTCGGGTTGTCGATGGATTACGAGGTGTTCCTGCTGACGCGCGTGAAGGAAGTGTTCGACAAGACCGGTCGCAACGATCACGCCACCATGGAGGGGCTCTCCGCCACCGCGTCGACGATCACCAGCGCCGCGCTTATCATGATCTTGGTGTTCGGGACCTTCGCCTTCGCCCGGGTCCTCGCCGTGCAGCTCGTGGGATTCGGTCTCGCGGCCGCCGTGCTGCTGGACGCCACGCTCATCCGCATGGTGCTGGTCCCGGCGATCATGCACATCGCGGGGAGATGGAACTGGTGGCCGGGGGTGAGGGCGCCCAAACTGGAAAGAGAGCACAGCGTCTAGGAACGGCCGCTCCTGTCATCCAACTGCCGCAGCTGCGCACCCCACACATCCCAGTGCCAGGCCGGAACCCTGATTCCTGTCCTGGGGTCTTTCAGCGGCTTGTACTGCAGCCATTCCGCCCGCATGCCGAGCCCGGCGCCTAGCGCGAGCAGGCGCTGCTTGTCGGCGCTCACGAGGTGCACCATGCGCTCGCCGTTGTGGACGTGCCGATGAAGCCAAACGCCGCCGTCGAGGGCGAAGCACATCCCCTCGCGGCGGCGTGTGAATTCCCGGTAGGGCGGATCTAGGAGCAGGAAATGCGGCCCTCGGTGGTGGCGCTGCCGACCGGCGCCGCCGCGCCCGAGAAGAGGTAGCAGCGGTGCGTCGTGTTGGCGCTCGACGCCGTCGCCGACCACCCCTGAGCCGTGGCCTCATTGACCGTGAGGCTGACGCCGGTCGACGCCTTGAAGTTATTCATGGCGTTCAAGTTCGGCGTATAGGTCGAGCTGTCGTAGAAGAAGGCCTCTTCCGCGGTCGCGAGGTTACGCAGGTCGGACTTCATCGCGCCGATGTACGCCTTCTCCTTCGTGTTGGCGAACTTCGGAATCGCGATCGCCGCGAGAATCCCGATGATCACCACCACGATCAACAGCTCGATCAGCGTAAAACCGCGTCGACCCGTCACCTGCTCACCCTCCGGGCGCCAAAGGGCGCCGAACCCTAGAACGCACGCACGCGGGTCCGGCGCCACCTATAGTGGCCACCGGACGACAATCCTGCAAGAGCCATGCTTAACTCTTGGCATCGACCCAATTGCTTCCCACACCGATACTTACGACGAGCGGCACCCGCAGATTCGCGGCCCCTTCCATATGGCTTTTTACCAGGTCTGTGGCGCTCCCCTGCTGCCCCTCCGGCACCTCGAACACGAGCTCGTCGTGCACCTGCAGCAGCATCCGAGCCGCGAGCCCGCGCTCTCGCACGGCGCGCTCGATCGAGATCATGGCGATCTTGATCAAGTCGGCCGCCGATCCCTGGAGCGGCGAGTTGGTCGCGGTGCGCTCCCCGAACGCGCGGATATTGAAGTTCCGGTCCTTCAGCTCCGGGATGTAGCGGCGCCGCCCAAACAGCGTCTCGACGTACCCCCGCTCGCGCGCCTCGGCAACGGTGCGATCGAGCCAGGCCCGCACGCCGGCAAACCGCGCAAAATACTCGGCGATGAACGCTTTCGCCTGCTCCTGCGTGATGCCGAGCTGGCGGGCGAGGGCGAACGGTCCCTGTCCGTAGATCGTGGCAAAATTGATCGTCTTCGCTCGGGCGCGCATCTCCGGCGTCACCTGCTCCTGAGGCACGTCAAAGATGATGGCCGCCGTCTGCCGGTGGATGTCCCCGCCCAGCTCGAAGGCCCGCACGAACGCCGGGTCGCCGGACAGGTGGGCGAGCAGCCGCAGCTCGACCTGCGAGTAGTCGGCGGTGAGGAGCAGCCACCCCGGGGCCGCCACGAAGGCTCGCCGGATCGCTTCGCCGCGCGGCGTCCGCACCGGGATGTTCTGGAGGTTCGGGTCGGAGGACGACAGGCGGCCGGTAGCGGCGCCGGCCTGGTTGTAGCTCGTATGGATGCGCCCGGTCCGGGGATTAATGAACCCCGGGAGCGCGTCCACGTAGGTCGACTTGAGCTTCGCGAGCTCGCGATACTCGATCAGTAGGCGCGGCACCTCGTGCCCCATCGCGGCGAGCTGCTCCAGCACGTCGTAATCGGTGGACGGTCCGGTCTTCGTCTTCTTGAGGACGGGGAGCTGGTGCTTCTCGAACAGGACGTGCCGCAGCTGCGGGGTGGAGTTGATGTTGAACTCGGTGCCCGCCGCCCGGTAGATCGCCCGCTCCAGCTCGGCCAGCTCCCGGGCAAACTGCCGCGAGATGTCGGCCAGTCGCTCGAGATCGACGAGCACGCCGCGCCACTCCATTTCGACGAGCACGGAGATGAGCGGCACCTCGACGGTCTCGAGCAACTCGAGCAATCGGTGATCCTCGAGCTCGGGCTGGAACGCCTCACGCAGCCGCAGCACCACCTCACTGTCGCCGCAGGAGTACCGCGCCGCGTCGGCCACGGGGACCGCCTCGAACGGACGCTCGGCCCGCCCGCGCCCCACCACATCTCCATACGTCCGCAGCTCGAGCGACAGCCGTTCCCGCGCCAGCTCGTCGATCGCGTGCGAGCGGCGGCCGGGGTCGAGCACGAAGCTCGCGAGCATCGAGTCGTACACCACGCCCGCGAGCGCGACGCCAGCGCCGCGCAGCACCAGCCAGGCGTACTTGATGTTGTGTCCCGCCTTGGGCACGCGGTCGTCCGCCAGCAGCTCACGCAGTGGGGCGAGCGCCGCGCTCGCCGGGGGCGGTAGGTTACGCGGTGGCGTTCCACCGGCGAGCGCGCCGTCGGGGGCGACGTGCGCGAACGGGAGATACCACGAGCGGCCCGGTGCGACGGCGAGCGACATGCCGACAAGCTCCGCCCGCATCGGGTCGAGCGACGAGGTCTCCGTGTCGAGTGCCACGAGCGGGGCGCGGCGGCACTCCGCTACCAGCGCGGCGAGCGCGCCGGGATCGTCGACGATCGTGGGCTCCACCAGCAGGGCCGTGGGTACGGGAGGTTCCGCGCCGCCGGACGGCGGCTGGGCCGCCGCTGCGGGGGCTCTCGTGCCCACCGCGTCGAGCGATCCCAGTTTCGGGATGAGCGAGCGAAACTCGAGCTCCGTGAACAGCTCACTCAAGCGCGCGAGGTCGGGCGGGCGGACCCGCAGCCCCTCGAGGTCGAGCGTGAGCGGCACGTTGCGGCGGATGGTGACCAGGTCACGCGACAGGCGTGCCACCTCGACATCACGCGCGATCGCTTCCCGGGCGCGCTTGCCGGGGATCCGGTCCGGGGTCGCGAGGATCGCGTCGAGATCGCCGAACGAGCGGAGCAGCTCCAGGGCGGTCTTCTCCCCCACGCCTTTGACGCCGGGAACGTTGTCCGACGTGTCCCCCACGAGCGCCAGATAATCGGTGACGCGCTCGGGCGGCACGCCGAGCCGTTCACTCGCGTTGGTCTCGTCGACCCAATGCTCCTCGACTGCGGCCGGGCCTCCCCGGCCCGGGTTCAGGAGCGCGATACGGGGCCCGATCAGCTGGTAGAAGTCCTTGTCCCCCGACACGATGACGACCTGGAGGCCGCGGGCGGCCGCCTGGGTCGCGAGCGTGCCGATGACGTCGTCCGCCTCGTACCCCTCGACCCCGACCACCGGCACGCGGAAGGCGGCGAGGATCTGCTCGATCCGCTCGACGGAGCGGTCGAACTCCTGTTGCAGCTCGGCGCTGAGCTTTTCGCGCGTCGCTTTGTACGCCGGGTAGGCCTGGTGCCGAAACGACTCGCCCACGTCGTGCACCCACGCGAGGTAGTCGGGCCGGCGCCGGTCCAGTAGGCGGATCAGGAAGTTGGTGACCCCCCAAGCGGCCGACGTGTTCTCGCCGCGCCGCGTCGTGAGGGGACGGGCGATCATGGCGAAGAACGCCCGGTAGATCAGGGCGTAGCCGTCGACGAGATAGAGGGTCGGCTGAGGCTCGGTCATTGCGGGACAAACATACAAAAACCCCGCCCGGTGGTTCTCGGGCGGGGCGACGCGAATGGCGTGGGGTCGCTACACGCGAACGACGTTCATGGCGTGCAGCCCCTTGTCCCCGGTCTTTACTTCGAACTCCACCGCCTGCCCTTCGGCGAGCGTCTTGAAACCGTCCATCTGGATCGCCGAGAAGTGCACGAACACGTCCTCGCCCGCTTCCTGCTCAATGAAGCCGTACCCCTTGGCGTCATTGAACCACTTCACCTTTCCCCTGGACATTCGATCTGCCTCCTGCAAGGTCACTCGATGGGGCATGGCGCCCGCTCGACCCCCTAGTCGAGCGCGATAGAAATGACGCGGGCCGCAGGGCTTGTCAAGCAGTCGCTCAATTGCCCGTGACGCCGTACAGGGCGCGGTACACCTCGCGGTTGCGCAACACCGAGCGCACGTACCCCCGGGTTTCCTGGTAGGGGATCAGCTCGATGAATTGGTCGACGTCCATGGTGTCCCCGCGCGCCAGCCAGCGCATCACGGGCGTGACGCCGGCGTTGTAGGCCGCCACGGCCGCGTCGACCCGCCCCCCGAAGCGACGCAGCAGCTCGTCCAGATGGGCCGCCCCGAGGTGGAGGTTCAGGTCGGGGACGGTGATCCAGTCGGGATAGAAGGTGACATCGAGCCCGCGGGCGGTGAGGGCGGCGGTCTCGGGCGTGAGCTGCGCCAAGCCGCGCGCGCCGGCGGGCGAGAGGGCCTCGGCGTCGAACACGCTCTCCTGACGCACGATCGCGACGAAGAGGAAGGGGTCGACGCCGAACTCCGCCGCCTCCGCCTCGACTGCGGGGCGGTTCGGCCACGGGAAGATGGCGCGCAACACCCGTGGGTCCGCGGGGGCCTTGAGGGCGGCCTGCCAACCGAGGCGCACCGCCGCCGGGCCGAACCCGCGGATGGCGAGCCCGTCGCTTAAGGCGAGCAGCGCGTCGATGTCCTGCTGCGGCGCTCGGCCCAGCATGGCCCGCACTTCGACCTCGGCCGCGGTGTCGAGGCCGGCGAGCACGAGGGTGTCGAGACGGCCGAGCGACGCCGCGAACGGCTGAGACGGTGCAGGCAGCGGCGGGGCGGCCAGGCGGAGGGGCGGCAGCGGCACCTCGCGTCGCGCGCGCAGCCCGTAGTAGCCGATGGAGTCCTCGTGTGCGAGCGCCACCCACGCCGCCTCCGCGGCGGCCGTGTCGCCCCGCAGGAGCGCGAGCCTGCCGAGCCAGAACCGCGCCGCGGTGCGCTGGGGCGCCGCGGTCGCCACCTCCGCCTGGTACAGCGCCGCTGCGCTGTCGAGCAAGCCATGCCGCTGCGTCTCCGCCGCGAGCCGGAAGCGCGCCAGCGACGCCCGCACGTCGGCGGGATAGCGCGCCACCAGCTCGGCGAACCACTGGGCCGCGCCCGCCCAGTCGCCACGGTCAGCGTACATGTCCCCGAGGACGTAGAGCGCGGTCGGCGCGGCCGAGTCGCCGGGATACGATTGGGCGAATCCGCCGAGCGCCTCGCGGGCGCCCGGGTCGCCCAGCCGCACGAGGATGCGCGCGCGGCGATAGATCGCGAGCGGCCCGAGCGCGGCGTCTCTTGCCGCCGCGCGGTAGGCGCGCTCGGCGTCGCGCAACCGTCCCGCTCCGGCGAGCAGCTCCCCCAGCAGCAACAGGGTGGCCGCGCTGGAGTCGCCCTGACGCACGGCCCGTTCCACCTCCAGGCGGGCATCCGTGGCGGCGCCGTGGGGCTTCATCGCGCGCGCCAGCGCCACGCGCTCGGGCGCGGTACGGGGCGGGAGCGATGCGAGCACCACACCCACGGCCGCGGCGGCATCGTCCGTCTCGGGCGCCCGCGCCATCAATCCGTACAGGGCGTCGCGGGCTCGCCCCGAGTCGCCGCGGGCCAGCGCGAGCCGGCCGACGTCGAGGGCGCGCCCGGCTTGCGCGAAGGCCTCGAGCGCGGCCAGGCTGTCGCCGGCGGCAAGCAACGCGCGGGCGCGAGCCGCCGGAACTTCGCGCCCGGCCGGCGGGGCCACGTCGGCGAGCAAACGGAACGCGACGGCGGTGTCGCGCGTGACGCGCGCCTGGCGCACCCGCAGCCACGCGTCGATCGCGGCGAGACCGGCCGCGCGCGCCGCCCCGTACGCCGCGGCGGCGCTGTCCGGCTGCGCGGCCGCCTCCCAGGCGAGGCCGGCCCGCACCGCGAGCAGCGCCGCCCGAGGCCCGTGGGCCCGCGTCCGGGCGGCGGCGTAGTCGACGGCCGCCTGCGCCGCCAGCCCGAGCCGGGCTTCAGCCTCCGCCAGCACCGCCAGCCCCTCGCCGTCGGCGTACTCCGCGAGCCACGGCTGACCGGCGAGCAACCCTCGCGCCCGGTCGTAGCGGCGGGCGTGGAGCTCGGCCTTGGCACCGGCAAGGACGAAGCCCGGGTCCAAGTGCAGCTCGCGCGCCGCGGCCGCGAGCAGGGCTTCGGCGGCGTGCCAGGGGCGGCCGGCGAGCCGCAGCGACTCGGCCTGTTGGGCCGCCATCACCGACGAGGTTTGCTGTGCCGGGACCGCGAGCGGCGTCACCGCGCCGACCGCGAGCAGGGCCGCGAGTCGCTTCACTGCGCGCGACGCACCCGGGAGAGGACCCGCTGGTACTCCGCGCGGGACATCGGCGTGAGCCGGAACCGGCCGAAACCGGTCTGATCCTGGAAAAACAGGGTCAGCCGCAACCCGCTGAACGTCCAGCGGATCAAGCGCACGCCGCTGCGTGACACGTCGCTCGACGCATCGAACACGTCGTCGGGCTCACCCAGCGTGATGAAGACCTCGCCCCGGTCGGTGAGCCAGCCCGGATCGCCGCTTTCCCGGAAGCGTTCGTTCGCCGTCTGGACGCGCCGAAAGTACTGGTCGAGCGCTTCGTTCTCGGGCGTCATCGCCACGGGATCGGTGGCCTTGTAAAACCGTCGCCACACGTGGCCCCGCTCCTCGGGCGGGGCCTTGCGCAGACTGTCGACCCACTCCTGCCGGTCGAAATAGCGCAGCAGGTTGATCATCTCGTCGAAGTTCGTGATCGCCCACTGATCGGAAAAGCTCACGACGAAGGGGGCCCGCACCGCGAGCGCGGCGCCGCCCGGCGGCTCGAGCGCGGCGATCTCGACGCTCCCTTCGCCCACGGAGAGGTCGCCGGGTCGAAAGGCGAATTGCGTCGCGCCGAAGCGACCGTCGCCCGCCAGCGCGACCGTGTCGTGGGCCACCTCTGCGCCGCTTTGGTCGAAGCCCCGCGCGGCAAGCCGGACGCCCGCGGGCAGCCCGTACGCTTCGATGTAGAAGCGCAGGGTGTCGGCGCCGTACGGCAGGGTGGCCCGGGGGTTGACCAAGAGCTGCGGCAGTTCGGCGACGCGGCTGCGCCCCGCCCCCTGGTAGACGGGGATCGGCGAGCTGAGGGCGCGTCCCGCGAAGCGAGGCACGGTGTCGACGTGCTCCTGGCGCGTGGTGGAGGGGTTGTTCCGATCCCGCACCGTGACGCTTACGGTGTAGACGCCCGGTCGCAGACCGACGAACTGCTGGTAGATCACGCTCTCGTCGCCCCGCAACGTTTCCTGAAACGTGCGAACCCGCACCGTCTCGTCGCTCGCGACCTGCCGCGCGGCGGCGGTGTCGGCGCGGAACGCCACCTCCACATGGTACTGGGCGACGAACGTGTTGCCGTCGCGCTGGAAGGTCAGGGAGTGGTTCGCGAGCGACAACGCGAACACCGCGAGGGTCGAGTCGGGGGTGGCGTCGGCGACGTACCGCACGGCGGCGACGAAGGGGAGCGGCGGACCGGCGACGAGGAATCCCATGCGGCGGTACAGCGACCCGGCATCGGCCAGGGACGGCAGCGCCGCGCCGGGCTGCGGCCGCGGTCCGGTGCCGACCCGTTGCCACGAGCCGCAGGCGGTCGCGGTCAGACTTGCCAAGAGCGCCACTTCGCCGAGTCGTCTCACTTGCCCAACCTCAAATGCGGACGTTAGTTTCGCGCGTTCCCATGTCCAGCGAGAACCTCGCCGGCCGGACCGTCGGCGGCTACCGCCTCCTCGAGCGCGTCGGTGAGGGAGGCACGGCCGAAGTCTATCGGGCCGAGCACCCGGAGCGCGGCCCCTGCGCGTTCAAAGTATTGCGGCAGCGTCTGCGGGGCGACCCCACGGCGGTGAAACGCTTCCTGCGGGAGGCCGGCTATGGCTCGCGAGTCCGGCATCCCGGCGTGGTGCGCACGTACGACTACGGCGAGGCCGACGGCCTGTACTACCTCGCGCTGGAGTGGGCGGACGGGAAATCCCTCGCCGACTACGTACACCGCGCGGGGCGACTCGCTCCGGCCCAAGTTGGACGCCTCGTCCGCCAGCTGGCGGACGCGTTGGGCGCGGCGCACCAGGCGGGCATCATCCACCGCGACCTGAAACCCGAAAACATCATGTATGAGCCGGTCACGGAGCAGGTCAAGCTGCTCGACTTCGGGATAGCGCGCGACGCGGAGCTGCCGGCCGAGGAGCGGCTCACCCGCACCGGCTTCTTCGTGGGGACCCTCAAGTACGTGGCGCCCGAGGCGCTCTCGGGGGAGCTGGTGGACGGCCGGGCCGACATCTTCAGCCTCGCGACGATCACGTATTGGCTCCTCTCCGGTGTGCATCCCTACACCGGGCGCACGCCGCGCGAGCTGTTCCAACAGTTGCTCAGCGGGACCCCGGTGCCGCTCAACCAGGCGGTGCGCGGCGTCCAGTTCCCGGCGGCGCTCGAGGCGGCCGTGATGCGCGGTCTGACGCGCGACCCGGCGAAGCGTCAGCCCACCGTCGGCGCGTTCGCCACCGACGTCGAGGCCGGGATTGCTGCCGGGCCGGGCGCGAAAGCTGGTGGTCTGCTCGCAGGGCTGAAACGCGCCCTCGGATGGCGTCGCTGATGACGTTTAGTAGTAGTACATACTACTACTTACAACTGCCATGAGCGCGACTTCGGATCTCGAGCAGCGACTGCGCGATCTGCTGCGGGAGCGCTCGATTACGCGTGGTGACTTCGTGCTGGCCTCCGGGCGTCGCTCGACCTTCTACATCGACGCCCGCCGTACCACCATGGCAGCGGAAGGGCTCGCGGTCATCGGCGCCCTCGCGCTGGAGCGCCTCGCGACCCTCGGGTGGCGGCCCGACGTCGTGGGCGGGCTCACCCTGGGCGCCGACCCGGTTGCGTTCGCGATCGCCGCCGCCAGTCGCGGGTCGGGCCGCCACCCAACGGTCGACGCCTTTTCCGTGCGGAAGGAGGCCAAGACTCACGGCACGGGCAAGCGGATCGAGGGGTGTTTCACTCCCGGCGCCGCAGCAGTGATCGTGGAGGACGTGATCACCACCGGTCGATCCGCGCTCGAAGCCATCGGTGCGGTCGAGACCGCAGGCGGCCGTGTGCTGGGCGTGCTCGCGGTGGTGGACCGGGAGGAGGGGGGTCGTGCCGCGCTCGAGCAAGCCGGCTATGCGGTGGCGGCGTTGGTCACCGCCACGGAGCTCGGGCTCCGCGCTCAGGGGTGACCGCCGTCCTCACCCTCGTGGTCGTCATCACGGCCGTCTTCGTTGTTGTCCTTGAAGGCCTGGAACGACCGGATGATGTTGTGGCGCACCAGGTCCTCGTTCGCACCGCCCTCGGCGGCGGTCGCGGGATCGACCAGCGTGCCGCTGTTCCGGAACCAGCCGCTCAGGTCCAGACTTACCGTCAGCTTCGCCGAGGTCCCCGCAGTCACCTCGATCGGGGGGTTGAACCTGAGCTCCTGATCCACGTCGAGAGCGCTCGTGTACGTGAAAGCGGCGCCGTTGAACGTGCCCTCCATCCGGATGCTGATCCCAGCGAAGTCCGGATGTGCCGTGAGAAATGCTTGATCCGCCGCGTCGCCGTTGTCCGACGGCTTGTGAATCTGAAATCTCAGCTCGTCGTACGTCCCGGCGGGCACCGTAGCCTCGAACATGCGCTCGATGCCGCCGAGCGGGAGGTCAACCAGGATCGGCCCGGCCTCGAGCTCGTCGCACTCCCCGTCCGCCTCGTTCATTTCGTTCCCTTTGTTCCCGTCGTTTCCGTCGCTGGCTGGGGTCGCCACGGTCGCCACGGTGATCTGGCTCGACTCGTTGCAAGCATCGCGCTCGACCGGTTTCAGCTCCACTTTGCGCAGCACCAGCTCGACGCTCGTGATGGCGAGGGTGTTGTTGCTGGCGTCGCTGAAGGTCTCGGGACCGCCGGCCTGGAGCGAGGCGGACAGGGCTTGACCGGTGGGAGCCGACGGGAGCGTCGAGGGTTGCGCGGTCGAAAGGGCGAGACTGACTTTGCCCGCGCCGCGGGGGCCGGCCCCGTCGGTGCAGGCGACCAAAGCGAACGTGGCCAAGATCACACAGGGCATGGCCCGGTGGTTTTGCATGGGTTCCTCCGAAACAGGTTGGACGACTCGTATTACCCCCGAAAAAGCAGAACCAGTCGTCGCGACTTGTGCCGGACCTGCGGGCGTGTATGATGCTGATCCGATGGCCCAAGCTGCAACAGTCCCGTCAGGCGCGGCCGAACAGCGCTCGCTTGCCTCCCGGATGCGCGGTTGGAAAGACGATGCCTCCGGGCTCGAGCAGCGGCTCAAGGACCTCGAGACGATCGCGCGCAGCTTGCGGCGTCGCTGGTGGCTCGTGGGGCTCGGCATGGCGCTGGGGATCACCGGGTGGGCGGTCGGGGCCGTGCGGACGCGCCCCGGGACGATGGTGCTGGTGGGCGGGGGTGGACTCGTCCTCAACGCCCTGCTCGGCATCATCAACGAGCGCGGCTGGTACCGCTGGTGGCTCATCTATGGGCTCGCGCTGTTGGACGTGCTGCTCGTAGGTGTGCTCGTCGTATGGTTCGGCCACGGCGGCTTCGCGGTGGCGTTCCTCATCGCCGTCCTCCCCTACGCGTTCGACCAGGGTCACACCGTCGGCAACTTCCTTGTCCTCACGGCAGCGCTGGCCTACCTCGGAGCGAGCTACCTGCATGATGAGCTGTACGGCGCCACCGCCAGCGGGCTGACCGCGGCGGGCCTCGAGACGGTGGGGCTCATCACGGTGGCCTGGGCACTGAAGCAAATCCCGGCGACCCTGATCCAGCGGATCCGGGACGCGCGCGACGTCATGGGCGAAGCGGAGCAGGGTCACCTCGCGGTGCGGGCGCCGGCGCAGCAGTCAGACGAGCTGGGGTTCCTCGAGAAGAGCTTCAACCGCATGCTGGGGGAGATCGGCGGGACCATCTCGACCGTGCAACGCGAAGCGGACGAGGTCGCGGCCTTCGCCGAGCAGCTTGCGGCGTCGGCCGAGGAGCTGCACGCCACGTCCGAGACGGTCACGCACACCGCGCAGCAGCTGGCACGGGACCTCGCCCAGCAGCGGGAGCTGGCGGAGGGGGCGCGGGGCGAGAGCGCGAAGGCCGCCGATCAGGCGGAGTCGTTGCGCGTCCGGGCCGAGCTGATGCAGGTGGACGCGGCGCGGCTGGTGGCGGCGGCACAGCGGGGGCGGGAGCGGGTGGCGCGGGCAAGCCAGACGCTCCGCGCCGTGGGAGACGAAGTGCGGGCCACCGCCTCCACGGTGGCCGGGCTGTCGGGGATGTCCGAGCGGATCGGCGGGTTCGCGCAGACCATCGCCCGCATCGCCCGGCAGACCCACCTGCTCGCTCTCAACGCGGCGATCGAAGCCGCCCGCGCCGAGGAGCACGGGGAGGGATTCGCCGTCGTGGCGGACGAAGTCCGCTCGCTCGCCGGGGAGGCGGGGAAGTCGGCGCGGGAGGTCGCGGAGCTCGTCTCCGAGCTGCGTGCCGGGATCGACGCCGCCGCGCGGGCGATGCAGTCGGGGGAAGCGAAGGTGCGCGACATCGGCGCCGTCGCGGCCGAGGCCGACGGCGCGCTACAGGAGCTGCACCAGGGGATCGAGCTCGTGGGCGACCTCGTGAACGCCACGGCGGAGGTGTCGCGTGGTCAGGCGCAGCGGCTCGCGGAGCTGGCCCAGTCGCTGCAACAGGTGGCGGCGATCTCGAGCGGCTCGTCCCAGAGCGCCGACGGCGCGGCGGCGGCCACTCAGGCCCAGATCACCTCCATGGGCGATCTGACCGCGACGTCGCAGCAGCTCGCGCAGTTGGCGGAGCGGCTGCGTGCCAGCATCGCCCGCTTCTCCGTGCTGCGGCGGGACACGACGACGCGCGACGATCCGAGCACGCGCGCCGCGGCCGACTGATCACCCCGCCCGGGACACGCGAGTCGCGTAGGGTCCTTGGTCCCACAGCCCCGCGTTGAGGGGGTGAAACGCGCGCAGGGTATCCCGGTACGGGGTGAGGAGCAAGTCGACGTAGCGCTCGAGCGAGACGTCGAACGGAAAGCGGCGGCGGAACTCGCCGGCGGTGACGCCCAGCATCGCCTTCAGATGCCGGCCGAAGCTCTGCGGCGACGAGTAATCGAGCCGGTACGCCACGTCGGAGACGGACAGGCCCGGGTTGAGGAAGAGATAGGCGGCGTGCAGCAGGCGCATGCCGGCGAGGTACGTCTTGGGCGACGGCAGACCGACCCGGTAGAAGCGCGACATCAGCGTGCTGGGGCAGATGCGGAGGTGGCGGGCCAGGCCGCGCACCGTGCTGAGGACTGGGGCGAGGCGTGCCATCGCCTCGAAGAACACGCGCACGTCCTCGGGCGCGTCGTCGAGCGCGGGCACGACGCGCGCCAGGATGCGTGCCGCAACGGGCGAGGCCGGGTGGGAGAGCAGGTCGCGCAACCGGCGCCAGCCGGCAGCCTCGGTGCAGTCGACCGCCGTCCGGACCCCTGTCGCCCCGAGCCGCAGCAGCAGCTCGGTGACCTCGCGGTCGTGGTGCGACACGAGCGCCACGGCGGGGATCGCGGGGAACTCGCGTACGAAGCGGGCGACGCCGGGCAGCTCATCGCCGCGGCAGCGGTGCACCGAGAGAACGAGGGCGTCCACCCGCTTGCGGCGGGCCGCATGCAGCGCATCCCGCAGCGAGTTGGCGTGCAGCGTCGTGAAGCAGCCGTCTCCCGCGGCGTCGACACGCGGGCGCTCGGTCGGGGGCAGGACGGTGCACACGGTCACCATGGAGGGGAGACGATAGCGTGGCGCCGTCAACCTCTGGTCAAGATGCGCCGCGGTCGCGCGCGGCGGGGGCCGAGGTGACGGGGCAGGCCTCAACTTCGCGTCAACGACCGGAGGAGCGAGCTTGACCCTGTCTGATACTCGTGACGACAGTGTCTCCCGACGAGCGCGGCGCGTGGCACTCCCGCTCGTGGCGGTCGTCCTGGTCCTCACCGTCGCCGGTGCGTTCTGGGTCACGCGTTTCGGCTCCGAGGTGCACCGGGACCCGGGGCTCGTGTACCGCGACCCGAGCACGCTCGACAAGCTGCTCAAGCGCGGACGCGACGCCGAAGCAGCGGGCGATCGGGCAACGGCGATCACGACCTATCGGTTCGTGGTGGCGGTCGGCGCGGGAGGGGATTCCACCATCGCCCGCTACGTCGCGGCGGCGCGAGCGGGGCTCGCGCGGCTGGGGGACAAGCCCCACTAACCATGGCCCAGCAGGTTTCGGTACACCTCGAGGTCGCTCCCGCTAAAACACACGAACCGCACCAGCTCGATCGACGTCGGCCGTTGCAACTCCGCTCGCACCGTTTCCACCGCGATCCGGGCCGCCTGCTCGATCGGATAACGATAGGCGCCCGTGCTGATCGACGGGAATGCGATCGCTTGCACATCGTGCTCCGCCGCCAGCCGCAGCGACTCGACGTAACAGCTACGCAGCAGCTCGGCCTCGCGCCGCTTCCCACCGCTCCACACGGGGCCCACCGTGTGGATCACGTGCTTCGCCCCCAGCCGGTAGCCCTTGGTGATCCGGGCTTCGCCGGTGGGGCAGCCGCCGATTCGCCGGCACTCTTCGAGCAGCTCGGGCCCCGCCGCGCGATGAATCGCGCCGTCCACGCCGCCGCCGCCCAGCAGCGTGGTGTTCGCGGCGTTGACGATGGCGTCGACCGTTTGCTGCGTGATGTCGCCCTGCACGGCTTCGATCTTCGGCACGCTGTAACCTTAGCCTGCTTTCGCCTGCCTCTGCCTGGCCTTCCGACCTCCTAGCACCGCTCCCCACGGAACCCTATTGTTAGGGCGAAACCAACGGGCGCCGCGTGCGGGGTGCCCGCGGCCCGCTGGCAATCGGGGAGCGAGCATGTCAACGCGCGACCTGATCGAACGGGTCCGCAAGGCGCTGGGCGACCGCTACAATGTGATCACCGCGGTCGGCCGGGGTGGCAACGCGTGCATTTTCGGCGCCTACGACCAGGCCGGCCAGAAGGTCGCCATCAAGGTGCTCCACCCGGAGCTCGCGGTGTCGGTCGCCGCCGACCGCTTCCTGCGCGAGATCCGCTACGCCTCCCAGCTCGATCATCCACACATCGCGCGCCTGCTCGACTCGGGCGAGACCGACTACCTCCTCTGGTTTGCCATGCCGTACCTGCCGGGGGAGACGCTGCGACAGGTGCTGCGGCGCGAAGGACGGCTCGCGGTGGACCGGGCCACGCGCGCCGCGTGCGAGATCCTAGACGCCCTGGGCCACGCGCACCAGCACGGCATCGCGCACCGCGACATCAAGCCCGACAACATCGTGCTGTCGCCCACCGGCGCGGTGCTCGTGGACCTGGGCATCGCGCGCGCCATCGCGACCTCGGGGGACGACCGCGTCACGCGCAGCGGATTCGTGGTGGGCACCGAAGAATACATGAGTCCGGAGCAGGCGGCGGGCAGCCCGGACGTCGACGGCCGGACCGATCTCTATTCGCTCGGCATCGTGCTGTTCGAGTCGCTGGCGGGGCGGCCGCCGTTCTCGTCGGTCAGCGCCGCCGCCGTCCTCGACATGCACCAGCACGAGAAGGCGCCGGATATCCGGAGCCTGCGACGCGACATCCCCAAGCCGCTCTCGCTCGTCCTCGCGCGCGCGCTCGCCAAGACGCGCGACGAACGGTGGCAAACCGCCACCGAGATGCGCGAGCAGCTGCTGCCGTTCACGCAGCCGGTGGCATGAGACACGGCGGTCGGGCACTCGTGCTCGGCGTGCTGCTGGCCGGGGGCGTGTCGGTGCGCGGGGCGGCGCAATGTGCCGACGGCTCCCCACCGCCCTGCCGCATCTCACGTCCGGCGCTCGACAGCGCACGCTACGTCATCCTTCCGTTCGCGCATCGTGAGGGGAGCCAGGCGATCGATCTCGATGGCGCTGACTGCGCCGAGTTCCTGAGCGAAGCGTTCGGCCGGTGGACCGACGTCCGGCTCACCGACAAGACCCGGATCTACGACGCACTGTACCGCCGGCGGGCGGGGGTGCCGTTCCGCATTCCCTTCGACGCCGCGCTTGCCATTGCGCGCCAGCTCGGGGCCGGGCGCGTGGTAATCGGGCAGCTGTGGAACTTCGGAGACACCCTGCGACTCACCGCGGGCGTGTACGATGCGGCTCGAGCCGGGCCGCCGCTGCGGGAGGCGACCGCCCGCATCCCCTCGGCCACGGCGCACGCGGGGGCGGCGTTCACCGCACTGGCGGCCTCGCTCCTGGGTGCCGACCCTGGGCCGGCGGCCGGGACAGGCGCCGAGGCGACGCGCTCGCTCCGGGCCTACAATGCCGCCCGGCTGGGCCAGCACGCGCTCCGCGCGTGGGACCTCCCGGGTGCCGCCCGTGCGTTTCGCTCGGCCATCGCGGCGGACTCGGAGTTCGCCCACGCGTACGTCTGGCTCGGCCAGGCGCTCTTGTGGGCTGCCGATTCGAGTGCCGACGCCGCGCACGACCGGGCCACGATTGCGCGCCGCGCCAGCGCGCTGGTCGAGCGCCTCGGGCCGACGGACCGGGCGCTCCTGCTTGCCCAGCAGGCCATGTTCGAACGACGCTGGCCGGAGGCGTGCGAGCGCTACCGCGAAGTGTTGGCGCGAGACTCGCTGAATTTCGATGCGTGGTACGGGCTCGCGCAGTGCAATGCCGAGGATCCTGTAGTGATACGAGACCCCCGTGACAGCGCGCGCTTCGTGTTTCGCGGGAGTTGGCACACGGCGGCGCTGGCGTACCGGAGAGCCTTGCTCCTCGCGCCCTCGTTCAATTTCACCTTTCGAAGCAATGGGCCAGAGGGTTTGACTCGCATTCTACCCGTCCAGCGCTTCTGGTGGCGCGGCGGTGCGTTCGAGCGCGTCGAATACTACGCGTTTCCCGAGCTCGAAACCGACACGCTGGCATTCCATGCCTTTCCTGGGGCATCACCGCCCGACCATCGACCGGCCACGCAGGACAGCGCGGTGGCGCGCAATCGCCGCACTCTGCTCGAGGTCACGGCCGCGTGGGTCGATGCCTTCCCGCAAGAGCCGCGGGCCCGCCGCGCTTTCGGAAGAGCGCTCGAGGCCGCCGGCGACATCTTGCCGACCGTGTCCGGAGCGCGCTCCGCGTGGAGTGAGGTCCGGGCAGCGCAGCGACTCGAGCGAAACGCAAACCAGCGGGTCCGCGATGCCGTCGCCGCTGTGCGGCTACTGGTCAAAGCGGCAGACTTTGACGCGGCGCGCTCGTTGGGAGATTCCCTGTTGCGCGCTGTGCCGCCCCGCGTCGCGGGCATGGCGGGGATAGCCGCGCTGCTCGGTCGACCGAGCCTCGCGGCGCGCCTGGTCGCGCCGGAAGACCCAGCGACTGTCGTCCACGGCAGTGCCGACAATCAACCGGTCGCGATCCCACTCGAAGCGACACGCGCCGGCCTCGTCCTCCTGGCCTACGCCTCGGTTGGGGGGCCGCGCGACAGCGTCGCGGCCTACGAGCGACGCGTAGACGAGCTCGTGGCGCGGCTGCCCGCCGCCACCAGACCACGAGCTCGTAGCGCCCTCCTCGACGCTGCTGCCGAGCTCGTCTTCGGCCAGATGGGACTGCGACCGGCGCACCGCTCCACGCCTCCGGGACCGGACGGCACGATGGCGATGCAATGGGCGCTGGCGCACCATGACACCGCGGCCGTGCGCAGGTCGCTTCGCGAGACGCGCGAACGCAACGGCGGTCTGCCGGCGAGCGAGGACTCCCCGCCGGACGGAGTCTACACGGATGCAATCCTGTACCTCGCTGCCGGCGACACAGCCACGGCGGTGCAGGCCCTCGACATCCCGTTGAACAGTCTGTTGGGCGTCCATGATGCACTCCTCGACTATGTCCCCCTCGTTGGCGCGTTCGTGCGCATGATGGCGATCCGCGCGGACCTCGCCGCGGCGCGGGGCGAGCAAGAAGTAGCACGGCGCTGGGCGAAAGCGGTCGTCGCCCTCTGGTCTGGAGCGGAGCCGCCGCTGCAAGCGACGGTAGCGCAGATGCGGCACATCCTGCGGCAGCCACCGTGATGTATCTCCCTCGCCTAGGAGGCCCCATGCGCGCGCTCCGATTTCTTCTCGTCTCTACGATCCTCTGGGGAGGGGCGCGAGCCGACTCGCAGGTCGTCGTGCGGGTAGACTCGGGCGTCCCAACGCGGCAGATCCCGTACCCCAGGACCAAAGAGGACTCTTCTCAGTTTCCAGCGCTGGTCGCCAGCCTGCGGTTCGACTCGACGCTGGGTGCTGCAGACGAGCAGCGGTTGATGGTGATCGATACAAGCGGGCGCCATTACGGTCCGCTTGCGCGCATTGAGCCGGAGTCCGGGTCGTACCTGCTCACCGAACCTCAGCTGGCCGAGGGGAGGATCATCGCTCGCATCCACAGCGAGCGACGGTACGACAAGCTCGGGCTCGATCCAGGCTGGAACTGGTGGTGGGTAGACAAGCGGGGCGGCCGGAGCCACACGGACTGGCGATCCGTCTTCATTACGTCGAGGGGAAGGAAGTCCGTCCGGAGGCTGGATGTATCGAAGTACGATCACCAGTGGAAGCAGGCTATTGCCCGCTTCCTGTGGCGCGAGAAGGATGAGGGGACCTGGGGCACCTGCGGCGGGAAATGCTGCAGTAGCTACTAGGCACACGGCCTCCGCTTGCCCCCGGGTGACTCAAGTGGCATTGTGCTTGCCACTTAGAGTCACCCATGTCTGACGATCCGCTGTTCGACCGCCTGGCCCAAGCCCTCGCGGGCCGCTACACCCTTGTGCGCGAGCTGGGCCGCGGCGGCATGGCCACCGTCTACCTCGCCACCGACGTGAAGCTCGGCCGGCGCGTGGCCATCAAAGTGCTGCCGCCCACCACCCGCGCCTACCTGGGAAGCGGCCGGTTCCAGCGGGAAGTCCTGTTCGCCGCGCAGCTGTCCCACCCCCATATCGTGCCCTTGTTCGAGGCCGATGAGGCCGACGGCCTGCTCTTCTACGTGATGGAATACGTGGAGGGCGAATCGCTGCAGGATCGGTTGGCACGCGATGGGCCACTCGCCGTGGAGGAGGCAGTCCGGATCGCGGCCGAAGTCGGCGACGCCCTGGAATACGCGCACGAGACCGGAGTGATTCACCGTGACATCAAGCCCGGCAACATCCTGCTGTCCCGCGGGCACGCGATGGTCAGCGACTTCGGGATCGCCAAACTCTTCGCTGAGAGCGGGACCACGGCCGGTGGGTCTTCGATCACAGGCACGGGGATCACAGTGGGCACCGCCGAATACATGAGCCCGGAGCAGGCCAGCGGGGAGAAGCGGATCGACGCGCGCTCGGATGTGTACGGGCTCGCGGCAGTGCTATACGAGATGCTCGCGGGCGAGCCGCCATTCACGGGCCCCAGCGCGCAGGCCATCGTCGCCCGGGTGCTGAGCGAATTTCCACGCCCGATTCACACGATCCGACCCAATCTGCCCGCCCACATCGAGCGGACGCTCGCCGCGGGGCTCGCCAAACTCGCGGCCGACCGGCCCCCGACGGCTCGGCACTTCGTCGAGATGCTCACGCGTCCTACCGCCGAGCGGCGGTGGGCCGCGCGGCCGCGCTGGCAGATCGCCGCGCTGGCGGCCGTGGTGTTGGGTGGCGCCGCCGTCGCGCTCGGCGTCGCCCGCCGCCATCCGCCGGCGGCCCGGTCGCCGGCCGGCATGGTCCTGGTGCCGGGGGGGGCCTACTCGGTGAGTGGCGGTCCAGGGCAGCGGGCGACGATCGCCACGCTCGACTCCTTCTATATCGACTCGACGGAAGTGACGGTCGGCGCGTACACGCCCTTCCTCCTCGCCAGCCACACACCGGCGCCGTGGGCGCAAGCGCCACCGGCGACGTGGCCCGTGACGGGCGTGCTCTGGACGGAGGCGCAAGCGTTCTGTCGGTGGCGCGACCCGGCGGCTCGGCTGCCAACGGAAGCGGAGTGGGAGGCGGCGGCGGGGGGCCCGAGTGGGACCGCCTACCCGTGGGGGAACGGCTGGGAGCCCGGGCGCGCCAACGCGGCCGGGGCGACCGACACGCTCAAGCCGGTCGGTTCTTTCCCGCTCGGGCGTTCCCCTAACGGCGCTTTGGACCTGATCGGCAATGCCTGGGAGTGGGTGGCCGCCGAGATCGTGAGCCCGACCGGCCAACTCGTGCACGCGATCAAAGGTGGCGCGTTCGATACCCCGCCCAAGAACGCGACGATCGCCTCTCGGGGCTGGTTTGCCGAAGATCGCCGGGCGGTGTGGAAGACGGGGTTCCGCTGCGCGCAGCGCCCCCGTCGGTGAGCCGGCGCCTACGGTTAGACTTGGGGTCACGATGAACCGATCGTCATCCGCCCGCACCGCCGTCGGCCTGATCACCCCGTTTCTGCTCGCCGCGTGCCAGCCCCAGGCGCGACGCGTGCTGCTGCTCGATCTCGCGCTCTCCGATCCCGTCGTCTTGAACGGCACGGCCCGCCCGTGGGCGGACGCGGGGTACCGAGTCCAGTACCGGCGCTTCTATCCCCACCTCACGCGGGCCGACCTCCCGCAGTTCCGCACGCTGCTGTTCCTCCTGGGCCGCGAGCCCGAGGCTGCGTCGGACGCGCTCACCGCCGGTGACGTGGCCCTGCTCGACGAGTGGGTGCGGCGTGGTGGGGTCGTGGTGCTCGGCTACGCTGGCGACGGCGAGGGCTACCTTGACCGCTGGACGGCGAACCGCTGGCTCGCCTACGAAGGGGCGGGGATCTCGATCGGAGATCGCGTGCTCGAAGACACGACGACGCGCGTCCTGACCACCGGGCGGGCCCAGCCGTGGGCCGTCGCCCGGCCGGTCGGAGACGAGCCACTCGGCTCGGCGTACGACCCGTTTCCGCTCGATCGCAACCATGTGGTCGTGACACGCGAACCCACCCAGCTGCTCGCGCTCACCAGTCATCGTGCCTTCGTGCGCGCGTCGCGCTCACCGGCGCCGCGCCCCGACGCCGGCATCGCGGCGGCGGCGCGGATCGGGGAAGGACTGGTCGTGGTGATCAGCCGCCACGCCCTGGGTACGCTCGGGCCGCAATACCGACCGTCGACCATGCCGTTCCTGGTCCCGGGCCCGCTCGCCGATACCTACGCCTTTCTCAGGGCTGTAGCGCGCTGGACCCGCCGCCCCGCCGAGTGGGCGCACGTGCCCCCCGCCACGCACCGCGGGTCACTGGCGCTGCAGGACGCCCCGCTGCCGGTGGAGCTGCAACCACCGCGGCTCACCCCACCCGACGGCGTGGAGACGATCGAGCTGCCGCTCGTCGCGGACAAGAAATTCGCGCGTCCCGCGAATGTCCCCGATTGGCTGCGCCAGCAGGGCCTGCGCGTCTTGTGGACGCCGCTCTTGGCGACACGGGAGGAGCAGCGCGTCCCCCGGCCGCACGCCACGCTCGACTCGCTCGTCACGTTCCTCGACGTGGGCGGCTTCAACTTGCTCTCCGGCGACGCCTATCCGGAGGGGGCCGACTCGATGCATGCCCGCTGGTGGGAGCGGGACGCCGTCCGGCGCGCCTGGAGCGACGTCGTAAGCCGGCTCGGGCCCACGAGCGTCGCCTGGATCCCGGCGTTCGACTATGGGGCGGCCCGGCTGCCGCCCGCCGACTCCTCGCGTGGCCCCCGCGGCGAGGCGTTGCCGGCTCCGTGCGTGCTCGACACGGCGCTGTGGGTCGCGGGGTTCGCTCCCGCCGCCCAAGCGCTCGGGCGACTCGCCGCGGACCAGCGAACCCTGGTGATCGCGCTCGGGTTCGATCTGAGCGATCCCCCGCGCGACCCGCCCGCCCCATCCCGTACCCGCGGGCGTGGCTACGGCATGGGCCAGGAGTTCTGCAACGCGGCGTGGCGACGCAGCCTGATCCAGCTGGGCCGCCGCGGCGCCGAGCTCGACTCGCTGCCCTACGCCGCCCGCTACGCGACGCTCCGAGAAGCGGGTCTGTTGCCGCTCTACTATCGGGCCCTGCAGGACGAAGTCGCGGAGCGGGCCGGTGCGCTCCGGGACCGCATGCTGCGCCAGCGGCGCGATGTCTACTTCGCCTTCCGTCTCGCCCAACCGCCGGCCGATTGGTTCTCGCTCGGCTTGCTCAAGGGGTTCGCCCTGCCCGACCGACCGCTCCTCTTGTTCACGCCCGAGGCCCAAACGCGTGACGTGCTGGCGCTGCTCCGGGCGCGGGGGTTGAACGGCGTGCACGCCGTCGAGCTCGCGCCGGCGCTGCTGCGGACCCGTGACTGGGCGGGCCTGAAACGCATGGTGTTCGAGGAGAACGACGGCTTCTGGCTCCCCGGGGAGGCGGCGGGCACGAAGACTTCCGGACGACTCCCGCCCGATAGCCTGGTTCGCCTGTTGAGACGGCTGGCGCGCTGAGGCTTGCCCCGACCCTTCCGAGACCGATACCTTTCCCGTGGGAGGCGGTAGGGCGTGATGGTCGCGGTGCGCCGGTCGGAGTGGCGCGCTGAGGAAAGTCCGAGCTCCACAGGGCAGACTGCCAGGTAACGCCTGGGCGCCGCAAGGCGACGGAACGGGCCACAGAAAACAGACCGCCCTTTATCCAAGGGTAAGGGTGAAAAGGTGGGGTAAGAGCCCACCGCGCGCCTGGCAACAGGCGCGGCACGGTAACCCCCAGTCGGAGCAAGGCCAAGTAAGCAGCGAGACCCGGCCCGGGTCGTCCGAGCTGCGGGTAGGCCGCGTGAGGTGGCTGGCGACAGCCATCCCAGAGAGATGACCATCTGTCCGCCAACAGCGGATAAACAGAACTCGGCTTATGGCCCTACCGCCCGCCTCTCCATGACGTCGTCGTCCAAACCGTACCCCCCCCAATGGGAACAGGTAGCGGACTTGCGGGTCTTTCGCACGACAGCGCATGAATGGGAGAAACTGATCGGGTGGCGCGCCGACATGCGGAAGCGAGGCTGGAAGCTGCTGCGCGTCTCGAGCGAGGGAACGGAAATGGTCGCCATCTTCGGCCGCACCAAGGCCGAACGCGCTTCCATATGACCCGCGTGCTGCCGGTGCTGGTGGCGGCGCTGGCGGCCGCCTGCGGGGGGCGGCGCGGCGGTAGTGTGGAGGCGCCCGCGCCCGTCTTACCCGCCACGGCACCGCCCGTCGCACTCCCCGACCAGCCCACATCCCCCGCCCCGCGACGCTCCGACGCGGTGCGCTACGGGCCGAGTGCGCTGCGCTACCTCGTCCACCGCCGGCTGCACGTCCAGCAGGGCCAGGCCGAGCGGCCGCAGGCGACCGACCTGGGAGCGCGCATCTATGTCGCGGCCGCGATCGCTGGGCCGGCGGACTCGATCGGCTATCCCGCCACGTTCACCGTGGACTCGATCGTCCCCGACTCAGGCACGCCGCCGCCGCTGGCCGACAACTTGAGCCGGGCCCGCAAGTTGGTCTTCAGCGGGCGCCTCTTGCCGCGGGGTGAATTCGTCAACGGCGTGGCATCGGACAGCGTGCTGGCACAATCGCTGGGTCAGTTCCTCGCGAATTTCCGCGACTTCATGCCCCGTCTGCCGCGCGATGGGCTCACGCCCGGTATCACCTGGACCGACACGTTGGAGGCAACACAAAAGGGGGGCGGCTCCGAAGTGTCGCGGCGGGCCATCCTGCGCTCGACCGCCGCGGCGTGGGAGGACCATGCCGGCGCGCGCAGCCTACGCCTCGAAGCGACCTCGACCTACCAGGTCTCCGGCGCCGGCCAGAACCTGGGTCAGCCGTTCGATCTCGCGGGGTCCGGGAGCGCGACCGTGGTGTCTTACATCGCCGCCGACGGACGCTATCTCGGCGGCGAATCGCGCGACTCGACCAGCCTGACCGTGCATCTGGCCGTGCAAGGCCTCGCCGTCCCCGTGACCCAGGTGACCCACACGACGGTGGCGGTGTTGCCGTAGTGGCGGGCGGTCAGGCGGTCCCTGCGATCGCGCTGCTGCTCCTGCCGCTCGTCAGCGGTGCCGCCGCGCAGGCGGTGCCCAATCGCACGACCTTGTATCTTCACCCGACCGACGTCACCGACGCGCGTGCGCTGTGGGTCAATCCCGCGGGCCTAGCGCGGATGATGGAGGCCTCGGTCCACCTCGACCTGACGGTCGGCGATCCCGGTGCCAGCGGCCGGCTGCGCCAGATGACCGCCGGGGTGAGCTCGCGTGGCTTCTCGTTCGGCTACCAGCGGGATCTGTTCGACGGCGGCGTCCGCGGCCATACCTATCGTCTCGGCTTCGCGGCCGGCAAGCAGCGCCTCGCCGCCGGAGCGGCGACGGCGCTGTACCGGGGGGCACCGGGGTCGTCCGGCAAGGGCTGGGACTTCGGGATCGTGTACGATCTGGCCCCTACCCTCACGCTCGGTGTCGTGGCCGCGAACGTCGGTCATCCCGTGGTGCGTGACTCCGTCCTGCGCGTCGTCTACACCCCGGGGGCGACGCTGCGGCTGTTCGACCGGCGAGCGGTGCTCTCGGCCGATGCGCGGGTCACGACCGACGGGGTGGCAGGGTACGCCTTCGGCGTCGTGGGGGTGTGGCGGGAGGGGACGCGGCTCCCGCTCCGCATCCTGGTGCGCCTCGATACCGACCGCTCGCTGCGACGCGCGGGGTTCGCGTTCGGTCTCTCGATGGGCAAGCAGGACCTGCTCGGCGCCGCCGCCACCACGCCGGGCAACCTGGGACGGGTCGACGCCGTGAGCTTGTACGGCGTGTCCACCCGGAGCCTGACCCGCCGCCGCTAGTCAGGGCCGCCGCGGCGGCGTCGCCGCGGTCGCAGAGTCCTCGTTCAACAACTTCTCCACACGCGGTACCATCGTGTACAGGTCACGGAACGAGAGGTGCCGAAACACCGTGTCCCGTGCTCCCTGCGGCAGTCCCAGCACCAGGCGGAACCGCAGGCCGGCGCGCAGGTCGGCGCCGAACCCGGCGCGCACTGCCTCCCGCGGGTAGGAGCGTACGCGGTGGGGGGTGACCACTATCACCCTGCGATGCGCCACGATCAGGAAGGTGGTGTCCTCGGTGCCCGCGGGGTTGAAGACGTACTGGGCCACGTCGCCGGTCGCCAGCACCCGTCGCCGCCGCAGGGCCTGCACCAGGCTGTCGGGGATCGGAGCGGCGACCGACAGCCGGGGCGGCTCGCCGAGCAGCGTGACTGCGACCAGCCCGACGGCAGCGAGCAGCGCGAGCCCTACGACCAACCGGATCGCCACCGCGGACAGGCTGCTGCGCACCGGTACCGTTTCTCCGGCGGCCGCGGGCACCGCCTCGACGAGGGCCCGGCTCGCCTCTTCCGCGGTCTGATAACGCGCGGCGGGGTCCTTGGCGAGCATCCGCTCGAGGGCAGTGGTGAGCGCCGCGGGCACATCGCCGCGGTGGTCGCGGATCGGCGGGGGGTCGGCCGTGGCCTGCTTCATAAGGATGGACTGCGCCGATTCCCCATCGAACGGCGGCTCACCGGCGAGCATCTGGTACAGCAGGATGCCGAGCGAGTAGATGTCCGAGCGGGAATCGAGCTTGTCGCCCGTGGCTTGCTCGGGGCTCATGTACTGCGGCGTCCCGACCACCATCCCCTCGGTGGTGAGCTGCGACACGGACGCTTCCTGCGCGGCCTTGGCGATCCCGAAGTCGGTGACCAGCACGTGGCCGCCCCGGTCGAGCAGAATATTGTCGGGCTTCACGTCCCGGTGTACGACTCCGTAGTGGTGTGCGTAGCCGAGGGCGTCGGCAACCTGGCGCGCGATCGTGGCGGACTTGCGCACCGAGAGCCGCTTCTTCTTCTCGAGCAGCTGCCGCAGCGACGCCCCGTCGACGCACCGCATGACGATGTACAGGACTTCGTTCTGGTATCCGCCGACCTTGTAGATCGGCACGATATGAGGGTGCTCGAGCCGAGCGACGGTGCGCGCTTCGCGCACGAACCGGACGGCGAGCGAGGGCGAGGGCGTGAGCCCCAAATCCACGACTTTCACGGCCACATCGCGGCGCTGGCGCTTCTCCCGCACCCGGAACACGGCGGCGAACCCGCCTACGCCCAGCAGGGCACCGACGGTAAATTCCTCTCCGAGAGCCTGTTGCAACCGCTGGCGCAATGTGGAGATGTCGAGAGACATGGCGGACGCGAAACCTAGGAAAGCGCGTGCGGCGGCGCTAGGGACGGCGCTGCTCGCGCTCGTTTGGGTGTCGGGTGTCTGGCCGCCGCCGCTCTGGTGGCGGGATCACTGGCCGCGCGAAACGGCCATGATGCGGGAGGTGGAGCGCGGAAAAGATGGACCAGTGGAACGTTCCAGCGCTCCATCCATCCATCCTATCGCCCTGAAAGATGTCTCGCCCCTGCTGCAGCGCATGGTGATCATCGGAGAGGATTCGCGATTTCGGACTCACCACGGGATCGACCCGGCCGAGATCGCCGACGCGCTGGGCGTGGACCGGGGCGGGGGCCGGGGGGGGCTGATGGGAACGCTGGCGGCGGCGTGGCGCAACCGCGAGCGGCTGCGCGGCGCGAGCACGATCACGCAACAGCTCGCGAAGAACCTGTACCTCTCGTCGTCGCGCAATCCGCTGCGCAAGCTGAAGGAGGCGGTGACCGCGTTGCGCCTCGAGCTCGCGCTGCCCAAAGACCGGATCCTCGAACTCTATCTCGCGACCGCGGAATGGGGTCCGAGCGTGTGGGGCGCGGACGCGGCGAGCCGCGCCTACTTTGGCGTGCCCCCGTCCCAGCTGGACGAGACGCAAGCGGCGGCGCTCGCCGCGACGCTCCCACATCCCCGCACGTCGACGCCGGCGTTACGGCCCGAGCGCATGGTCGCGCGACGCGACCTGATTCTCGCCCGCTACTACGGGGTGGACGTGTACATCCCGCCTGCGGAGGAAACAGACACGCTTCAGGTGCCGGCGATCAACCTGCCGCCAGCGGATTCAGTGCACCTGGAGGCGCCGATTCCAGTGGACACGACACAGGACAGTCTCACGACTAGACGCACAGACGCACAGCGGAGAACAGTCAGTCGACGAGCCGCAGCGGCATCACCAGGGCCATGTAGCTGGCCGGGTCATTCCAGCCCACCGGCTCCACCGTCGACGCGCGCTCGGGAGCCTTGAAGGTGAGGCGGACCTCGTCGGTCGGCATGTACTTGAGGATCTCGAGCAGGTACATCGCGTTGAAGCCGATCTCGAGCGGCTCACCCTCGTAGGTGACGGGGAGCTCATCCTGCGCCTCGCCCAAGTCGGGCGTCTGGACCGAGAACTTCACGGCGCCGCCCGCGAACGCCAGCCGAATGCGATGCGTCTGGTCGCTCGCCACCACGCTCATGCGGCGCAGCGCCGCCGCCATGGCGGCCTTGTCCACGGTCGCGGCCTTGTCGTTCTCGCGGGGGATGACCTGCTCGTAGTTCGGGTACGGGCCCTCGATCAGGCGCGAGAACACCAGCGTGCCGCCGGCGCGAAACCCGATGTGGTTGTCGCTCTTGGCGACCTCGATGGCGTCGTCGGCCGCGAACAGGCGGCGGATCTGCTCCAACGCCTTGGGTGGGACGATCAAATCGGCGGTGGAGCCTCCCTTCGCGGGCACGTCCATTTTCGCGAGCCGGTGGCCGTTCGTCGCCACCATGCGCATGCGGTCGGGGCGCAGCTCCCACAACACGCCGTTCAGGATCGGGCGGCTCTCCTCGGTGGACGCCGCGAATGCCACGTGCCCGACGAGCTTGTGCACCACCCCGGCCGCCGCCTTCCAGGCGCCGTCGAACTTGACGGCGGGGAACGAGGGGAACTCTTCGCGCGGCAGGCCCAGCAGCTTGAACTTCGCGCGGCCGCACTCGATGCTGACCCGGGCCTCGCCGGCGGCCGCAAACCGCACCGGCCCGGCCGGCAACTCACGCGCGATGTCCACCAGCTTCTTGGCGGGGAGGGTCACGGCCCCTTCCACGTCCACTTCCGCCGGCACCATGGTACTCACCGCGATGTCCAGGTCCGTGCCCGAGAGGCGGATGCCCTGCTTCGTCGCCTCGAGCAGAACGTTCGCGAGGACCGGCAGCGTGGTCTTGGCGGGGATCGCCGCCGCCACTGCGCCCAACCCTTCCTGCAGCTGTTCCCGAGTGATCGTGAACTTCATCCGCCGTGCCGCCTCGTCTCGTTTGGTGGGTAAAGAATCTACTGCTGTACTAAGATAGAAATACTAGTAGTAGTAGTAGAGGGCGGGGAAATGTGGGCGAATCGCGTTAACCCCAGGCTCCCCGGCAGGGGTAAGCCCCGCTCCGTGCATCTGACCCAAGTGTTGGGACTGTTGGCATCCGGCCGCTTCCCCACGTTTCGCGCGCCTTCCCACACCGACCAACACGTCGCTTCCCACATGTTGGCTAGAGTGCGGACAACTCCTGGCGGGCCATCTCGACGCGCTCCTTGAACGTGCGATCCCGCACCATCTGCCGCTCGACCTTGTCGACCGAGTGGATCACGGTCGAGTGGTCCCGGCCCCCGAATGCCTGACCGATTTCCACCAGCTGCATGCCGAGCATGTCGCGCGCCAGATACATCGCGATCTGTCGAGGGATCGTCAGCGTCTTGGTGCGGGCCTTGGAGCGCAGCCCTTCGGGCGTCACCCCCCAGCGGCGCGCCACCACTTCCTGGACGCGATCGATGCTCGGCGTCGGCTGCGAGCCGTAGCTCGAGGCGTCCTCCTGTCGAATCTTGTCCGAGAGCGCCTCACGGGCGAGCTCGATCGTCACCTCGCGGTTCTTCAGGGAGGCGAACAGCAACAGCTTGATGATGCAGCCCTCCAGCTCCCGCACGCTCGTCCGCACGTGCTCGGCGATGAAGCGCAGGACGTCGTCCGGGATGGTGAGCTCGAGATGGTCTTGCTCCGCCTTCTTCCGCAAGATCGCGATGCGGTGCTCCAAGTCCGGATGTCCGATGTCCGCGACCAGCCCCCACTCGAAGCGCGAGATCAGCCGATCCTCCAGTCCGGGGATCTCCTTGGGCGGGCGGTCGGACGTCAGGACGATCTGCTTGTGCCCTTCGAACAGCGCGTTGAACGTGTGGAAGAACTCTTCCTGCGTCATTTCCTTGCCTTCGAGGAAATGCACGTCGTCCACCAGGAAGAGGTCCACGTCGTTGCGGTAGCGACGCCGGAACTCGGACATCGTGCGGGCGTGGATCGACTCGATGACCTCGTTGATGAACTGCTCGGCGCCGAAATAATGAACGCGCGTGCCAGGGTATTTCTCCAGCACGGCGTGGGCGATCGCCTGCATCAGGTGCGTTTTCCCCAGGCCCGTCGCGCCGTAAATGAACAATGGGTTGTAAGTCTTCCCCGGCGCCTCGCCCACGGCGTGCGCCGCGGCGGCGGCCAGCTCGTTCGACTTCCCGATCACGAACGACTGAAAGGTGTACCGCTCGTTCAGGGGAGTGGTCAGCACGGCGGTCTTGTCGGCGCCGCCGCCCGCGAGCTCGCGCGGCGCGACGAAGAAGTCCATCTGCGGGCGCTGCTGGCGATCTTCCTGCACGCGGAACACGACCGCCGTGGGGCGGCCGAACACGCGCTCGGCGGCGCGCGCCAGGACGCTCGCGTGCTTCTGCTCGTTCCACTCGACTGCGAATTGGTCGGGTGCCCCGACGATCAGGCGATCGTCGTCGAGCGCAATCGGCACCGCGGGCTCGAGCCACGTGCGCACGGTCGCGTCGGGAAGTTCGCGCCGTGCCTCGTCGAGCAGCCGCCGCCAGGCTTCTTTAGTAGACTGCTCCATCCACGATGACGAAAAGGTGGGACGTCCAGAAGGGCGGCCCGAAACTACGGCCCGTATGTGGAAAAGTCAACCTTGACCGGGCGCGCGACGGCGGTGTACGTTTCCCCGCCTCACGAGGGAAATTTATGGGTCCGTCATATCGGCCGCGCAATCGGCGGCGCGTCAACAAGCACGGCTTCCGCGCACGGATGAAAACGGTCTGGGGGCGCGCGACGCTGTCCCGCCGGCGGAAGAAGGGACGCAAGCGTCTCGTCGTGCGCCTGCCGTCCAAACACCGGAGTCGCTAACGAGCGAACGGTTCCCGCGCCGCGTGCGTCTGGCGCGCGGCTCGGACCTCACCGCCTGCTGGGATCAGGGGCGCCGGTGGCGTACTCCGCACCTCGATGTCGCCTGGCGCCCGAATCGACTGGGCCACCCGCGGACGGGGGTCATCGTCCCCCGCTTCCAGTTCAGCGCGGTGGCCCGCAATCGTTTGCGGCGCCGCGTACGGGAGATTCTCAGACGCGACGCGCTCGCGTCTCTGCCCGCGATCGATCTCGTCGTGCGCGCGAAACGCATCGCGTACGCGGCCTCCTTTGCGATGCTGCGCGCCGAACTGAGTGGCGTCGTGAGGCGTGTCACATGAGCGTGCGACGTTGGCCGCGACGGGCCGTCATGAGCGTGATTCGCGCATACCAAATGACGCTCTCGCATCTGATGTTCACGCAGTGTCGTTTCACGCCGTCGTGCTCGCAGTACACGTTCGAAGCCGTCGGCCGCCACGGAGCGCTCAAGGGGAGCTGGCTCGGCCTGAAGCGCATCCTCCGCTGTCATCCGCTGCACCCGGGCGGCTTCGACCCGGTGCCGTAAGGGCTAGACGCACAGGCGCGCAGGCGCACAGGGGTCCCGTGGAACGACGCGTCATTCTGGCGTTCATTTTGATGCTCATCGTGCTGGTGCTGCCAGGCATCCTGTTCCCTCCAAAAAAGACGGCGAATCGGCGGGCCCTAAAGGACTCCCTATCGGGCGGTCAGGCGGTCGGTGATACAAGCCGCGCCGCGGACACGGCACGCACCGCTCCGCCCCCTGCCGCGCTCACGGCCGTGGCGTCCCCGTTCGTCTGTCCGGCGGCGACCGACCGGGAGTCCTCCAGGGCCCGCTCGTCGGGCGTCGCCGCTGAGACCGTGTGGGTCTCCTCGCCCCGCGCCCGGTTCGGCTTCAGTACCGCCGGGGCGCAGCTCGTAAGTGCGGAACTGCTTGATTACAAATCATTTGCACCAGGCGACGCGGAGCGACCGGTGCAGCTCGTACCGGCGGACGGCCCGCTCCTCGCCCACTGTCTCGTGGTGGGCGGCGACACGATCTCCCTGGCCGACTGGCGCTTCACCCCGAGCGTGCCCGCGCTGCGCGTCGAGCGCGACAGTGTGCCGCTGACGCTCACCGCCGAACGCGGCGCCGCGCGAGTGGTGCTCACGTACGTGTTCGTCACCGACCAATACCGCTTCCAGGTACGCGGTCACGTCACGGGGCTCGGGTCGGCGGGTGCGGTGCTGCTCGTGGGCATGGGACACGGGCTCCGCTCCGTCGAGGCGGACACGATGGACGACTTCCGGCATCTTGCCGTGGTCACCAAGGCGGCCAAGACGCAAAGTCTCGCGTTCCAGTCGCTCAAGCCGGGCGCAGTCAAGGTGCTCGACGGCCCGTTCGAGTGGGCTGGCGTCAAGTCGAAATACTTCCTCGTGGCGGCACTCGAGTTGGAAGACAACCAGCCGCGGTTCGGCGGCGGCATCGCGGTCGGGGGGCCGGTGACGGTCACGACCTCGTCGTTTTTCGGCGGCACGAGCGGCGTGGCGACGCGCACGGCGCTCACCCTCACCCTTCCCGTGCCCCCGGGCGGAGACTTCCGTTATGAGCTGTATACGGGGCCGCTCGAGTACCGGCAGCTCGCCCGCCTGGGCCACGATCTCGACGACGCGAATCCGTACGGGGGCGTGCTCCGGCCCTTGATCCAGCCGGTGTCGATCCTCGTGGTCAACATCCTGATCTGGATGCACGACCGCCTCTCGCTCGCCTATGGGTGGGTGCTGGTCATCTTCGGCGTCCTGGTGCGGGCGCTGCTCTGGCCGTTGAACCAGAAGGCGATGGAATCGAGCATCCGGATGCAGGCGGTGGCGCCGCTGATCAAGGAGACGCAGGAGCGCCACAAGAACGACCCGGAGCGGCTGCAGCGTGAAATGCTGCGGCTGTACAAGGAGCACAACGTCAACCCGGTCGGCGGGTGCCTGCCGATGTTGCTGCCGATGCCGGTGCTGTTCGCGCTGTTCTTCGTGTTCGCCAACACGATCGAGTTCCGGGGCGTCGCCTTCCTCTGGCTTCCCGACCTATCGCGCGCCGACCCGTATTACATCATCCCCATCATCATGGGGCTGTCGATGTTCGTCCTCTCCAAGGTCGGCCAGATGGGGGTGCCGCCGAACCCGCAGGCCAAGACCATGCTGTACTTCATGCCGGTCTTCATGACCCTGCTGTTGCTGCGGTTCGCGTCCGGACTGAACCTCTATTACGCGGTGAGCAACATCTTCAGCATCCCGCAGCAATACCTCATCGCGCGCCGGCGGCTGCGCGAGCAGGGCAAGCGCACCTAGCCGGGGCGGGAAGCGGGAGGCGGGAAGCGTGCTCTCTGATCCCATCGTGGCGCTCGCGACCCCCCCCGGCCGGTCCGCCGTCGCCGTCATCCGCCTGTCGGGGAGGGGCGCCTTCGACGTGGCGGGGCGCTGCCTCCGGCCGTTCCACCCCGACCGCCCCCGCGCCGCGCTGCGCGCGCGCCTCGTCCACCCGGGCACGGACGAGCATGTCGACGACGTCGTCGCCGCCCCATTCCCCGCACCCCGCTCCTACACCGGTGAGGACGTCGTGGAGATCTCGACGCACGGCGGCCTGCTCGTCCCTGGCGAGGCCGTGGCGGCGCTGGTCGCGGCGGGCGCCCGCCCGGCGCAGCCCGGGGAGTTCACTCGTCGGGCGCTGCTCCACGGCAAGCTCGATCTGCTCCAGGCGGAAGCGACGGCGGATCTGATCGACGCCGGCGCGCCGGCCCAGCGCCGGCGCGCGCTGCGCCAGCTCGACCGCGGCCTCTCGAGCCGGCTCGAGGCGCTGCGCGGCGAGCTGCTGGAGCTCGAAGCCCTGATCGCGTACGACATCGACTTTCCGGAGGAGGACGAGGGTCCGGTGAGCCCCGCGCGCGTGACGGCGGCGTGGCGCGCGGTGCGAGAGCGGATCAAGGCCCTCCTCGCGACGGCGCCCGAGGGGGAACGCCTGCGCGAAGGCGCGCTGCTCGTGATCGCCGGGCCCCCCAATGCCGGCAAGTCGTCCCTCTTCAACGCGCTGCTCGGCCAGGAGCGGGCGATCGTCACCGAGGTGCCGGGCACGACGCGCGATGCGATCGAGGCCTCCACCGTGATCGCCGGGTTCCCGTTCCGGTTGGTCGATACGGCGGGGCTGCGCGACAGCGACGATCGGGTGGAGCAGATCGGGATCGAGGTCGCGCGGCGGTACGTCGATGCGGCGGATCTCATCCTGTTCTGCGAGGACCACGCGGCGGCGAGCGGGGAGCAGTATGCTCGGAGGCGCGACGCGTTTCTGGCAAACCTGAGCGCGCCCGTCGTGCGCGTCACGACGAAGCAAGATCTCGCCACGCGGCCGCCGCCGGACGGCCTCCCCGTCTCCGTTGTAACGGGCGTCGGACTCGACGCGCTGCGGGCGCGGCTCGCCGAGACGGCCTTCGGCCGGCTGCTCGCGCTGGGCGACGTCGAGCCGGTGGTCACGCGGGCGCGCCACCGCACGGCGCTCGAGCGGGCCCTCGGCGAGGTGGAGTCGTTCTCCGCCGCGCGCGAGCGTGGCGTGGACGCCGCGGCGACGGCGACGCACCTGCGCGCCGCCGTCGGGGCGCTCGACGATCTGATCGGCGTGGTCACCCCCGACGACGTGCTGGATCGACTGTTCGCGAGCTTCTGCGTCGGGAAGTAGCGCGGGGCGCTGCTTGCCGATCGCCCGGGCGAGCCGCATGTTCTTGAACCCCCTCTCGCGGAGCGTCATGTGAATCGCCTCAGACTGTCCGCCGGCACCCTCGTGCTGGCGGCCCTCGCCGCTTCCTGCACTCATGACGCCCGACGCCTCGCAGGGCCAACTCGCGGCCCGAGCTTCTCGAGCATCGGGTCGAGCAGCCAGGGCTCGCTCTGGACCGACGCCGATGACTACGTCGTCGAGTACGCCGGCTCGGGCGCGCAGCTCGCCGCGGCCGTCACGGCGGCCAGTGGGCACCTCGTTCGGATCCACCCCGAGGTCAACGTCGCGACGGTGGACGGGCTCACGCCGGACGGGGCGACACGGCTCGCCGCGGCCGCCACCGTTCGCAGCGTGACGCGGGACGTGTTGATGCAACTCGTGCCACCGGTCGAGCAGGCGCGCTTCCAGCTGGCGGTCGACCCCGGAGTCGCCGACGCCTCCCCTGCGACCACCCTCGACCCTTCGCAGGCCATCCGGTTTGCGCAGTGGCAGTGGAACATGCGCGCCATCCATGCGGACCAGGCGTGGCCCACGGGGATCCAGGGACAGGGCGCGCGTGTCGCGATTCTCGATACCGGTATCGACGACACCCATCCCGAGCTCACGGGCTGCGTCGACCGGGCGTTGAGTACGGCCTTCGTGCCGAACCAGAACACCACCGGCGGATTTCCCGCATGGGGCGACGACAACCTGCACGGCACGTGGGTCGCGTCGCAGATCTGTACCAACGCCTTCGTGATCGCCAGCATCGCGCCGCAGGCCAAGCTGATCGCCGTCAAGGTCCTCTCGAAAACGGGCGGCGGCACGTTTGGGGGCGTCATTGCAGGCGTGCTGTATGCCGCGAACCTGCACGTCAACGTGATCAACATGAGTCTCGGTGCCTACATCCCCCGCAACGAAGGCCGGCTCGGCCGGCTGAACGCGCTGCTCGCGAAGGTGGATAACTACGCCGCCTCCAAGGGCGCTCTAGTCGTGGCGGCGGTGGGCAACGACGGGGTGAACCTCGACTCGGATCGGGACTCGATCGATATCCCGGCCCAGAGCGGCTCGACGATGGGGATCAGCGCTACGGGGCCGATCGGGCAGACGAACTTCGACCAGCTCGCTGTGTACTCAAACTTCGGCCGGTCGGCAGTATCTGTGGCGGCACCGGGCGGCGGCGTGCGCCCGGACGGCAGCCTGGCGAGCATACTCGATTTGGTTTCCGGGGCGTGCAGTCGCCAGACGCTCGACCCGAGGTTTGCAGGGTGCCGCAGCGCGATCCGTTACGTCTTCGCGGCCGGCACGAGCGGCGCCACCCCCCATGCCGCAGGCGTGGCGGCCCTGGTGAGCAGCCGTTTCGGGAACGCGCTGACCTCCGGCCAGCTGCAGACCCGGCTCGAGCAGTCAGCCGACGATCTCGGCAAGCCGGGTGTCGATCTCTTCTACAGCCATGGACGGATCAACGCGTTCCGCGCCGTCACGCAATAGCCTAGATTCCAGTTGTGCGGGCGGCGGGCGCTGACGCGGGACCGCCGCCCGCTTTTTTTATCGGCCGACGTGGCAGGGGCCGCTGCTCGAGGAGGATTCTGGTTGACAGATTTTCAGGCTGGAGGGACCCCGGCGATGCGCGCTCCAGAGCGCTGGCTCGCGGTCCTCCGGATCGCGGTCGGCGTGTGGTTCGCGAAGGCGCTGTTCACGAAGCTGTCAGTCACGTTGCTGTGGGGCTTCCTGCCGGTTCCCGCCGCGTCCGAGCGCTGGCAGCACGTGATGCCGATGCTGGTGGGGAAGTACGCAGACGGGAATCCCGTCGGGTTCTTCCGGGATTTCATGCAGCACACCGTCATCACGCACAGCGGTCTCTTCGCCCAGCTGACCGCCTTCGGAGAGACGGCGGTCGGCCTCGGGCTCGTATTCGGCTGCCTCACGCTGCTCTCCTCGGGGATCGGGCTCTTCCTGGTGGTGAACTACGGTCTCGCGGTGCAGTGGCAAGGCTCGTCGCAACAGGGATTTCACTACATGCTGATCACCACCCTCATCGTCATCTTCGCGACGCGCGCGGGACGGGTGTGGGGCGTGGACGGCTGGGTGCGGGCGCAGCGGCCCGGCTCCTGGTTAGCGCGCCTGCCGCTCGGCTAGGGGACGTAGAGCAGGTCGTTGGGCCGGTCGCCCACCGGGATGGTGGCCACGACCTGCCGCGTGTCCGTATCGATCACCGACACCTGGTTGGAGCGTCCGTCGGCGGTGTAGAGCCGGTGCCCGTCGGGCGCAAGCGCGATGCCCCAGGGACGTTTCCCGACCGGAATGGTGTCGATCACCTGCCGGGTCGCCGGGTCGACGACACTCACGGTTCCGGCGGCTCCTTCGGTGACATAGGCGCGGCGCCCGTCCGACGCGAACGCGATCCGCACCGGCTTCGTCTTGCCATCCCGGATCGGGAACTGTTCCAGCACCGAGTCGGTGGCGACGTCGAGGATCGTGACGTTGCCGCCCGCTTCGGCCGTCACGTAGGCGCGGCGCCCGTCCGGGGCGACGGCGACCGTCCGGGGGTTCTCGCCTACGGGGATCGTCTTTCGCAGCCGGCCGGTCGCGGCGTCGAGCACGCTCACCGTGTTGCTCGTTTCCGCGGTCACGTACACCTTGGATCCGTCGGGCGAAACGGCGATCCCCTCCGGCTCCACCCCCACCTGGGTCGAGAACTTGATGCGGCCGGTCCGCACGTCGACACCCGAGGCGTGGGCGATTTCCTCGTTGGAGACGAACAGCGTCGCACCGTCGGGGCTCACGGCCACGAGCTCGGGATCCCGCCCCGTGGGAATGGTGCGGATGAGCTTGCCCTGGGCCACGTCGATCACTCCGACGGCGTCATCCTGGCCCAGGGCGACGTAGACGGTGCGCCCGTCGGGGCTCAGTGCCATGCCCCGCGGGCGCCTTCCGACGGTGATGGTCGCGGTCACGGCGTTCGAGCGGGGCGCGATGACGCTGATGGTGTTGCTCACCTCGTTCGAGACCCAGAGCTGCGGGTCCCGCGCCGGCGCGGGCGATGCGCTCGCGAGGCAGAGCGGCGCCAGCAACGCGGTGCGGAGCGGCGCGGTCCGGTCAATCATTGAAGACCGCCTGATCGGCATGAACCGCCCGGTCGAGCCCGCGGATCGAGTCCCGGCCGCGGATGTTGCGCAGGATTGCGCCCAGCAGGTCCGCGCCCGTCAGGTCTGCGTCCGTCAAGTCGGCGCCGGTCAGGTCGGCCCGCACCAGCAGCACCTTCCGCAGGTTTGCGCCCGAGAGGTTGGCGCCGGTGAAATCGGCGCCGCTCGCGTCTGTGCGCATGACCCCCATCGACTGGTTGCCGGGGTCCGCGCCCAGGTTGGCGTGGCTGAGCGTGGCGCGGGCGAACCTGGCATGGCTCATCGGCGAAATGATGCGGGCACCTGTCAAGTCGGCGTCCGAGAAATCCGCGTCGTACGCAATGACCGCGAACAGGCTGGCGTCGCGCAGGATTGCGTGCCGCATGTCCACGCGATACATCACGGAGGCGTCGAGCTGCGCGGCGGTGAAGTCCGCCTCCGTGGCGACTGCGTCGGAGAGCGTGACGGAGAAGAGCTGCGCCTTGGCGAGATTGGTCTTCACGAGTCGACAGCGCGACAGATCGGCGCGTTTGAAGTCGATTCCGCTCAAGTCGAGGCCCGAGAGGTCCTTCCCGCTGAAGTCGGCCGGGGCCTGCGCCGTGGCGGCCGCGAGGGCCATGACGACCTGGTCGCGGGTGAGGCGCTGCTGGGCGGGAGCGGGCCCCGCGCCGGCGATCCCCGCGGCGAGGCTCGTCAGCGCCGCCGCCACCACCGCGCCGGTCACTGGCTCTTCTTTAGGTCTGACTCGCGGTGCGGCCGCCCCGGCTTCAGCCAACCGTCGCTCCGGGCCTTTACGTACTGGTACAGCTGCTTCACCGCCGCGGTGTCGAGCAGCACCTTCCACGCCGGCATCCCCTTGTCGGGGCGCCCGTTCAGCGCCGTGTACTCGAAGGAGTCCCGCGGATACGCCATGCCGCTGGTGCTCAACACCCACCGCAGATCCGGGGCGGTGGCGATCACGGGGTGCGCGGCGTCCTCGCCGTGGCAGCGGAAGCAGTATACGTGGAACCACTTCCACCCCTGATAGATCGAATCCGACACCAGCAAGCTGTCCCGTACCGTGTCGCCGGTCGGGGCGGCGCTGCTCGAGGGCGTGCCGTGCGGTGCGGCCGGGGCCCCCGTTGCCCCCAGATCGAGCAGGGGAACGCTGTACTCCTGGAGAATCGCGGTGATCTCGCTCTTGCGGCGATCGATCACGGAATCGAGCCGTGCCTTGAGCTCCTTGTCGCGGTGCCGCACGGCCATCGCCATGCTGAACGCGAACGGCATGCCCGAGACGGGATCGGAGTCGGGGAGCGCCACCATCGTGAGCGCCACCGGAGCGCGCTTGACCCAGTAGCCCGCCAGCGGTCCCCACACGATGGCGACGTCGATCGAGTCCTTCGCCACCGCGCGGATGATGTCGTCGGGGTGGTCGGCCTTGGGATCGGGGTTCAAGAAGTTGCCAAACCCGACGAGCCCGACGATGCCGCGCGAGCCTAGCGCGTGCGCCGGCGGCGTGTTGGTGTAGTCGTAGCCGATGATGTTCACGCCGATCTTCACGTGCTTCAGGATCGTGTCGTCGAGCGAGCGCAACCGGAGACCGCGGTCGGCGCGGAACACGAAGTAGTACGTGGAGCGGTAGTAGGGCTTCGTGGTGGCCACCGGGTCGAGACCCACCGGCGCCTGGATCATCACGTCGCAGAAGCCGCCCAGGATCGAGTTTCGCAGCACGCCGCGCCGGCTGGGCCACCAGTAATTGACCACGCGGGCGTTGAGATCTTGCGCGACGACGTGCGCGATCTTGTTCTCGAATCCCTGTTCCTGCTCGTTGGAAAAAGGCAGGTCGAACGGGTCGGCGCAGACCCTGAGCTCCTGGTCGGGGTGCGGCGCGCTCGCCATGAGGGCGACGGCTGCTGCAGCGAGCACGCAGGCAGCCGCGAGTTTGGTTCGAGTGAGAATCATCGGTCTCCCTGTCGGTGCGACGGATGGAGCAACACCCGGTGCCGGAGCGCGTTCGCTCCAGCACCGGGTGTCGTACTACGCCTTCACTGCCTTGCGACTAGAGCCCGAACACCATCAGCGTGCCGCCGGCGTTCGACATGTTCGTGTAGTCGCTGAACGCGCCGATCGCGCCCAGCGCCGCCGTCGGATCTTCCGTCCCGATGCCGAGCGCCACGCCGGCGCCGGCCCAGCCACCGATCCCCGAGAGCACGGCGACGTACTGCTTGCCGTCCGGCCCGAGGTAGGTCATCGGGTTGCCGATGATGCCCGACGGACACTTGAACCGCCACAACTCGGTCCCGGTCGTGGCATCCACGGCCTTGAGCCAGCCTTCCATCGTGCCGTAGAACACGATGCCCGAGGCCGTGGCGAGTGCACCGCCATAGGCCGCGAGGTTTTCCTTGATCGACCACTTGATCTTCCCGACGGTCGGATCCCAGGCGATGAAGGCGCCGCGGTTGCCGCCCGGGCCCGGGAACATCCGCACGATCGCGCCCACATAGGGCTGACCGGCCGAGTACTTCACCTCAACGCCCTCGTAATCCATGCAGATGTTGTTGGTCGGGACGTAGAAGAGGTGGGTCTGCGGCGAGTACGCGGAGGGCTGCTGATCCTTGAAGCCGATGGCGGCCGGGCAAATCCCCTCAGTGTTCTTCTTCGAGGTGGTCCCGAACTGCGCGTTACGAACCGGGACGCCCGTCGCGAGATCGATCTTCGAGGCCCAGTTGACCGGCCCGAACGGCTCGGCAACGAGCACCTTGCCGGTGGTCCGATCGAGCGTGTACCCGAAGCCGTTGCGGTCGAAGTGCGCCAGCGCCTTCACCGGCTTCCCGCCGATCGTCAGGTCGACCAGGACGTTCTCGTTGACGCCGTCATAGTCCCACTCGTCGTGCGGCGTCATCTGGTATACCCACTTCGCCTCCCCGTTGTCCGGGTTGCGGGCGAAGATCGTCATCGACCACTTGTTGTCACCGGGCCGCTGATCGGGGTTCCACGTGCCCGGGTTGCCCGAGCTGTAGTAGAACAGGTTGAGCTGCGGATCGTAGGAGTACCAACCCCACGTGGTCCCGCCGCCGTGCTGCCACTCGTCCCCTTGCCACGTCGACACACCCAGATCCTTGCCCTTCATCGACGCGTAGTTGGAGTTCGGCTCGCCGACGATCTTCACGTCGGCGTCGGGGCCCGTGGAGTAGGCGCGCCACACTTCCTTCCCGGTGTTGACGTCGTACGCCGTCACCCGGCCGCGCACGCCGAACTCACCGCCCGAGATCCCCGCGATCACGATGTCCTTGATCACGATCGGAGCGTTGGTCATGGTCGAGCCGGTCTTGTAGTCGGCGTTCGGGACGCGCCAGATCTGCTTGCCGTTCTTCGCATCGAGCGCCAACAGGTCGCCCGCCAGCAGCTCGATGAACAGCTTGCCGCTCGGATGGTAGGCGAGACCGCGGTTCACCAGGTCGCAGCAGGCGATCGGCTTCGCCTCGGGCGGCTGGGCCGGCACAGTCCGCCAGATCATCGGCGCGCCCGGCTTCGTGAGATCGAGGGCGGCGACGGCGTTCGGGAACGCGCTGTGCACGTACATCACATTGTTGATCACCAGCGGGTTGCCCTCGTGGCCGTTCAGGACGCCGGTCGAGAAGGTCCATGCGGCCTTGAGGCTCTTCACATTCGCCTTATTGATCTGAGTGAGCGGACTGTAGCGCTGCAGGTCGGGCGTCCGACCCGTCATCGTCCACTCGCCCGGACCCTGACCCTGGGCGACGGCGGACGCCGCGAGCACCATCATGCTCGCCGCGATTCCACCGGACAGCAATTTGAAGCGGTTCATAGCTGACCTCATGTTGAGGATGAGGGTGGTGAGAAACGGTACATGCAACTTGCCTGTCAGTGTTGCTAACCCTCGTGGGCAAGATCCGGGGGGGCCTCGTTCCCGACAGGCCACAGCAATCGTCGGAAAACCTCCAGCTAAGGATACTGCCAGAGTTATGGGTTATATCCCCGGGTCCAGCGACTGTCAATCAGGCTCGAAAAGGCCCGCGCTTTCAGGGTGAAACAGTGCTCGCCCCGCGCCACACGCGCGCCCCGGCCTGGCTGAAGCCCCCCTCATACACGGCGCCGCCGGGGCGGAGCATTGCCCGCACCCGCCCTACGAGCGCCGCGGCCGCACCCGCGTCCGCTACGATCCCGTAGACCGCGGGGCCCCAGGAGCTTTGGCCCACACCGATCGCCCCCCACCGGCGCAACTGCTCGACGAGCTCACCCGTCTCACCGGGGGCGAATACGCCCCCTTGGGCCGGCGCGAACCACCCGCCGGTGATGCGTTGCACCTCCGTCAGCGCCGCCCCGAATGCCGCGAGGTCGGCCACGGCCACGGCCGGGAGCAGCTGCATCAGCACCAGGTGGGCAACGCGCGCCACCTCGGCCGCCGCGGGCGGCGGCAGCCGCCCGAACGCCGCCGCCTCTTCGTCACCCGCGAGTCCGGGCTTCCCCGCAGGGGTGACCACCACGCAGCGCCACGCCGCGGGCATCAGCAGTCGCGCCAGCAGCGGGGCCGGCGCCTCGTCGCCCGCTCGGCGCCCGCCTTCCAGCACGAACCCGCCGAGCGCGAATGTCCAAGTCCCGACCGCCGACCGCCTGCCGCGGTCCACCGCCCGCGCCAGCGTCGTCACGTCGGTCGGCAGCCCGTACAGCTCGGCCGTGGCGCGCGCCACGGCGAGCGCGAGCTGCGTGCCCGAGCCGAGCCCCGCGTGAGGGGGGATGGTGCGGTGCAGACAGAGGCGGACGCGCGGCGGGATCCTGTGGAACGCGGCGAACCGTTGCGCGAACGCGAGGGCCCGCGCCGCGTCCGGACCTTCCGCCTGGAGCTCGGGGGCGGGATGCGCCTCGAGCAGCAGCGACGGCGCCGGGACCGCGGCCCCGATGCCGCCGAACCGACGGCCCAGATCGCCCCGCAGGTCGAGCACGCCGAAATGGAGGCGGGCGGGCGCCTCGACGAACACGGGAAGCGCGTTCGTGTTCACCGCTGCGCGGGCGCGGTCCGGGCCGCCGGCGCGGCGCGCACGTAGTCGGTGAGCAGGGCCATCGCATCGCGCTCGCGTGGGCCGGACGTCTTATCCACGATCACCTGTAGCCGCGCGAACTCGTCGCGGATCTGCTCGGCGGGCAAGAGATGCGTCCGTGTCGCCAGGATCGCCGCCTCGAGCACAGCGTGGCGCGCCCGGTTGAAGCCCAGGAACTCCCGCCGGAACCCCCGATGCACCACCGCGGTCACGACCCGGGCCCGCGGCGGTGTAGCGTCGAGCGACCGCACCTCCACCTCCCGCCATGAGCACACGGCCTCCAGCACGACGCCACGGACGGCCGTCGCCGGGACCGCCGGGAACCGGACGGTGGCGATCGCGCCCTGCGCGAACAGCATGACGTCGTCCGTCAAGTTCACCACGGCGGCCCCGGTGTCGCGCAGGTTCTGGAAGGTGGTGGTCTCGAGAAACGGCTTGATGACGATCTCGTGCTCGCCCCACTCCACGCCCATCGGCGCGAAGTTGGGCGTCCCGGCGACGTCGAGCGTCGTGAGGATCGACTCGATGATCACCGGACCAGCGCGGCGGGCGGCGGCGCGAGCTCGAGCGGCGCGCCGGGCGGGCGGGGGCCCCCACCGTCGGCCCAGTCGGCCCGACGCGGGAGCGGGTGCGCCGGAGCGGCCGCCCCGTGCAGAAAGCGATCGAGCAGGCGGTACCCGTACTCCGTGAGCACCGATTCCGGATGAAACTGGAGGCCGATCACCGGATGCTGCACGTGCGCGACCGCCATGATCTCTCCGTCGTCGGCCGTGGCCGTGACGCCGAGCGCCGGCGGCACGCCGTAACGGGCGATGGCGAGCGAGTGGTAACGGGCCGCCTGGAACGGGTTCGGCAGCCCGGTGAAGATGCCGCGTCCGTCGTGATGGATGCGGGACGCCTTGCCGTGCACCGGCCGCGCCGCCCGCACGATGGCCGCGCCGTAGGCGGCGCCGATACACTGATGCCCCAGGCACACACCGAGGATGGGGGTCGTCGGGCCGAAGCGGCGGACCACGTCCGTCGAGATTCCGGCCTCGCCGGGCGAGCACGGGCCCGGGGAGATGATGATGTGGGAGGGTCGGAGCTGCTCGATCTCGTCGTACGACGTCGCGTCATGACGTCGTACCACGGTCTCTTCCCCCAGCTCGCGCACGTAGCGCGCCAGGTTGTGCACGAACGAGTCGTAGTTGTCGATGAGCAGTATCATGGCTCGAGGGCGGCGATCAGGCCGCGGGCCTTGTCGAGCGTTTCTCGATATTCCTGCGCGGGGTCGGAATCGGCGACGATGCCACCGCCCACCTGAAAATACACGTCGCGCCCGATCACCAGATAGGTCCGGATCACGATGCTGGTGTCGAGCGCCCCGGTCACGCTCACGTAGCCGATCGACCCGCAGTACACGGCGCGCTGCGTCGGCTCGAGCTCGGCAATGATCTGCATCGCCCGCACCTTGGGCGCGCCGGTGATGGAGCCGCCGGGAAACGCCGCGCGCAACAGGTCGAGCGCGTCACGCTGGGGAGCGAGCTCTCCTACTACGGTCGACACGAGGTGGTGAACGGTCTGGTAGTGCTCGAGCGCGAACAGCTCGGGGACGCGCACGCTGCCGGGCCGGCACACCCGCGATAGATCGTTCCGCAGCAGGTCCACGATCATCACGTTCTCGGCCATGTCCTTGTCGCTCTCGGCGAGTGCGAGGGCGAGTGCGGCGTCGTGCTCCGGGCCGACCCCGCGCGGCCGCGTGCCCTTGATGGGGCGCGTCTCCACGCGGCGGCCGTCGTCGACCCGCAGGAACCGCTCCGGCGACGAGCTCGCCACGACGACGTCGCCGAAATCGAGGTACGCGGCGAACGGCGCCGGGTTGCGCTGCCGCAGGCGGCGGTACAGCTCGAACGGAGTTCCCGCGAGCGGCGCCTGGAGCCGCTGTGACAAGTTGGCCTGGAAAATGTCGCCGGCGTACACGTACTCGATGACCCGCGCGGCGGCGTCCAAGTACCCGGCGCGGGTGAAGTTCGAGCGCACGCCGGGGACGTCGGGGACAGGGTAAGACGGGGCGGACAGTCGGATCGGCGGATAGACGGATGGAACGCTCGTAGTGCCCTCACTATCCGCCGATCCGCCGATCCGCCGATCCGCTAGCCTCTCCTTCACGAACGCCAAGCGGCGGGCCGCTCGCTTGCGCCGCGCCGGGCCTTGCTCGGGGATCCCCGTCGAAATGACCCACGCCTGCTCCGTCTGGTGGTCCCAGGCGATGACCCAGTCGTACAGGCCCAGCATCGCGTCCGGGATCGCGAGGTCGTCGTAGCGCGTCCGTGGCACGCGCTCGAGCTGGGCGCCCCAGTCGTAACCCACGTAGCCCGCCGCCCCGCCCTGGAACGGCGGAATGCCGGCGACCGGCTCGGCGGCGAACGGCTCGAGCAGGGCGCCGACGTGGGCCACGGGGTCTGCAGCGATCCGGGTCCAGCGGCCGGCGTCCAGTTGCTGGGTGAGCGCGCCCTTCGATCGCACCACCGTCGCCGGGTCCGCCGTGAGGAACGTGTGGCGGCCGACCTGATCGGGATGGGTGGCGCTGTCGAGCAAGACGACGAACGGCAGGTCGGCCAACCGGGCGCACGCCTCGACGGGATCGGGGACGGGGACCAGCTCCTCCACGAGCGGCGCCGAGTCGCTCACGCGCCGCCCTTCGCCTTGCGGCGCTCCCGGGAGCGCCGGGACCGCTGCGTGAGCCGCACGTGCTCGGGGCCGCGATCGTCCGGCGGCGTGAGGTACCCCCACTCGAGCGCCCCCTCCTGGCGGTAGTTCTTGCCGAGCGTGACAGCGAGCCGCGCTTTCATGAGCTCACGGCCGAGGTAGAACGCGTGGGTCGCCTCGTCGACACCGAGTTGGGCGAAGATCTCGTGGATGTCCGTGCCCCGGACGAAGATCTCGTCGTTGAAAACGGTGATGACGTCGCGATCCGCGAAGATGCGAAAGTTCGGGTCGGTCACGCGTGCCTGCAGCTCGCGCAGCTCGGCTTCCAGGTACACGCGGATCGTGGGATCCTTGAGCGTGACCAGTCGGTCGTCCACCCCCTTGGGGAGCGTCTGCCGGGCGACGGCGTGGTGCATGAGGCGGCGCGCGATGTCCACTTCGCGCACGACGCCCCGGGCCCAGGGGATCACCTCGGTGGTGAGAACGGCGCGCACCCCCAGTTCCTCGCAGATCGCGATCAGCACGGCGTTCACCCCGGTCGTGTCTGCGGCGGTGAGCTCGGTGATGTTGCCGATCCCCATGAACAGGGGTGCCGTCGGGTGGCGGCGGCGGACCTCGGCGAAGCGCTCGAGCGAGGCGAAGAACCCGAAGCCGATCGGCTCGATCACGGGGTCGATCAGGTACGATACCCCCCACCGCTCGAGTGCGGCGATGCTCGGCTCGAGCGTCTCGAGACCTTCCCCGAAGTCCGGGATCACGACCACCCGCGTCGCCGTGCCGGTGAAGTCCCGCGCCACGTCGAGATTGGACCGATTGACGGACAGCACGAGCTCGGCGCCGGCCGTCACGGCGGTGCGGATCTCGCCGGCGTCGAAGGAGTCGACGCTCACCCGCATCCCCGCGTCGACCAGTTCCCGCACCGTGTCCGCGAGCCCCGGGAACTCGCGTCCGGGAGTGCAGCCGATGTCGATGACGTCGGCGCCGCTCGCCCGGTAGTGGTCCGCCTCCCGCCGCAGCGCCTCGCGCTCGAGGCGCGGCGCGTTGTTCACCTCCGCCACGATCTCGATGCCGTACGCGCCGTAGTCCCGCGCCGCCGCCCCCCGGCCGAAGTACTCTGGAATCTGGTGCAGATCTTTCGGCCCCTTTTCGACGCGCACGCCCCCCCCCGCCCGCTCCGCGATCACCGCGGCGTCTCCCTCACACAGGCCCGGGATCAGCACGAGGTCCGTGCCGGCGGGCACCACAAGGAAGCGTGCGATCCACGGCGTCGTCATCAGCGCGGCCACGGTGATCTTCATGACCGCGACATCGTACGCGAACGCCGGCGCCATCTCGGCGAGCGTGCGGCGCAGCGCCGGCTCGGCGAGCCGGCCCGTCACAAACAACACGCGTCGCGGTGCGGCTGCGTCGGGGGCAGCGGTCACCGCGGGTCGCCCGCCCGCACGAACTTGTTCGGCGTGCCCTCGAGGGCGCCGCCCTTGGGACGCCACAGCACCACCGCCTCGAGCTTGCGGGCCAGCTCGAAGTCCTTGTCGGTGATCCCGCC
>Ga0209055_1000145_pt1 | contig 49008 bp, 44 predicted proteins | sample GraSoiAngelo_110_FD_185875 | JGI IMG/M metagenome (GOLD analysis project Ga0209055, IMG submission 185875) | Grasslands soil microbial communities from the Angelo Coastal Reserve, California, USA - 14_0903_12_30cm (SPAdes) (version 2) | ecosystem: Environmental > Terrestrial > Soil > Grasslands ... | reverse complement strand
CTGGCCGGCAGCCCCAGCGAACGGAAGGCTTGCACCGCCAACGACGCCCCGCCCCACGCCGTCAAGGTTTCACTCAGGGGTTCGGGATCAATTTCGAACAGCAGAGGAGATGCGGTGGGAGAAGGTCTCGGGGATTTGATCACGCCTTCATCCTAATGGGGAACTCACCTCGTAGGTGAAAAATAATTGCTCCGGCACCTCGGGAGAAAACCCTGACACATCAGAACCCACGCACCCTCTGAACGGCGGTTGTGCGCCTTGGCTCCAAATTATCGACGGATCAGGGATCGCCCGACGGTTCGCGCGCGACGTGGAGGGGTGTGGAAGCTGATGTCAACTTCCTTCACCCGCGCAATCGCCCTGCAGTCGTCTTGCCGTTCACCTCATCCAAGTCACGGATCTCTTGGTTGCTGAGGCGCAACGCTCGGGCCGCAATATTCTCCTCCAGATGCGCCACCGACGAGGTGCCCGGAATCGGCAGCATGATCGGAGAACGCTGTAAAAGCCACGCAACTGCAATCTGGACCGGTTTTGCCCGGTGCGCTTGTGCGATCCCGGACAAAATGTCGTGTCCAACTCCGCCAGAACCCAACGGAAACCACGGAATGAATGCCATTCGGTTCTTTTCGCAGTAGTCAACCACATGCTCCCACTCGCGATCAAAGACGCTGTAACGATTCTGCACCGAGACGATGGGCGCAATCTTTCGGGCGCGCTCAATATGCTCCTGCGTAACATTGGACAATCCGATCAGGTGGATTTTCCCTTGCAACTGCAGTTCGGCGAGCGTTTCCACGGACGCGTCGAAATCAATCGCCGGATCCGGGGTATGCAATTGGTAGACCTCAATGCGGTCTAGTCGCAGTCTTTTCAGACTTCCTTCGATGGCTTCCCTGAGATGCCTCGGGCTCGAGTCATGTGTCCACTGATTAGGACCGGGGCGGTTCCATCCACCCTTCGTGGCGATCACCAAACCTTTGGGATAGGGAAACAGAGCTTCCGCGATCAATTCTTCACTGACCGCTGGTCCGTAAGAGTCGGCGGTATCGATAAAGTTGACCCCAAGTTCCACGGCGCGGCGGAGAACTCGAATGGCACCGTCCCGATCTTTAGGCGGGCCCCAGATTCCTGGACCGGTAATGCGCATCGCCCCAAACCCCAGTCGATTCACCGTGACCTTGTCGCCCAGTGAAACCGTTCCTGCTTCTGCTGCGGTAATGCTTTGAACTTCGGAGCTCAAGTCGACCTCCTGCCAAAAATCTCAACCAGGCTTCGCGCCTTACAAAATAGATGAACCCTGGCCATGCCGGTTGCACGAATTGCATTCATAAATTCCTGCCAGGCAGCACATTTAGTGAATCTCGGGTTCAGGGATGGGTGCCGTTCCCTCGAGGAAATCGAAATCGCAGCCTTCATCGGCTTGTCTAATATGTTGCAGGAACAGCTTTCCGTATCCGCGCGGATAAACTCCTTCCCGCGGACGCCAGGCCGCGCGACGGTGGGAAAGCTCCTCTTCGCTGACCTGCATGTTCAACTGTCGTTGGCGGACGTCGAGTTCAACCATGTCACCTTCTTGCAGCAATGAGAGTGGGCCGCCGATAAACGATTCCGGGGACACGTGGAGGACACATGTGCCGTAGTTCGTGCCGCTCATCCTCGCATCGGAAATACGTACCATGTCCCGCACACCAGCCTTGAGCAATTTCTGCGGAATCGGGAGGTTGCCCCACTCCGGCATACCAGGAGCGCCTTTCGGACCCGCATTGCGCAGCACCAGCACACTATTGGCATCAACGTCGAGGGCAGGATCATCGATTCGCGCATTCATCTCGTTGTGGCTGTCGAAGACGATTGCCCGGCCGGAGTGTTTAAGCAGCGCCGGATCGGCCGCTACGGCTTTGATTACCGCTCCGTTGGGAGCAAGATTGCCTCGCAAAATCGTCAAGCCCCCGGACGAAAAAGCTGGGTTGTCCACGCTACGAATCACGTCAGAGTTGTAGATCTCGGCAGGGCTGATATTTTCGCCCAAGGTCTTCCCGGTTATGGTCAAACAGCTCAGCTCTAAATGAGATGCCAGCGCCTTCAAAAGTGCCGAAAGTCCACCGGCGTAATAAAAATCCTCCATTAGGTACTTGCCACTGGGCCGCAGATTCGCCAACACCGGCGTTGTGCTCGACAGTTCATCAAAGTCATCGAGGCCCAGCTTAATGCCTGCTCGACCGGCCAGCGCCAGCATATGGATCACGGCATTGGTCGAACCGCTCAACGCCAGTACCGTGGTAATAGCATTCCTGAAAGACGCGCGGCTCAAGAAATCGCGCGGCTTCAGATCCTCCCACACCATTTCGACAATGCGACGGCCGGACCTGTTAGCCATCTTAGGATGATTCGCGTCTACTGCCGGGATCGAGCTAGCCCCCGGGAGAGAAAATCCCAGGACTTCGGCGACGCTGGTCATCGTGGAGGCGGTTCCCATCGTCATGCAGGTGCCCGCGGATCGTGCAATGCCTTCTTCGATCTGCATCCAAGCCTCGCGGTCGATGGTTCCAGCTCGACGTTCCGCCCAGTACTTCATCACATCCGCTCCGCTGCCGAGGATCTGCCCGCGCCAATTTCCGCGCAGCATCGGACCTGCAGGGACGAAGATCGCAGGCAAATTCATGCTGATCGCGCCCATCAAGAGTGCCGGCGTGGTCTTGTCGCAACCTCCCAGTAGCACACATCCATCAACCGGATACGACCGCAACAGCTCCTCCGTCTCCATCGCCAGGAGGTTGCGATACATCATCGTGGTGGGCTTTTGAAATGTTTCCCCCAGAGTGATTGCCGGCATTTCCACGGGGAAACCACCGGCCTGCCAAACACCACGTTTTACGTCTTCCGCGCGTTGTCGCAAGTGGCTGTGGCAAGGGTTGATCTCGCTCCAGGTATTAATGATGGCAATAACGGGCTTACCCTCGTAATCGGCATGAATACAACCCATCGATGCCGCCCGTGAGCGATGGCCGAATGAGCGCAGATCATCTGGGCCATACCAGCGATAACTTCTCAGAGACTTGGTGCGTATTGTTGACATACGAGCAATTTGATTCAAACGTTCCCGGGGACTCGGAACTCAGGTGCGGCGGATTGTTTAGCGTTCCTCTAGGTTCCTCGAGCTGTACGAGACCAGAGAATGCGTATATGCAAGTGCCATCGCCTATATTACGCCCCAGCAAATATAGGGGAAGTTGTGAGGTTGGGGCGTTGAGGCTTTCTAAAACTACTGTTTACCAGTCTTGATTTGACAGAACACAGGGGCGATCGTAAAAACATTCGGCGTCTAGCAACAAGGGCTGGCACTGACGATGGTCTCTGGCTCGTGGCTTCCCGATAATGCCTGGACCGGGGCAAGCGGCACCTCAGCGCCATTGCAAAAGACCTCCAGCTTGACACCAGGATTTGTGCTAGGGCACCGGATACCGATCATAGCCGCAGGGTCCACATAATTTTCATAGTGAGGTGGATATGTCTTTGACTAGAAGAGAGCTGTGTTGCCTGTTTCCCGCGCTGGTGGCGGCAGGGACGGCTGGAACGGCAATCCCCGCGTTCGCAGCCGAGGACGAATTGCTGCCCTCGGCCACTTTTGCCTTTGACAAGATGCCCGTACAGGCGCTGGATCACGCCGAGGTCCGCAGAATTATGAAGGGTAAGCTGGCTACCGGCGAGCGTGTCGAAGCTCACGAGACGACTTTGCCGGTTAATGGATATCCGCACGCACCGCACCACCATGCGCACTCCGAGATGTGGCTTATTCGCGAAGGGACGGTAGAACTCACCATCAATGGAACGAGCCATCGACTCGGTCCTGGGGGTCTTGGCTTCGTCACTTCCAATGAGGAGCACGGGATTAAGAACGTTGGCGCTGGACCAGCGACCTACTTTGTCATCGCCATCGGTCCCGGGGCGGATACCTAGCCGTGGCCTAGCCAGCTATGGTTCCACGCAAGCCGTAACCGCCTGGTTCTTCGCGACGCGCTGGGAAAGTTATTGATTGGGTCAGCCCCTGGCTTCATCGCTGGTTGAGCTGTCGATAAGCTTGGCCCCATGCTCGAGGCGCAGTCGCGGGACTCGGTCCGGGTTGGTTTAGCGGAGCTGAATCGAGACTTTAAAAGTTCTGGGTTGACTGCTCTCGTCGTCGGGAGCCAACTTCGAGGTTCGACCGTGCGTCTCTCGTTTGGCGGTAAGTGCGCCAACCTGAGCCCGTTGTTCATTTGACCGATAACAACAGTGATCAAACCCTCCCTACTGGCATCGCATGAATACTGATGAGCTCCGCGCCAAGCTTCGGGGCGTAATCGCTTTTCCGGTCACCCCATTCAACGCGGATTTCTCTCTCGACATTCCAGGACTGCGCAGGAACCTTCGCGCTCTTCTCCAGCACCCGCTGGCGGCGGTCGTTGCCGCAGGCGGCACCGGCGAGATGTATTCGCTCACTCCAGCAGAGCACGGCGAAGTGGTGAAAGCAACCGTCGAGGAAGTTCGCGGCCGAATTCCGGTCATCAGCGGTACTGGACTTAATCGCCAAATCGCCATCGATCTAGCGCGGCAGGCAGCAACCACGGGATCTGATGCAATCCTCGCTCTGCCACCTTACTATCCGAACTCCGATGAGCAGGGGCTTGCCGAATACTATGCCGCGATCGGCTCCGCCACAACCCTTCCGCTATTCGTGTACAGCCGCGATTGGGTGAACCCAACGCCTGCCTGGGTCGAAAACCTAGCCGCCAAGGTACCGACGCTGTTCGCATGGAAGGATGGACAGGGTGACATCCGGCGTTACCAGCAAATCATCAACCATGTTGGCGACCGTCTGTTTTGGATCGGTGGCGTTGGCGATGATTGTGTTCCCGGATACTACAGCATTGGTATCCGTACCTACACTTCGAGCATCGCCACAGTTGCGCCCAAGCTCTCTCTTCAATTGCACCAAGCAGCTTCCGCCCCCGATTCGGCCAGACTCGCTCAACTGATGCGCGACTATGTTATTCCTTTGTACGCTCTGCGTACCCGAAGGAGGGGTTACGAGGTCGCGGTGATGAAAGAGATGATGAACCAGCTCGGACTTGCCGGAGGCCCGGTGCGCCCTCCTCTTGCTCAGGTATCGCCGGGGGACAAAGAAGAAGTGAGAGGACTGTTGGAGAAGTGGAGAGAGGTACTGTCCTGAGCGCGCCATTGATGGGGTAGATCAGGCCGATAGTTCCTGGACGAGCTGCCACACCGTAGGCTCGACCGGCACTCCCTTCTCCATGTTCTCCCGGCGACTCTCGAGGACGCGCTCACCTGGATATCGCACCTGCTCTTCCTCCGAGTTTGGTGGGGGCAGGAAGTGTCGAATGACTTCGTCGGCAAGATCTTGACCGCCTGTTGGCGGGCTCAAGGCGCTGCGCATCGAATGCTACAAAAATCTGCGAGAGTCGCGTCTCACGCGCCGGCTCGGGCGCGATTTGATAGGTTGTCCATCCGCCCGACAGAGTTCCCGCCACGAGGTCCAGCATCAGGGCGAGCCCCGAGCCTTTCCAGTAACCGATGGGCAGCGGGCGTTTCGAGGCCTCGATTGCGCCAGGCACGCGAGTCAGCTGCCCTTCGGTATCGAACCCTCCCTCAACCGGTAATAGCTCACCCCGCATTCGATATGCTGCTAGCGTACCGTAGGAAAACTGAGACATCGCCATATCCAAGACGACGTGCCCATCACTCCGGGGCACAGCGATTACGAGCGGATTGTTTCCGACCCGGGGCTGCCTCGCGCCCCAGGGCGGAAGATTCGGACAGGTATTCGTCCAGCAGATTGCGATGACGCCAGCCTCGGCCGCTTGCCAGCCATAGGTTCCGCCGCGCATCCAGTGGTTTGTGTTGGCGAGAGCGACGCAACCCACACCATGCAGGCGAGCCAACGCGATCGCCCGGTCCATGCAGTGATAAGCGTTCAGGTTGCCGACGCCAACTCTTCCATCCCAGCGCTCCAAGGCGCCTGAACTACTAACAAGTTCCGGTTGGGCGTGGATATCGACGATGCCGCTCTGGGCCATGGAAACGAAAAGTGGAAAGCGGTTCAAGCCATGAGAATACACACCATCCCGGCTGGACTCGGCAAATAGCTGAGCACATCGAGCCGCGCGCTCGTTGTCAAACCCGATCTTCAACAACACGCGAACCAGGGTAGCGAGCAGGTCGGTATAGGAAACGCGCAGCATAGGAGCTGTTCTGGAGGGCGAAGCCTGCTTGCAATGACAAGCAGGACTTGTACGCCTTCACCTTAATTACAAAGTAGGTGATGCTCTTTGATCCTCGAGCAAGAATGCTGGGGGACTTCCCACGGGTCTGATGCGGAACTCGGGCCGCAATGCGGGTCACATCTCCCACAGAAAGCTCCCACCGCCTTCGATCATGCCATCCCGATTTTAAGTCTCGACTTCTTGCCCACCGACCCTTGTGCCGCCAAGCGAGGAGCATGGCCGATCCCGATTGCACAGAAATATCAGCCTGACTTTCATGGCACTCGACATCGGCCTCTCTATCCGACAGCATACACAAGTCGTTTGGAAAATCGGCCGTTCATTTGGTACCGATGTGCCGTGTGCCCATCCTATGGGGCCAGCAGCGTACCAACTAACAGACACCCGAGTTTCACCACCATGACTTCCCTCTGACCCTCTGACCCTCTGACCTGTGCAATTCCCCCGGGCACTTGAGATGGCTCCTGGGCGACAACAAGGTACAGTGCGGGATCGCAGCACGCACGCTAGGCAGCAAGGCAAATCGCGTCAAGTAGAAAATACTAAACGTGCGGTTTAGCCGGGCTAAAGAACCAGCTTGTTGAGGACGGCGGCTACGCCCCATCTACGCCGCAATCGATCAAAGCGAAATCGGCATGCTAACCGCATGTTGCCACGTACATGTTGAATCAAAGCTCAGTTGACGGCTCCGCGGATCGAGAATGGAAAAGGACTGAATCGAGAAAAGGAGACCGAGGAGACCTCTGAAACTCAGTTCGTCGGAGAACCTTTGGTATCATGGCCACCGGTTTGGACCATCGAGCTTAGCGGAAACGGCCAAACCTATCCTCTCGGACCGGGGTTCGGTCGGGTTGCACACTCCAAGGATGAATATGGAATCCGCAACACGGGCGATGCCGACGCTATCCACCTTTTTATTGCAGTCGGGGGGGCTAACTTCACAGCTGGCCCTCGCCGGCATCGAGGGGCGTCCGACTCATGTGCAGAGGCGAACCATCACCGCTACCCTCGTGCTTCTCCTGGCTGCCGCCCATGCTTTGTACGGGCAGTCGCCTGAGCTGGCAGGCATCGCACATGTTGCCTTTCGGGTTGCCGACCTTGAGAAATCGCGGCAGTTCTACGAGCAGCTAGGTTTCGAAAAAGCCTTTGAGTTTGACGATGCCGGCAAGGTCACCCAGCAGTTCATCAAGGTCAATAATCACCAGTTCATCGAGCTGTACCCACGCACACAGGAATCGCAGCTTCTTGGGTTGATGCACGTTTGCTTTGAGGTTGCCGACATCGGCTCCCTGCGCGGGGCCTACATCAAGCAGCGACTGGCTCCCACCGAGACAAGGAAGTTCAGGGCGGGAAATCTATTGTTTGTGCTTCACGATCCGGAAGGGCAGCTGATGGAGTACACGCAATACTTGCCGGGTTCGCTGCATGCCAGCGACCGCGGCAAGCATCTAGGAGAGAATCGTGTGTCTGAGCACTTGCAGGCAGCAGCCATACCCATTAAGGATCTTGCTCTCGAGCGCACGTTCTATGTCAACAAGCTAGGATTCTCGGATCGCGGTTCTACTGGAACGGAGCTCCGGCTGCCGGGCAACTCGGGCGAAGAGATCGAGTTGCGGTTGGCTGCGCCCTCGGCAAAGTCGCAGATTGTTTTCTCGGTTTCCGACGTGAAGATCACAGCAGAGGCTTTGCGCCGGAGCGGATTGGCGCCCTACGTTGAGCAAGGTGAAGTGAGAGTCAGAGATCCCGACCGGACTCTTGTGGTCTTTCGGTCCCGTCGCAACGACCAGAAGCCCTGACTGGAGCAGGGTACAACGCGAAACTGAATCTCTAGGCAGGTAAAGAACGCAATCGACGGAGGACTCGGGTGCAAAAATGCGTTTTATTGCTGCCATTGGCTTTTTCCTGGACGCCGCACACGAACTTTGGCCGGAGCTTGGGCTCAGGCACGAGCTTGGCGTATGAGCCGTCGCACTAGGCTTGCACTCAGCCCGGCTGGGATCTTCTTCCGTTTCGCGCTCCGCCGAGTCGGATTGGATCGCAACCGCAGATTTCGTGTCGAACCCGTGATTGAAGAGCAGGCTCATGAGATTTCTGATTTTGGCGCAATTCGCCTCAACTCGCGCTTGTTCACAGAACGGTGATAGGGTAGACTGCAGCTTTTCCGCAGGTCTCCGAATTGGCCCTTTCTCGAGTGTCTCCTCGTCTGCACTTGTTCCGCTTCGTGTTACATCTGCTGGTTGTTCTTTGTTTTTCCCTAGTATCCGCGACCTTGTCCGCCCAGACGGTGCAAAAGGAGTTTCCCACTAACAAACGGCCGGAAAGTTTTGTCGATCTCACTGCAACCAGTGGAGTTCATTTCCGGCACCTGGCGTCGCGTACTTCCCGGAAATATTTATTGGAGACGATGGGCTCGGGAGTGGCATTGTTCGACTATGACAACGACGCTCGCCTCGACATTTTTCTGGTAAACGGCGCCCCTCTTTCCGATCCGACCGCGAAGGGAACGACTCCGCAAAAAACCGATCCCAAATACTGGAACCGGCTTTATCACCAGAAGCAGGATGGCACCTTCGAAGACGTGACCGAGAAGGCGGGATTACAAGGTACCGATTACGACATGGGTGTGGCCGTGGGCGATTACGACAATGATGGCTATGAAGATCTCTATGTCACCGGTTATGGAACCAATCGCCTCTATCACAATAACGGCAACGGAACTTTTACCGACGTAACCGAGAAAGCTGGGGTGGCGGGCAGTGGCTGGTCGAGCAGCGCGGCATGGGTTGACCTGGACAATGATGGACGGCTGGACCTGGTTGTGCTGCGCTACCTGTCCTGGGACTTTGACGACATCTGGTGCGGAGAGCACCGGGAAGGCTATCGCTCCTACTGCCATCCGGATTATTTCCAGCCAGTCGCCCCCCTCGTGTTTCACAACGATGGCGATGGCCGCTTCACCGAAGTCTCACAGAAAATTGGACTGGCAAAAGCCGGCAAGGGCCTAGGTATTGCCCTTGCCGATTATGACCACGACGGTCTAATCGACCTGTTCGTGGCCAATGACTCGATGCCGGAGTTTCTTTACCACAACAAGGGAAATGGAACATTCGAGGAAGTGGGGCTGATGTCGGGAGTTGCAGTGGATGGCAACGGACGAACTTTCGCCGGGATGGGCGTGGACTTTGCCGATTACAACAATGACGGCCTGGCGGACGTGTTCGTCGATGATCTGGCCAATCAAATGTACGCACTGTTTCAGAACAATGGAGATTCCACTTTTACTTACAGCACGTATACCTCGGATATTGGGCGCCTCACGCTTCTGCATTCCGGTTGGGGAGTTCGCTTTTTTGATTACGACAACGATGGCTGGAAGGACCTGCTCATCGCACAAGGTCATGATCTGGACACCATCGAACTGAACTATCCCCAGCTTCATTACCGGGAGCCCATGCTCTTGCTGCGCAACACCGGGACGAAATTTCTGGACGTTTCAGCGGAATCGGGCAGCGTATTTCAGCAGAAATGGGTAGGACGCGGCTTGGTAATTGGCGACCTCGATAACGACGGCCGCCTCGACGCGGTGGTCACGACCAATGATGGTCCCGCTTACATTTTGCGTAATGAAACCAACCCGCAAAACCATTGGCTTATGTTGAAGCTTGTGGGCCACAAGAGCAATCGTGACGCCATCGGCGCGGAAGTAAAGATCGTGACCGCAAAAGGCCAGCAGTTCGAGACCGTTACCACAGCGAGCAGTTATCTTTCGTCGAGCGATAAGCGAGTTCATTTTGGGCTCGGCCCGGAGAAGGTGGTAGAGACTGTTAAGATTCGTTGGCCAAGCGGGATCGTGCAGAAGCTGAACAACGTCGTGGGCGATCAGATCCTGCAGGTAGATGAGCCGGCGCCGGCAACTTCTGAACCAGCACCGACGAAACAATGAGGAAGCAGGCACTGTTCTTCATGATCGCGCTCTTGCTGGCGGCTGCGGGTGGCCAACAGCGGCCGACACGACCTGTCTCGTCTGGAGTGATGACCGGTGTTGCCCATCCGCCGGTCAAAGATGCCGAGCGCTGTCCGATCACGGCTGGCGGATGGGTGGAGGAAGCGCCGGTAATTTTTTCTGACATTACCGACAAGGCCGGACTCGACAAGTTTCATCATCGTTCACGCTAGAAGTCCCGCGAAGAGCTTGATCATGGATGTCTCGTCTCACTCCTTGACTACGGCAATGATGGTTGGCTCGATGCCTACCTGCTAAATGGTTATACATTTGAAGCTCTCGATCGCAGGGAACCGCCGCCGCGAGCCACGCCTACACAACAATCACGACGGAACATTCACAGATGTGACCGATAAGGCAGGTGTGGCGAACGAGCGTTGGGGATTCGGTGTGGCTGTTGCCGACTACGATAATGACGGCTGGGTTCGCGCTGAGCGGTGAAGGACGCGAGCAGGCAACATCGAGGGGAATAGCAGTCGGCGACTATAATCGCGACGGCAAAGTTGATTTTTAGGTGATCAGCTTCTCCGACGACTACAACACGCTTTATCGCAACCAAGGTGGCGGCGCTTTGTACGATGTCACCCATCAGGCCGGCCTGGAACAACCCACCATCCCATTTCTAGGTTGGGGCACTGGCTTGCTCGATTTTGATAACGATGGCCGGCTGGATCTATTCGCGGCAAAGGGACACGTGTTCCTTGGCGTCAGCAACAACCTAGATTCGACTCCTGTGCTATTGCGCAACGTAGTATCGAACGGGAATCATTGGGTGAAATTGAAACTGATAGGTGGGCGCAATAGTCCTCGCGATGCGATTGGCGCCAGAGTCTTTCTCAGCGCGGGCGGAGTACACCAGCGTGCCGACGTCTGCAGCGGGGGCAGCTACGGTTCAAACTCCGATCTATGGCTCGGCACCGCAACTAAAATCGACAGCGTCGAAATTGATTGACCCAGTGGAGTCGAACAACAGATATCCATTCCGCGCGTGGACCGTTTTTACGCCGTCGCCCAAGGCGAGAGCGCCAGAGAAGACTAACCGACCTTCTTCGCTATCTCTCCAGCGTGTCATAAAGCGGCTGAACCGGACGAACCTCGCCTGGCACTTCCGCCACGCTCATCGCAAGGATCCTGACCCGGTCGTTGCTCGGAAGCGTCAAGGTCTTGGCATTGGCCGGAAGATCAAGGACGTAAGCAAACAGATACGAGTAGGAATATGGTTCATCGGACGCATCGGAGGCATGACGATCGGATGAAAACCAGGCCACATCCGCGGGCTTGATAAACCCGGGAGTGATTTTGCCGGTGAACTCGATCACACGCCGCATTCTCGGCGGAGTTCCTGGCCGAGGCGCCGGAGCACCAGGGCGTAGTGGCACCGGCTCCATATGGCTCTCCCAACCTCGGTCATCCCACTGTCCGATTGCGCCAGACCAATCCTCGATCTTCAGATTGACGGGTTTCTCGTCAACCAGAAAGGTCGCATCCTGATCGCCGTATGCTGCCGCAGCCAGAAGGTAGATCCGATTGAACCTGCCCTGCGGTAGGTCTAGCTTCTGACCATGCGCGGTGACCGCATCAGGTACGCCGTTGCCGGCAGGAGCAAGGCTGAACTTAATGCCGGAAAAATCGATGGCCTCAGGCAACATTTCTGCGGGCAAGGCATTCCCCTGTGGCGAGGTAGGATCGTCGAGAAAGCAATCGAAGCAACCCTGGGCTGGCTTGCCTCTGCTCGTTGCGACCGAGAGGTCGTACGGGAGACGAAGGGGCTGTGATCGGGGTGCAGGCACGGCGCTCGCCGCGGAAGCGAGTTTCACGGCAAAGGTATGGAGTTGGAAGGGGGCGAAATCGGTGACTACCTTTCCCTTGGAAATATTGGCTGGACCTAACGGCATCTCCTGACCGTTCACTTCTCGCGCTGCGACAACCGGAGCCGCAAATGTGAGTTGCACCTTCTCGGCCGGCCTGCCTCCCATTTCTACCAGGCGTGCGACGATTTCGTCACTCTGCTCGGCCTTCTTCAGCGCGAGTACGCGTACGCGCTCGCTGCTGACCGTGAGCAGCGAAAATTGTTTCTCGAGCCCACCAGGATGTTTTGAGCTTTGGAAAGCTATGAGCGGCTGGTTCAGGCGATAGGCCTGCCAGTCAGTTCCCGCCTGGCGCCAGTCGCCAGAGTGCCCCGCCAGCCCATACACAATTTCATGGCGGCCCCAGTCCTGGGTGGTTTGATCGGGGTAGCTGATACCGCCCCCCAGGCCGGGGGTGTAAATAAGAGTCAGCCGCAACGTGTGGTCATCAGGTTTATCAGAGCCATATTTGCAGTCGGAAAGCACCGTCACACCATAGCCGCCGTCCTTGTCGGTGAGATCAAACCACTGGTGGGAGGCCACTTCGAACTGCTTGGAGTTGTTCGTGCCACGCTGGATCGTGCCCACGTCCCAGTTATAGGTTGCTTGAGGGTTGCTGGCCGTAAGCGGAAAGGTTGCCTTGAGCGCCGCTTCCTTTGTCTTCCAATCGACGACGTTGGCGAATTCCACCCGATTCCCGGCATCGCCGGCCGAGAGTCGGATGGTCTGAATGAATTTGGAATCTTCCGCCTCACGTTCGACCTCGAGCGCAACACGCACTGGCCCTTGCTCAACAACCCGGATTTTGGGGGGACCTTGGACATAAGCGCGCGGCGGCTTCTGCTGATCTTCCCAATCCATGTTCCACGCTGGCCAATCATGGGGCTTTTCCGTCTGGAAGGCCAACCGCGATGCCGAAGAAAGTAATTCCTTGTTGACGCTTTTGTCGAACAGACTACTGACGTCGCCGTTCTGATCCAGCTGGATCTTATACCGCGCGTTTTCGAGTCCGGATTCTGAAACCCGCAGATCAGTAGCGGCTGGGCTATCAGCGGGCCTGACATCGTAAACCGCCCACCCAATCGATGGCACTTTCGCCAAGAACAACAATTTTGCAGCGCTGAGGTGTTCACCATTCAATTGTGCGGGAACTTCTTCGCCGCCGGGACCGAAGACGCGAATCGCCTTCGGTATGCCTTCGGGAAACCGAATTTCGGCTTCGACTACATCCTGCCGTTGGACGTTCAAGGGATTGTAGACAACGATTGGCGTGCCGTTGGCCCGGGTGTCGAGAGCTGAGAGGATAGCCTCGGTTGCGCTCTTCAGCACTCCTGTAAATTCATTCATCGCCAGCACATCATCGTTCCACGAATACTCATAGGACTTGGGTGTCGCGGTTCCGGCCATGATGTCGTGGAACTGGCCACCCAGAACCAGTGTCCAGGCGTCATTGAGGCGCTGCTGGGGATACGGTCTGCCGCCAAGCCAGGCGGCGGCCACCGAACCTTCCTCGGCAGCTTCCGCCAGGAGTTCGTTTTTGCGATTCCATCGCTTCTGATAGGCCTCGGAGCTTAGTGATCCCGCTGAGTGGTTGGTCAATTCGAGCTCGCCTTTGTAACGCGGCAGCCGACCCAACTGGCTGGGCTTAATGTCCAGGAACATCTGGTCCGCTGGTGAAGAAATGACATGAACCGGACCATTGCCTACAACGATTGGCGCGGATTGGGCCTGCGTGGGGCTGGCTGAGCCTCTCTCTTGCGGAAGGGATGCTTCCTTTTTTTCAATAATGGCTTCCAGCAATTTGACTGAAGCTTCCGTTGGGCCGCCCCCCACATCGCCGGTGCCGTAGTAGCGGTAATCAGTGAATACGCCACTGACGTCTCCGTTGTGCTGAACTCGCGTCGCCCAGTCCCTTTGGTATCGCCGGAATTGATCTTCTGCCTGCTTGGAATCGGACGAAGCGTCTGAAGGAACGGACGGTAACGGCTTGCTCAGATCGCTGGTGATATCGCTTCCGTAGCTGCCCGGATTAAACGCTGCCAGCACAGTCTTGCCATCGGGTCCCTCCCAAAGCCCGACATTGAACGGAGTACCTTCTGGCGTTCGCTCCGGCGAATCGGGACCGCCAACGGGAGCCGACGATCCCCAGGTTAGCTTCTGCGTAGAAAATCCCTTTATGCCCGCATGCGCCAGGATGCTGGGCAGTGAGGCGGGGAACCCAAAGCAGTCGGGCAGCATGTATTCAGCGCTGGCCTTGCCGAAGTCGCGGCGAAAAAACTCGTTGCCATAAAGGATTTGTCGAAAAATCGATTCCGCCGACGGCGAATTAACGTCACTCTCCTCCATGGAAGATCCGGCCGGGAACCAGCGCCCCGCTGCGACGTAATGCTTCAAGGTTACGTAGTCGGCAGGATAGTACTCCTTCATCAAGCGGTACCGATTGGCGCCGCTGAAATTGAAAATGTAGTGCGGGTACTTCTCGAAGAGCGCGAAATTGTTCCGCATCGTTTTCGGGAGATACTCCCGAATAACCTGCGGGTACTCCCACCGCCACTGCGTGTCGAGATGCGCGTAGCCCACGACGTAAAGCGTGGGTTGCTTCGCGAGATCTGGGGACGCTGACCGAAGCGCCGGGGTCTGGCCTAACGCGCTCGGAATAATTCTCATTAACCCTAGAGCGAACAGCAGGAACAAACGTTCTACGCTTCTTCGCATTGGAACGCCTCTCGATGGCAATCAAATTGTTCCCCAGGTCGCTTCGACCGCTATGCGCAATCTGATTGCGAAATATCCAGTTGCTGGCCCAAATAGGAAACCATGTCCCCTGCGCTTCTGACGGTGAGCAACTGCTCCCGCTGTAACCTAGATCTTCAGCTTGCTGGCGTTGGGGAGTCCGCGCCGTGTCGAGACCCTTGTCTTTGCGCACCCCGTAATGCTTGTTGGGTCGGGCAAATCCGTGAGCTTTCCCTCCCGGTGAATCGGGTTTTCACGCCGGTTATGGGGTCTCAGGAGACGCCTGCGTTCATCGAAGGCTCGGGCAAACGCACTCCACCGCTGTTGCTGGATATGTAGGCTGCCTCCACGGTGCGCATTGTGTCGATCGCATCTTCCACACTGGTGGGTAAAACCGGAGACGATCCTTCCACATAGGCTTGCAATGATCCCATCGTGCCCACAAAAGCATCCGGGAACCAATTGCCGGCTACGGCCGCATCCCTCCATTCGAGATCTCCATCGAGAATGTACCTCAGGGTGTCGGGCCGCCCCTTGGGATAGCTCAAGTTCACACCCATCTGCGCCCTCATCGCCCCGTGCATTCCCTCCCACTGCACGAAACTTTCTTGCAACTCAGGCGAGAAGTGATGACTGTGGTTTGTCGCGATAAACACTCGCTTGTCGTCAGAGTAGTCCATGATAATCACGCTCTTGGTCGCGGCCAATTCTGGCACACGGGGACTCAGCAATGTCTTGGCATAGACTGCGCGTGGATTTCCAAACCATGAACGTACGAGATCCACATAATGGATGGAATGATACAGGATCTCAATCCGCGGAGCCCTCCGCAGGAAGTCCCACTGGTGCCAGGGTGTCAGCACGCTGACCTTCACTTCCATGTCGTGCAGTTCGCCGAGAACACCGCTCTGTTCCAACCGTCGTGCCGCCAGCATGTTGGGAGCAAATCGCAGCTGAAAGTTGAGCGCAGCAGTTAGCCGCTTGGCCCGGCAAATCTGCAGAATTTCCCGTGCTTCTGCGAGTGTTTCGCCCATCGGCTTTTGCAGGAGCACTGCCGCAGCATCAGGGAGTTGTTGCAATACTTCAACCAAGGCGGACGCAGGGACGGCGACGTCGAAGATAGCATCTTTGGGCGCATACCCTGAGGCTTGCCCGATTCCGGCCAGCACTTTTGGAATGCCGAACGCCTTCGCCAAAGCCTCGGCTTTGGTAGCGTCCAGATCGGTGATGGCAACAACCGGAAAACCGGCCTTTCGGTAGGCCGGCAGATGGGCATCGCGTACGATTCCTCCCGCGCCGATCGAAATTATCGGGCGGGGGTTTCGGGGGTGGGGAGCCATAGCATGCAAGTCCGAGGGCCTGGCCATATTGATTCTAATTCTGCACGGTCCGATCCTTTCGGGATCGTCCAGTTGTATCTTGTGACAGTACTGGTTCGCCCGTCAACGCAGTCGACCTTTCCCACACAGATACGGATGGTCGGAGCGCAGCTCTGGCATAGGGCGGCCCGGCTTTCCTCGATTCGTGCTGCAATGCCATCGAGAAGCTCCTTATCTGCTCCGTACTTCATCGCTGGGCCGGTGTACCGCAGTCTAACTGCTGGCCGTTGGAACGAACGCGCGCAGATTTCAGACGGCCCTTCGACAAACCCGGGGCGACATTTGACAGAGAGGTTCATGGAGCATAAAAGGTACGGGACCGAAAGCACCGTGCCGGTGTGCGGCGGAGCCCAGTTCGGCTGGTGGCGTCAGAGGAAACCCTATCCATGGCGAACTACTTCATTCAGTCAGTCTCAAGCTGCGACGCACGCTTCCTGGTGCCGCAAGGTGCGGGGTCGGATTCTGTCCACACCAATTCTGAATATTCCTTGGCCGTGACCTTGCTAAACCCAGAGTATGGTCCCCGTGGAATAGGGAGTGCACTGACGCTTGGTGAAGGCAACCGACTGGTCTGCGAAGCGATAGACTTCCTCGCTCGACCTCTGGCTGGCAGGGACATTGAAGAGCTCATGGCGGACTTCGGGCCCTTCTCCCGCAAACTGGGGATGAGCCCTCGCTCCGCTGGCTAGGGCCTCACAAAGGCGTCGTACACCTAGCGCTAGCTTCCATCACCAACGCAACCCTCCATCAATCGGATAGTGCCAGGTGAATTTAGCGCCTACGCTGGAGTAGCGCCAAACCAGGACGAGGGGAGACATTTGAGGGGTGCGTTCAGTCAGTATGGAAGACCTCTTCCATGCCAGCCCCTCATTCACCTTCGGCGCGGGTGTCGATGGGCTTCTGCATAGGCATCATAATGGACCACCACTTCTGGGTTGTGGCATCAGCGGCCATCTTTGCCATATCCGCCGCGTGATCGTTACCGTGGTACTCATAATAGCCGAGAAGGTCGTCCTTGAGAAAAATGGAATAGTTGCGTAGGTTGCAGCGCCGGATCACGTCAAGCACCTCGGTCCACACCTTCTTGTGGTAGGCCCTGTATGCCTCAACCGCTTCCGGCTTCACTCTCAACACTGATCCGTACCGTTTCACGTGTAGTCCTTTGTTCCCTTCGTCAAGCACAGAGCACAGTAAAAGATGAAGTTACAAGCCGAACCGGGCAACCCACACGAAATCCGCTTTGCGCGGTTCAGGCGGTTCAGGTTCGTCTGCTGGGACTAGTCTTAAGTCTATAGTATTGTTGAGACACGCTAGAGACCTTCGCGTCAGAAGAGACCGCACGAATCATCCTTAATTGCCATAGCGTTCTCCCTACCGTTGAAACTTCAGCTAGCTCGTAGGTCGGCGTGTTTCAGCAGTCCCGGTCGGTGACCAAGTAGGAAGTATTGGTTATTGGAATTGCGTCAAGGTAGCACCTCGAGCGACAGGTCTAAAGGTGCACGGGCATATTCCTGCTGAGTTCCGATCACTGTCGCTGCGCGATTCAGCACCCGCAGGCGCACTTGGTAGAGTGCGACTTGTGGAACGGCGTCACCCCGAATGCGCGTGCTGCCAAAGGTGCAGAGTCGCACTCTGCGTCACTCTTTCTTCAGAACCGGTACGCCACCTCGAGATACGTGAACCCGCCTTTCCGGCCATGAGGGAGCTTGGTCTCGGCGCCCTTCCCCGACAGGACTCCAATGTAGTAACGCAGGCCCAGCTTCGACGTCACCTGATAATCGACGCTGAAATCCACGTAGTTGCCCAGTCCCCGGTGTCCGTTGTCAGGGAGCGCGTCATAGCCGAAGCTGGTGTTCTGGAATGCCCCCGTGCCCAGATACCACAAATCGTTGGCCGAGTGCAGCTTGACCTTGTGCACTTCGCTGCGCAACTGCCATTTCGCGGTCGGTCGCACAATCACCTGGCCGGTGTAGTCCTCACTATTCTGCAGCGTGTAGAACGGCAACCTTGCATATTGTTGCTCTGTGGGCAGCGGCTGAAAGAAGGTGGCGTGGGTGCTGTCATTCTGATTCCCGTCGCCGCTGGCAAACAACGCACCTGCCCGCAACCACGGATGGATCCATGGAATCGGCGGCCGCCATCCCATTTCCACTGTCCCGGAATTAGCGCGATGGCTCAACCTCCCCCACTGCCCGATCTGCTGTGCGCCCCAAACCAGCAAATCCCATTTCCCGAGACGCCAGATGGGTGTGACGACGGCGTAGTTCACCCCAAAGGTTCCGATCCGGATATTGCGCGTGTCCGCTTCCCGCGCTGCGAGCGCCCGGCTGTCGACCTTCAGGACTTTGCGACCATCGTGATAGCCAAAAGCAAAAATCCGCAACTGTGAGTCGGTATGGGGCGTCGGAAATTCCCGGGTGAAGGCGCTATAGATAATGTCGACATCCATCTCGCCCATGCCATCCGTCTGCCAGACGCCGCGTGTGGCACGCCCGGTCATAAACGTCAGATTGGTATCCGCACCGATATCGCTGGAGAAATCTACGCCGTCGAAACTGCGTCCGATATCAGTCCAGTACGCATCACCGATGAGTCGATGCGCCACGCGTTGACCCGTGAGCCAGGCCAGGTCAGGAGCGCTCGGCGCCCTCTCTTCGCCGTCGGAGAACTCAAAACGCCCCAGACGCAGGGTGCTGTGATTGTTATCGATGCCTCGGATGGAAAGGAACGCCTGCTTCACGAAAATTCCGGCGACATTTTCCCGATTGCCGTTGGCTGAGAAGTATGCCCCTCCCAGCCCCAGCGGGATAGCTGTTCCGGGCACAAGCGCGTCATCGGGAAGACCGTAAAACGCCGGCTGTGCCAGTTCGATTCTCCAACCGAATTTGTTCTTTTGCTGGGAAAGGCCAACTCGGAAGAGGGAATTGCCGAACCCGTAGCGCGCCCGCGAATCTCCGACAAACCAACTCCAGCCCTGGCCCCGACCGAGCAACTCCGCATCAAGTATGAGAGAACCAATCCGGATCGGCTTCGCTTGAGCCGAGGAGATACTCGGCTCATTCTCCGGGGCTTGGGCATTTGCTGGAGAGGTCAACCACAGAGGCGAGAATAAAACGAGCACAGCGCAGGCGAGCCGCCTCCAACCCCTTGAGACCTTCTTCCTGTACTCCGCAGGAAACATGCCCGGCTCTCCTTTTGCCAAATCAACTTGCATAGCTCACCCACTAGATTCGCGGCCAGCTACTTCGGTTTCAGGATACGCCTGCGAGATTCGGTCAGTACTTCGAGTTTGTACCGCTCTTCTGAAGTGCGTCATTGGCCTTAGCGGTAATCTGGTTGCGCACGTCCCATAGGTCCTTATAGAAAAGATGCTCCATGCGTTGGTGGAGGACTTCCACGGGAGTTCCCATCGTACCCACAACCCCACCTCCAATGATGCGCTGCGCCAATTTCAGATGATGGAAGCGGAACAGATGAATGCGCTCGTCAAAATCCAGCAGACACTCAGCAACCTCGTGCAGCGCAAAGAACTCCGCATGGCGGCGGTAAAGGTCGTCTACGCTGAGGTGAGCTTGCTGGAGCTGCTGATGGAAAGCCTGCCCCAGCCGGGGACCGATGTGCAGGAGCGCCAGAAAACCAGGTGAATCCAGCCCGCTGCCATGACCGAGCCCGGCCCGAATGAGGTGATAGTCATAGGGAGTGATGGTTTCCAGAACGTGGAGCAGGCCTATCGGATAATCGAGCTCCATATTTGCGCGGCGGATCAGCCGGGCAGTATTCGGGAAATCGCCTTGTTCGACACGCTGGAGCGCCCGCTCCAGTTCGAAAGCCGCACCCTTCAACAGCAATTCCGAACTCTGATGCACTACTTGAAAGGTAAGCTCATCCTGGTGCAGGAGTTCTTCCGGACGCTTCTGAAGACTGAGCAGGTCGTCGGTCCGCAGGTAGCGTTCGTAATCGGAGGCCCCTTTGCCGGGCAGAATCGGCTCACGTAAGTCTTCCGCGTTACTCATGGAATCGGCCGAATCCTTTCACAAGGACCTGCGTATCTCAGGCCGGGTCGCCGCGCTTAGCGACCCATTGCGGATCCTGCTCCGGCGCGACAATTTGCCCGTCTCGCAGGTGAATGATGCGATTGGCATAGCTGGCGGCTTCCGGGTTGTGAGTGATCATCATAATGGTCTGGCCGAGTTCGCGATTCGACTGTCGCAGCATGGAGAGCACGATTTCAGAATTCTGGGAATCGAGATTTCCGGTGGGCTCGTCGGCCAGCACGATAGCCGGCTGGTTGACGAGGGCGCGGGCGAGAGCTACACGCTGTTGCTCGCCTCCTGAAAGTTCCGACGGACGATGATGCAGGCGCTTGCTCAGGCCCAGCAGGTCGGTAATCTTTCGGACGTACGCGGGATCGTTCTGTCCGTTTTTCCCTGCGATGTCCTGGGCGATCTGAATATTGCAATTCGCGTCCAGCGTGGGAAGGAGATTAAATTTCTGGAAGACGAATCCGATCTTGCGTTTGCGCATGGTGGTGCGCTCCGCGTCCGAGAGCTTCGAGAAATCATCGCCATCAATCACGATCCTTCCCGAATCAGCGCGCGTCAGTCCCCCCAAAAGATAAAACAGAGTGGATTTACCGCTGCCCGAGGGCCCCACTATGCTGACAAATTCGCCGCGTTGCACGGTAAAGGAAATGCTGCGCAGCGCGGGCACTTCGATTTTGCCCACCCGGTAGGTTTTGCGCAGGTTCTCGGCTTCTATGAACGCAGCCATGCCAACCCCACGATATTACACGAAGGTCGAGGTTACGCGTTGTCTGGAAAGCCGCGCTCTATGCGACATTGGTGGAATGCTGGGAGTCCTGGCTGCGTTTCGGTCCTCGCTTGCGAATCAGCAGCAACCGAATGCGTTCCAGCAATTCGGCAGGAGCGTACATCCCTTTGGGCAGAAACGCGTCGGCCTGGGTGTCACGATCATAGATCCTGACCTTACCGGAAATTAAGATAGCCGGCGTTCCCGGCGAGATCGCTTTGATGTCCTGGATCAGCTTCGAGCCGTCGTAGCCGGGCATGACCAGATCGGTCAGGACCAGGTCTATGCCGCCCTTCTTGAAGCACTCCAGAGCCTCTTCGCCCCGCGTGCAGGCAATCACGCGATAACCCCGCGTTTCCAGCATGACCTTGCGAATGGAAAGGGATTGTTCGTTGTCGTCTACGCAAAGGATCGTACGTTTCGGCTTCATCTCACTCTCAAAGCGCCTTAGCGGCGCCCAGTCACTGGCGTCTTGAAATGTTTTGGCTGTTGGAAGTCTGAGAATTTCGAACGACAAAAATCGTAACGGTTGAAGAGATCGCTGTAAAGTGACGCGGATGCTAATGGGGAATTTTGACTATTGAATTTTTGTGGCAACTGTGCGTGTAGGCAATTTTGCTGTGCGAACCGAATCTCTCATCCGAGAAAAACTTCGCCGCGCATGATCTCCGCCGCATGACCGCCGACGCGAACGTTGATTACACGGTTATCCTTCTTGCCGGCGCGAACGAACATCCGGCTGGGCCGGTTCATTTCAATTCCCTGTTCGATGAGCACGCGCTCCTCGGGCTGCGCGACTCCATGGGCCACCATCCAGGCTGCGGCACAGCCTCCCGCTGATCCGGTTGCAGGATCTTCGCCGTTGTAGAACAGCATGCGGGCGTGCAACCGGGCCGCCCGATCGACCGTCTCGCGGCTTACAAAGTAAAGGAACCGCCCATCCGTTTTGTCCACGTATTCGGCTACCCGTTTCTGATCAAGACGCAAGGTCCGCATGACCGTCAGGGATCGGAGAGGAACAATTATTTGCGGCAGCCCGGTGGAGACGGTCTGAATTGGCAAGGCAGAATCAATTGCATCCGGCGGCAGCCCACAAACATGGTTCACCGCTTCGCGGTCGTGCGTGGATCCGAACTTCGGGTCCACCTGCGTCATCTCCCCGAAACTAGGCTCGCCGTCTCGGTCTTCAAAACGCACTGGAACTGTGCCTACATTCAACTCCAAAACAATGTCCTGGGCGCCCGTGGAACCACGAAGGACAAACGCAGTCCCGAGCGTCGGATGACCGGCAAAAGGTAATTCCTCCTGAACCGTAAATATGCGCACTCTGACGCCGGCAGTACTTTCCGTCGCCGAATCGCGGGGAAGAACAAACGTCGTTTCTGAGAGATTCATCTCCCGAGCAAGAGCCTGCATTTCCTGGTCGCTGAGCTCGCGACCGTCAAGAAAAACCGCGAGCGGGTTGCCCTGAAGCGGCTCAGAGCTGAATACATCAACTTGTACCATTTTCAGATGTCTCATCATGTCCGCTCGCGAGAGAAGTTAGCTCTTCGATGCCCCGCCGAACTCCTTGGATTCCGAGGTTTTTCTCCGCCGCTGAAAGGCCACGAGAGACCACCTTGACCGCCTTGTCCTCAGATTGACAGGTCGTTTGAGCCCGGCGTATCTTAGGTTCGTATGCGAAGCTACTGCATCTTCGGCGTCCTCTGCTGTTGTACCCCGACGCCGACGTGTGGGTAGCTGACCGGATTTCATACCCACCGGCGATGGACCAGCGGGTGGGATCTGTTCCTCATAGAATTTCCCCCCACTCCAAAGCTGTGGTGAGTATTGGGCCATTCAGAACTCCGGCCCAGACCTGCACTTTCTATGTCGTCGTTCCGAGCCAAGCGTTAGCCGGGCGAAGAATCTTGCGAGCACGGTCGGACTTCGGTGCGCTACACGCGAGATCCTTCGCAGACTAGCGTCTGCTCAGGATGGCGACATGGGATTCCTGAATACTAGCTTTTGTTCTAACAATTCAGCCTGGAGGAAATACCCATGAGTACCGAGACCGCGACCGAGAGAGTTCCCCGGATCCCCCGCATCAACGAGCCGGCGCCCGACTTCGAAGCCAAGTCCACGCACGGCATGATTAAGCTCAGCAACTACACGTCGAAAGGCAAATGGGTGATGCTCTTCTCGCATCCCGCCGACTTTACTCCGGTGTGCACAACCGAATTTGTCGAGTTGGCGCGCAATGCGGCCGAGTTTGAGAAGCGCAACGTGCAACTGATTGGCAACTCGATTGACAGCGTCTACTCGCACATCGCCTGGATTCGCAACATCGAGCAGCACAACCGGGTGAAGGTTACATTTCCAGTCATCGCCGACCTGGATCAGAAGGTTGCCAGGGCTTTTGGAATGGTGCATGAAGCGGTGAGCGATACCGCCACGGTTCGCGCCGTTTTCTTTATTGACCCCAAGGGGGTGATCCGTGCGCTGCTGTACTATCCACTTTCTTTGGGCCGCAATGTAGATGAACTGCTGCGCGCCATCGACGCCATGCAGATCGCCGATGCCAATGCGGTGGCCACGCCCGCCAACTGGCGGCCGGGTGATCCGGTGATTGTGCCGGCACCCATCACCCAAGCCGACGCGGAGAAACGTGCGGGCGGTGGACCCGGGGTGGAAGTTACAGACTGGTATTTGTCGCGCAAAAAACTCGGGGCCGCTGCCGATTAGTCATACAGGCCGCGGATTGACTCGGAGTGACGGAATGCGGACGCCTGCCGCACACGCCAGCTTGCAGTCTGTCAATCCGAATCCATCCGTGGCCTCTCCTTACTGCCCTTCTCCCGCAATCGTCCTTTCCTGTTGAACCGCCATCCCGGAACGATGGCCCGCCGTACTGCATTTTCCACTGTATTACAGTAATTGATTCTGACGGCAGGCTGGCTCAACATCTCTAGCTGTTGCCTCACGCTGCATGTTTCTGCCCTGGAGCAGGAGGGGACCATTTACCGTAATCGGTACCTTCCTGATCTGTATCGACGATGTGGGTCTCCATTGGATTCCATGATGGGGTTGACAAAGCGCGGTTGGCGCCGTTGGCTCCCGGGCATGGGACAGTCTACACGCCGGAGCGAGGAAGTTTCCCTGGAGCACTTGACGACCATTCGATTGCGCGCGGGGGCGCAGGCTGTCGCCAAGGTTGACCAGGTTGCGCAGACCGAGCACTGCGCTGTTTTTCTGACCGTCGACGATGGCAGGGTCAGCAGCTTAATTGCGTGGCGGCGGAACTGGAGAAGGTCGGCTGGCGCGGCCACTTCTTCGTGTTTACCAATTTGATCGGCCACCCCGGCTACCTCGGTCGCTCACAGATCCGCGAGCTGCACCAACGTGGTCGCCTGATCGGTCATTCCTGCACTCACCCGGAGCAGATGTCCAGTCTTAGCTGGGACGAGCTTCTCTGGGAATGGCGGGAAAGTTGCGCGCTACTCAGCGATGCAATCGGGGCGCCGATAACAGCGGCTTCGGTTTCCGGTGGCTTCTATTCGCAGAAAGTCGGCTAGGCCGCCGCCGCGGGCATCAGGGTCCTGTTCACGTCTCAACCCACCGTGAGCGAGGAGGTCGTGGATGGCTGCCTTGTGTCGGGACGTTACTCGGTGCGTTGCTCCACGCCACTCTCTGAGGTGGGAGCCATCACAGTGGGAAGCAAGCGGTCGCGTTGGCAGCAGGCCACTGTCTGGTTCCTCAACCAGGCTGCGAAGCGATTGACTGGCCAATGGTACATCCCACTACGGCGGGATCGTGCTCGACAATATTCGCATCGGTGATGTTTCCTATCTTCCAATCTCCTATTGCAAACGAAAACGTAACCGCCGGAAGCCGTCACTCCCGACTTTTCGCGCCCGAAAAAATTCCTCGGCTCGCGGCCCTCCTCTGACCCACGCTGCCAGAAATCGGCTGCGCCATTCACATCAATATTCAGACATCAGGACCGCCCTCGAAGGCGAAATTAGGGCGAACCGCTTAGTTTCCACTAAGGGGAACGGCATACCCATAAGTTAAAGAACCTAAATCTACTTAGGATAGTTGACGGATTGCAGGCAAAGAACGCGGCTGCTACGGTGAGGTAACCCTAAGCAACCTTTCCAGGAGTCTCCCCATGTTTCAGGAATCACGTCCAGTTCTTTTGCTCGCGTTGGTAATGATAATTGCTGTTGGGTGCTCGGTTGATTCCAGCCCGGCAGCCCCCAGTCCAGCGGCCCCCAGCCCGGCAGGCTCAAGCCCTGCAGGGGGCATTAACTGGTCGACCAGCACCATCCTCGGACCTCAAGTTTACGTTTCCCCTTCCGGCAGTGACACGAATGATGGTTCGTCAGCACATCCCTGGCTTAGCCTCAGCCGGGCGAATTCAGCCGCCAAACCCGGCACTACTATCCACGTGGTCCCCGGCACTTATCCCAGCGACAACGAAAGTGGCGCGCGACTGCTGACCACTGCCAGCGGAACCGCCGCTGCCCCTATCCGGTGGGTTTCCGATCAAAGATGGGGCGCTAAGCTCACTTCTACTCAAATGGGCAATTCCGCGACCTGGTGGAACCAGGGGGATTACGTGGAGATTCAAGGATTCGATATCACGGGAGTCGGCGACCTGGGCATCTACAACGAAGGCTCGTCCACTCGGATCATCGGGAATCACGTGCATAACATCCCTGCTCCCGGCTGCCCCAACGACGGCGGCGCGGGCATCCACGACGGCAACTACTCAGCCTCCGATGACGACATCATCGGCAATTGGGTTCACGACATCGGCGACTACAACTCGCCATGTTCACGCGTGCATGGCATCTATCATGCCAACCAGCGAGGCCACGTCACAAACAATGTTGTCTTCCGTAACCAAGGATGGGGCATTCACACCTGGCATGCGGCAAACCAGATCGTGATCGCTAACAACAGCGTGTTCAACAACGCCTACGGCGGAATTCTGATCGGGGCGCAATCCAGCGACTTCCCCAGCGGCTCCGGTGTCCAGGACTACAGCACTATCAGCAACAACATCGTCTTCCGTAACGGCTTGGTCTCGGGTGGCCAGGGAAACGGCATCGAAGAGTATGGAGACGTTGGCTCGCACATTAAATATCTGAACAACCTGGTTTACAAGAACGGGCCGGTTAACTGGAGTCTGATCGCCAATACACACACCGGCACTATCACCTCCGCGCCTTCGTTCAAGTGGTACACAGGCGACGGCCGCGGCAATTACCGTTTGCAATCCGTCAGTCCGGCTGCAACCAGCGGAACCAGCACGGCAGCGCCGTCGGATGATCATGATCGCGGTCCACGTCCGATCAACGGCACCTGGAGTCGTGGTGCCTATCAATACGGCAGCACTGTAGGCTCCTACCCCGAGCCGTAGTTCAATTTCCAGGCATCAATCGGCACACCAGCCGAACGCCAGGAGCATGTCTCCTGGCGTTTTTATTTTTGCAGAGGCGAGCGGGGAATAGACGGACTTCCGGCGGAGCCGAATCATCCCTGCCTGACCACCGGAAGATGGCTTTACGGACGGGTGCAAGTAGGACCGGCGAAGAGTGCGTGACGCACTATGGCAGGAAGCTAGAAGTGCAGGGAATGGACCCTATCGGGGACGGGTCGGGAGGCCACTCATGGATGATAGACCGCAAGCATTGCTGCGGTCTGCAGGATTGCGTCTAGGCCTTTGCGAGCCCCGGCCTTGGCCTTGCTGCTCGGCACGAACAGAATATCTTCAGCTTGGAGATTAAAATCAGAGGCCTTTGCCGCCAAGATGCGGTTCAGAGCAACGGGTGTTTCCTGCGGGCCTGAAGCCGTCTTTCGGATGAGCTTGGCGTGTTGCAAGGAAGCAGTAGGATTGGCGCCTTGAGCCATGGCAATAGCCTGCAAGACTGTCATCTGCGAGTTCTCCATGACAAAGCCGCCGGGTTGGCGCACGTCTCCTACCACATAGACAATTCCGGCTTTGGAGACCATAACGGTGTCACCAGGCTGCGCAGCGACGTTGCTGAGGATCCAATCCTTGTTATCGCGAGGCAGCTGCACCGTTTCAACCTGGGCGGGATGTTCCCGGCGCGCGATCATTACCGTATTGCCGGCTTTCGGAGTGGTTCCGCCCGCGGCAGAAATTACGTCGAACAACTTGTGCGAGCCAAGCAGGGGATAGATGCCCGGCTTCTGCACTTCCCCCAGCACTGAAATCCCCTGCGTCGCATATTCTCTCGCAAAGACAGTGACTTGAGGATCGGTAAAGAAATTTCCCTCTTTGAGCCGTTTTGCGATGAGAGCCTGCGCCTGCGTGATCGACAGACCTGCCGCCTTAACCGCACCGATGAGCGGAAGGTAAATTTCACCATCGTGATTTACTCGAACTTCCTTGTCGTAGTCAGAAGCGCCCTCGACTGTGACCTCCAGGAGATCACCGCCACCGATCAGCAAATCTTGAGTGGCAGCTGGCTTCCCCTGCGCAGATGTGTTCTGGACAGGTGTGTTCTGGGCCGGTGCGTTTTGAACCGGTGTAGCCTGAGGAGTGACTGTCGACTGCGTGGCCCCTATTTTCTGGCTGCATACGGGCAGCAGAAGAGATAGGAGAAGAAAGCTCACCAGCACGCCAAACGTCCGGACATTTGACAACATAAACTTTATGCCCTCCGCGGGACCTTAAAGCAAGATGAAGAAGGTAAAATGCGATTCCAAAAACAGACGAACGAGCCACCGGCTGAGTATTTGGGGGAGTAAAATCGCCCGTCCACCACTTGATAGTTGGCAGACTGATTCAAGACATGGGTCCCGATGTTGCCCGGAAACCAATCAGATCCCAGGGTAAGAAAGGGCGATTCGCGGTATTGCGTCTCGGACAACACCTCGATCCGGTTTAGTACCACCGCGCGACCATATCTTCGCGCGCAGTCCTGACCCGGCCGGACCAGCTGTCCTTGGAGCGTAAAGACCTGGCCGGCTGGTCGCGCCCGCCTGGCATCGGCAACGACCGGATTACGCGGGTGGCCCACCCAGGGTCCAAAGGGCGAATCTGAGAAGAATAAAAACAACTCACCATCGATGAGGCCGTTCCTTTCGACTCCTCCCGCAAACATCCAAAACTTGCCGGCATGCTCAAACAAAGTGGGATCCACCGCCCACACGGAGTCAATCAGAACCCTGTCAAACTCCCAGCGCCACGGAAAATCCACCGCGCGAAACAGCGAGATCCGGCCACTGTCGCGGGTTTCGGGAAGCATATAGCTCTGCCCTTCCCATCGGAAAATTGTGGGATTAGACAAGTGGTAGTCCGTTTCGAGAACTACTTTCGGTTCTCCCACGAATCCCGAGTCATCGATCTGAATGCACGCGATGACGCCCTTACTTTGGCCCCGCACGTAGTCTTCAAAGAAGAGATATTGTTCACCCTCAGTCTCGAAAACGAAGGGATCCGCGTAGAAGTGCCCCGGAGGAGCACTGATAAGATTGAATGCACCCAGTCGGAAAGCGTCGTTGCCCGTGCGTCTGTGCCGAATACCGATTAACCACTGTTCTTGAAACACGCTTCTCCGGATCTTTCGCAGCAAGCCGTCTCCAAACTGGCAGACCAGGAAGGTCAGCATCTGGAGATTCCCGGGCAGGCCGCGTTGCACCGCCATCTCGGGAGCGACGGACTTGACGCCACGAACTTGCTTAGGAGTTGCCGAGGAATAGTTGAGTAATGCCTGGTGGACGAATGTTGGCCAGCGCGAACAGACTCGGTTGCGATGCCGCGCCAGGGATCTGGGGTCGCAAGCAAAAACTGAATGATAGACAACTTCGCTGCCGGTTCGAGTGTGCCGCACGATGGCGGCAGGAGAAACATCCCGTCTCTCCACTATGTCCCACAACGCGTTCTCTGCCGTCGCATTCTCGTGTCCATCACACAATGACCAAACGCCATGCTCAGCCGTATCCAGGAGTCGAGGAATGAGATCATCCTGATCCAGGCTTAGGATGACGTCGAGTTGGGCGGCCTTGAGCCGTTCCAGGTCGGTGTCGCTCAGTAATCTCGGCGCAATATGCAAGGTGTTCACGTGATTTAGTTCGTGTGGGGTATCGGCCAACCTGAGCGCAGTATTCTCCTTTGCAAAGCTGATGGAATCGAACCTCTTCCAAACATTAAGAATAAAGTAACGCCAACTCGCCGATGTCTGTCGGGCCCGCTCGCTTTCAACTCTGATCAAGACAAGTTCAAGCGAGGGAGACTCGTTTATGCGCTCAAGCACGGTGAGCATCCACGCGGGAAGCTTGCCCACACTCACAAGTACGCCCACTCGCAGCCGCCTACTAGCCTGATGCGCAGGATCTAGTTGCGGGGACCGGCTCGCGTCGACTACACACACCGTCCGTTCTGTCCGTTCTAGACGCTGCAGAACGTCTCTGGGTATAATTGACTGCATGCTTGCAACCTTATGTGAGCGGACGCAAGTCCATGTTAGAAGTTGTTACAAGTAGACCTAGGCTGGCATATCCGCAAAAGTCATTGTTCCCGGTCGGAGCGTACGCCAACCATTTTCAAAATGCGGGCGGCGAGATCTGTCTCTTTGAGATTCCAATCGCCGGGTCGGTTCATGCGGACTATGTTGTTTTCGTAGCGATTGTCTGTGCCCACGTCTCCGTATTCTTCGATTCCGTATCCGGCTGCGCCGGATGCAATGCCGTTGTGGACGACCAGGTTGTCGGACACTATCGTCTGATCGTTAGCCCCCGCTCCGGCCGGGAAGTCGGAGGCCACAGAGCCGATCAGTATGCCGCCATATCCGTTATCCGCCACCCGATTGCCGCTTATGGTCACGTTGCTGGCTGCATGCCACAGGTGAACGCCCCAACCCTGATTTCGAAACACGACGTTGTTCTCGATGTGCCCTCCCCGGTTGGAGTGATAGATGCCGTGAACGCGCGGACACGCTACCTGCCAATCTCCAATGTCGTAGACGGTGTTGCCTATAACATCGTCGTCGGAACCGGCATAATTCCCGTTATCGATTCCGGCTCCCCCGTCGTGCGGGCAGCCCGGCGCAGGAATGTCATGAATCGTGTTGCTAATTAGTCGAGTGTGAGAGCCCTGGTTGTAAATCCCCAAAGCGCCACTTCCTGAGATGTCAAAGCCCTCGATCTCCACGTAGTCGCCCTGGTTCCACCACACGGCTGAGTTCCCGCTTTTTGTGCAGCGGAGGAGTGCTTGGCCATTAACGTCGGACACATAGCGAATCATGGCTGTGCGCGTGCCACTGACCGTGGTCTTCAGATCTTCGTCGCTGACATACACTCCCGGGGCAACATGCACCGTAACGCCCGGTCCGACCAGGTCAGCCGCTTTCTGAAGCGTTCTCCAGGGATGCGCCTTGGACCCATCGGCACCGTCATTGCCTTCGGGAGAAACATAGCGGTTAATACGCCGAACGCGAGCGTGCTCCTGCCCGGGCTCACGAACGGGAACGGATTTTGGCGCATCAACATGTTTGGCCGTCCGTCTGGAAGTAGTGAATACGACCACCGCGGCTACGCAGAGGACTAGAACAATTCCGGAACGCATCAGCATCAGTAAAGGAATCTGCGGGTGGACGCGCCTTGAAAATTTTGATCCCGGCAAGCGCGCTGACGTTTCACGCGCATACAGGCTCTCCGGGACGAATAATTCGATATAGCCTGCGTAGCTCTCTACGATGAAGCACCAGCATGCATGACGAATACGTGGCCGCTCCGACTGCGATCTCGAGAACCAGCCGTGCAGGCTGCGGCCACGCTGCGGGCAAGCTCATGCCAAGCAGGATGACGGCCAATGCCATGAGAATGCAGCAGCTGAACGCAGGCCAGAGCGCCCGCGCATATTCGGTCCAGTGCAACTCAATTTCCCTGAATGTGCGCCAGAAAAGCGGAACTGCCAGAAACGGGTAGAGCGCAACCCAGGTGGCAGCGATTCCCGCAGTTCCCCAACGGGCGCCGATGAAAAATCCAATCGGAAAATAGACCGCAGCCGCCACGTTGGTCCACATTGTGTAATGCGACTGCCGTTTCGCATTCAGCATGGGCGAGAGGGTGTTAGTCAGCGCCTTGGCGGTGGCGTACATGAGCAAAATGCGGAGCGGAGTAACTGCCGGAAGCCACTTTGGCCCGAGGGCAACCGTAATGAACTGGTCGGCAACAATCGCCAACCCCAGGGTCGCCGGCAAGAGAAATACGAATACGATCTCCGACAGGGTCAGTAAATAGGAACGCAGGATCGGTTTTTCTTCATGGGCGGCCGCAAAGAACGAAGGCACAACCCGCTGAATCAAGCCCGTGATCTTGTCTGCCGGCGCACTGGCCAGGGTCACAGCAAACGTGTATGTGCCTACCGCCGATTGTCCCAGTACGCGCCCAGCCACCAGGAGGTCCGAATTCGCATACACATACCAGGAAAGTCCGCTCACCAGCATATGCCCGGTGAACTTTAGCGGATAACGGAGCGAGCGCATGTCAGGCCACGCAAAACAGTGACGACGTTGGCGCAAAGTCATCGTCGCCGAACATAAAGACAGCGCCACGAGTCCAGTGACAAGGCTCCAGTAGCCAAACCCGAGAAAAGCTGTTAGCAGCGTACTAGCTGCATAGGTGAAATAGGAGGCAGCCTCAATTCCCGCCAACGCCCTGAATTGTATATTCCGTTGCAGAAGCGCCGCAGGAATGGTCTTCATCGCCCTGATCAAGAAGGTTACGCTCAGGGCGATAATCAGCAGCGGCAAATGCGGCATCCGGAAAAACACGCCGAGCGGGCGGGCGACCAGGCACGACAGGCAGAACGCCGTGGCGCCAAACAGGACTGATAGCGTGTTGAGTTGACCGATCTGGCGCTCGGTCAAATCCTGCAGATTGACCACTGTCAATCCGAGCCCATGGTCGTTTACCTCCATCACCAGTCCCACAAAAATCTGGGCTATCCCGATCAGGCCGTAATCCGACGGTGCCAGCAGGCGGGCAACGGTGAATGTGGCCAGCCAGGTAAAAAGCTGGGTGGACCACATGCCCGTACCGCTCCAGGCGAAGGCCTTCGCCATCGTGTGCAGGTGATCTTCGGGCACACGCGATGGAGTCGTGGGAGCGGGGTCGCTTACCGGTTTGAGAGCTTCTCCAATTGCCACAGGGCTATCTTCCATTTCAATTGTAAGAATCTAAGCAGAGTCCGTCTGACTTCCGGATACTGATTCGCTAGCTCGACCTTTCAGGAGTGAAAGTCTTTCGACGGCGACCCCGAAGAAGCCGGCGATAGTGCTGGCCCCATACACCAGGTGGTAACTGAACATTAATGGCGGAGTTATGAACAAGTATCGCAAGCCGTTCTTACTGGCTATCTGAACCCCTGCCGCCGACGCAGCGGCCACATAGACTACCAGCCCGAATAGCGCAAGCCATAAGAATAGTTTCGCCATTGCACCCAGTGCGAGTGCACCCAGAAGTCCAGCCGCGAAAACCAGGGGCGCCGCGTGGCGCCAGCAAAAGCAGACCGGATAGCGCGTCCAGGCACGTGCACACCAGATTCCATTCAGATACGCCTGTCGCACGAATTTGGCAAAGTTCGGCACGTTGTAATAGGTGAGATAGATGCGCGGCGACAGAAAGATTTTTCCTCCGGCATGGCGAAGTCGCGCATTGAATTCGAAATCCTGGTGCCGCGTTAGATCTTCGCGAAATAATCCCACTCGATCGAAGACTTCTCTTCGAAATGCGCCAAAGGGAACGGTATCCACGTATCGGCCCGCACCCCCCGTCCGGTACTTGGAATTGCCAACTGCAATTGAATTTTGAGTGAGATACGCAATCGCCTTCGCCACAAAAGAGTCCGCTCCTGGCTTTGTGATGAGCCTGCCCCCAACGTTCTCGGCGCCGGTGCGTTCCAGTTCTTCTATGCAATTTCCTATGTAATCACTCGGATATTCCGAATGGGCATCCATGCGTAGGATGTACTTCCCGCGAGCAGCCCGTATGCCGATGTTCATGGCTGGAGGAACCGTCCCTGCCTTGTTCCTAAGCAGCTGGATTTGCGGATATTCGTTCTGCATCTGCGCGACGACTTCGCGCGAGCGGTCGGTGGAATCCCCATCGACGACCAGGATTTCGTAGCGGTGATGGGGTACGTCGTTGGCCAGTATGCTGTTCAGGCAGGCACGGATGTACCGCTCTTCGTTACGCATCGGTATAACAATTGAGACCAGACAACGTTCCGGATCCATTAGAGCCACCTTGCTGGCAGATTTTCTTTTGGAGTAATCCGTAACTAGCTCGCAACTGGCAGCACAACCTTGCGGTTCTGAGTTACTACATGCTCCACCGCATTGATTACGCGTTGGACATCGGATTCGCTCATATCCGGAAAGATGGGCAGAGAAATGCAGCGCCTAAACGCGTCTTCCGCGTGGGGGAAGTCATATTGTCGATGTCCGCAGGTACGCTTGTAAAAAGGATGGAGATGCAGGGGAATAAAGTGAACACTGGTACCAATCCCCAATTTTCCAAGCTGGCTGATAAATTCTCCCCGCTCCAGGGCAAGAAGCTCTGGACGAATTCGCAGGATAAATAAGTGCCAAGAGTGCTCCCCGTCGGGTTCTGCGATTGGAGGACACTGCAATTCTTCCAGCTCACCAAATGCCTGTAAATAGCGCTCTGCAATTGCGCGACGGCGCTGGCAGAACTCGTCCGCCTTCTTCAGTTGTGCGCGGCCAAGAGCACTTTGCAGATCGGTGAGATTCAGTTTGTAGCCGGCCTCTTGAACTTCATAGAACCACGATCCGTGTTTGGAATAGCGTTTCCACGCGTCGCCTGAAATGCCGTGCAGGCGCATCATCCGGGCACGACGGGCATAGTCATCATTGTTGGTAGTCAACATGCCCCCCTCGCCCGTAGTGATCGTCTTGGTCGCGTAAAAGCTGAAGGCGGTCAGCTCGGAGATCGTACCGATTCGTCGCCCGCGGTACACGGCCGGCAGGGAATGTGCTGCATCCTCGACAACGTGGAGCCCCGGCGCTTTGGCTAACGCATGGATCGCCTCTAAATTGCAAGGTTCACCTGCAATGTGAACGGGAACAATCGCGCGGCTGCGCTCGGTGATACGCCCGGCGGCGTCCGCAGGATCCATGTTGAAGCCCTCGGGTGTGCTGTCGACCAGCACGGGGACGGCGCCGAAGTAAGTCACGACCTCCGCTGTAGCGGTAAACGTGTAGGTTGGAAGAAGCACTTCATCGCCTGGCCGGAGCCCAATGGCATCCATTGCGAGCTGCAGAGCAGCAGTCGCAGAGCTCACTGCAATCGCATGCGTGCACCCGATATAAGCAGCGAATTCAGCTTCGAATTCGTGTGTGACCGGCCCTGTCGTCAGCCACTTCGAGGCAAGAACCTGCTTTACCGCCTCAATCTCTTCTTCGCCAATTGACGGCTGATGGAAAGGTATATACGTATTGCTCATCATCCCTCCCAATGGCACCTCGGCAACGCTTACTCGTTAGCCACAGACTTGCTGGTATACCGCAAAGGTTTTCTGGGCCACGGATTCCCACGACAGTTCGCGGGTTCTGAGTTGGCGCACCGAGTTTTCCATCGAATGTCTAAGCTCAGTGTTTGTGAGTACCGACTCGAGGGCCTTCGCCAGAGACTCCACATTCCCGGGCTCTGTCAACAAACCATGCACGCGATCTTGGATAGTCTCTGCGATGCCGCCAACTCGGCTTGCTACGACCGCCTTATCGAAGGCGATTGCCGTCATCAGTACTCCGCTCTGATCGATGTCCAGGTACGGCAAAACGACAACTGAAGCGGCACGAAAGAGTGCGGGGATTTCCTGCTCCCGGATAAAACGCACGTCCCAACTAATCCGCCCCTCAACCTGCAACCGTTTTGAGAGCTTGCGAAGGGGCGCAAGAGCAAATCCAGCGGCCCCGGCGATCACCAGTCGCGTGTTGTTAAGCAGATCTCTGGGAAGCTGCGCAAATGCCCGGATGAGAACCTCGAGCCCCTTGTAGGCTTCTATGCGACCGAAGAATAAGAGCGTCTGCTCTTGGGCTGTTTTTTGCGGATAGCATCTGTCTTCGGGGTTGTAGTACTGCAGGGGGCCGTGCGGAATGACATGGATGCGATCTTCCGAAACCCACTTCTTCTCAAGCAGCCGCCGTTTGCTGAACTGGGAATGCACGATCACGGCGCTGAAATCGTCGAACACGCGGCGAAACCCCGACCTCTGCCACCGCGACACCGAACCATGGGCGAGCGTCCCCGTATTGTGCAGAGTTAACACCGCTGGCGCAAAATCCTTGATCTTGCGAACCTGCAGGCTGTCTAACGCGGGTATCGGAAGCCACTGGAAGTGCACGATATCCGGCGGCTGGCACCGCAATCGCTTGACGAATTGCGCCATGTTGAATACGTGTTCTACTCCCTTTGCGTGTCTCCACCACCACTTACCGCCGAAGCGGCGCGCATATTGATGAGATAGGGAGTAAAAGTGCTTCCATTCACAAAAACTCCCGGGCCAGTTCCATGTCGAACTCATATATTCGCTGCGCGCCAAAGTCACCCGGCACCCACAGGATTGTGTAAGCGCTTCACACAGGGAACAGTCGTACGGCAGGCTGTAGCAAGAAGGATCGACTACCATGACAGACAGCTCAGAGCGTAAGGGGTCTGGCATCGGTTTCCCGAACGATGCGGGGAGAGTGGCTGGTGCGTTAAAAATCGATAAGGATGACATTGTGCGGTATTTATTCTTGGCTGAGCGATTGATAAATCCGGGTCATTTCCACAGCACTGGCCCCGGCTGAATAGCCTTTAATTACTGTCTGCCAGCCAGCCAGCGCAAGGTCTGCGTGCAAGCTGGCATCACTCAAAATGCGAAGCGATGCTTCTGCTATTTCATCCGGACTGTTAGATTCGACCAGGATCCCATTCACGCCGTCGTCGATAACTTCAGGAATCCCTCCTACGCTGCGGCTTACAACTGGGATTCCCAGCGCCATGGCTTCTAACAGCACGGTAGGCAGTCCCTCATGGTCTGAAGTGATCAATAGAAGGTCCATGGCTCGTAAGATGTCGTAGATATCATCCCGATGACCGAGAAAGTGAGCCTGCTGTTCAAGGCTCGTACGAGAGACTTGCGCCTGCAGACGATCCCGTTCTCCGCCCTCGCCGGCAATCACGACAGCAAGGTTGGACACTTGTTTCGAGATGAGCTCTGCAACCGCAAGAAAAATGTCCAGTCGCTTCACGGGCACTAGACGGGCTGCCGTCCCGATCACAAAAGCATCCGGGGAAATGCCGAGGCGACGCTTCGCGTCGGCCTTCCTTAGGCTTGATTTCACTTGTCGTAGATCAACCGTGTTGCGGATAACATCGATCTTCGATGAGGGTATGTATTGAGTGAGAGATGAGCGCAGGTCTGAACTTACACTTATCAGGCGACTTGCCAGAGGAGCAGTTCTTCGATCGGCCGCGTAGACCAGCCGGTCTTTAAGGGTTGCCGGCTCTGGAAGTCCGTGCACTGTCCGTACGTTATGAGGGATGCGAAGGCACTTGGCCAGCAAGAGGGCAAGCACATTATCCTTACTCTTGTGTGAGTGTAGAATCTGTATTTTCCTGTTCCAGAGGAACTCAGCAGCCTCTCGAAAACAACCCCAAAAACGTCTATGTGGCTGGTGGATCACCTTGGTTTCAATCCCGCAGTCTTGCAATTCAGTAACTACGCGGCCGTCTCCCAGCGCAATCGCACAAATCGATAAGTTCGACTGCCGCGAGAGACCTCCCAGCAGGATAGCGATTTGCGCTTCGGCGCCGGCCCACATGTCTGCCGGTACAATGTGGCAAACCGAAATGAACTTTCCCGCAGCTGACGCGGTCAGCTTTCGCAGCTTGGGGACCTCAACCCGCGCACTGGCAGTGGACTGGTCAATCATTAGGCTTATCGACTGATGGAATCAAAATTCTCGAGGTGATCGGCGTTTGCTGGTGCCTGATTAGTTACGGAAATTCGACAGGACGAGCCTGAGACTGTTCCGCGATCGAATGTCGCGAAGCTATTTGTAAGGTAGAAGTTGCCGAATCCGCCATGCTCTCCCGACAAGCCAGTGTAAGCATGATCCACACCAGCCAGAAGGCTTTGAACCATAGCATTCCCAGGAAGAAACTCGCGGTCAACATTCCCCACGCCGCCGCTTGGCACGCTGTCACGTGAAGTTCCGTTGGACTTCTCTTACTTTCGATTCCCGACAGATTCGGTAGGCGAAGCTGCCATGTAATCGCGAGCATCAGCAGGGTCAGGCCGATGACGCCAAGCTCGACTCCCGTCTGAAGGTATATGTTGTGAGGATCGCGGTGGAGGCCAACGAACTTTCGCGCTGCGCCCGCATACTCGTCGTAAATCAGAGGGAAATTGTCTAGTCCGGCACCCACCAAGGCGTGGTCCTTGAAGGCAGCTATTCCCGCTTGCCAGATGTAGACTCGCCCGGCGCCACCTGTAGCTTCCGTCTTCTCCACCCGCTGGAGCAGGAGCTTCGGCGAAAACAGCAACGCGACACCCAAGACGACGACCGGCACAAAGACACGCCAGTTCATTCGGAATTTCACAAGATAAACGATCACCATAGTCGTCAGGGCAAGAAGAGCGCCTCGGGACATCGTTACGAATACGCCGAGCGCAATGGCGCCCGCGGCGAGCAGCATTAACATCCTGCGAAACAAGGCCCGGGCAGCCAGAAATTCTCCTACCGCCAGCGATAGCGGAAGTAACAAACTCGCCGCGAAAATATTGGGATCGGTTTCTCGATTCCCGACGATCAGGGACCCTCTTGTATCCTGAACGACGGGGCCCTGATAAAACTGGTGGAAAGCAACCAGCGCGGCCAGGAATCCCCCGAGGATCGTCATCGTCACCAGCCCCGAGAACTCGGTTCCCTGCAGACGGTAGGAGCTGGCAACGATGTACAAAATGAACAAGCTGAACATCGTGGGAAGCCGCTGAACCACGGGGGATTGATCGTAAGCCCAGAGCGCCGAGGCCGACGCCCAGAAGACGAACAGCGTCCACCAGAGAGCCGCCTTAGGTGGCATCACAAAGCGCTGAAATCCGATGCCAGTTGCCAGCAGGACAGCAATTGCCAGGCCGCCCACCACGAACGTCAAAGTGGTCCCACCGTCGCTGTGGCCAAGCACTAGAATGGAATCGAAGGGAACCAGCAGAGCGAAAACACCCAGACTCGCAAGAACAGGCCAGACGATCACCAGGCATAGTCCAAAAAGCGCCCCCATGTAAACCCAACTTTGGCGAACGACTAACGCGCCTACTGCCGCTGCTATCAACAGGAGCAGCGGCTTGTAAGTGCTTTCTCGATTCCAGGCTCGATAGGCGCTAATATGCACTGACAGTCTAAAAGGTATGGTAGATAAGCGTCACAACCGGCGATTACCAGCTCTGCCCTTAGACGATGGAACCGGCTTCCGGTGAGGGCTGGTCCTGCTGGAGCTGCTCAAATCTTTCGGTTTCGGTTGAGAACAACTTGAAGAACGTTTGGAACAGGATGACTAGGTCCTGCCACAAGTTTGCGGTCTCAGCGTATTCCATTTCCAGCTGAATTTTCCGTGGGAAGATGGTCGAGACGTAGAACGATTCCAGTTCGTCAGGCGGCACTCGGGAGAGTATTTCCTCTTCGTTGCGGAACCGAACCGAGGCTCTCCCCGTGAGGCCGGGGCGCAAACGAAGAACCTCGTGATACTTCTTATCCAGTGAAGCAAAGTACTGCGGCAAGTCCGGCCGGGGGCCCACCAGACTCATCTGACCGGAGAGCACACAGAAAAGCTGAGGTAACTCGTCTAGCTTTGATTTTCGCAGGAACTGTCCTGCGCGGGTAATTCTGCGATCGACGCTCGACGTGATGCCGAGCCCGCCGCGCGAGTTCTGGATCATGGTGCGGAATTTCAAGACCTCGAATTCCCGGCCGTCTAGGCCGACCCGGCGTTGCCGGAAAAAAACCGGCCCTGGAGAGCTGAGTTTCACAGCAATGGCAATCAGCGGGATGAGAGGCAGTACCAGCAACGCCATCAGGGACGCGAGAACCACATCAAATGCCCGCTTGATGGATGACCTGCACCATGGACTGATTGCACAATGCACTGACTTATCGGCTTCTGTGGTTCCCAGCCCGGGACTCACAACTCGCATCGGGGTTCGAGTTTTGGCTGTCTGCATCACGTGTGCTGATTACTCGTAAGCGTAGTTATATCCCTTCGCGTCGAGTGAGGCTCCGTTGAGGACCACCTCCAAAACCGGAGCAGCCTCGAGTTTTTTCAGAATATCCTGACTATGTAGCAGAGCTTCGCTGGTAGTGACTCCCGAGCGGCATACGAAAATAATCCCATCAGCCAGGGTCGAGAGTACGCGGCCATCGGCATAGGGCAAAATGGGTGGGCAATCCATGACAACAAAGTGAAAATGGCCCCGCAGTTCCCGCAAAACGTCCCGCATTCGGTCAGAACAAATCGCGGCTGCCGTGTCTTGCACCTCAGCTCCTGCCGGCAGCACCTTGAGATTCTCTATGTCCGAAACGGGATGAAGCGCTTCCTCCAAAGGCACATGGTTGCTGAGAAGTTCGCCCAATCCAGGTTCGCGAGGCACTTGAAACGCCTTAGCAACCTGCGGCCGTCGCAAATCGGCATCGATCAGGCAGGTTGGCCCATACTGCGCGAGGGCAATCGCCAGGTTCACTGCGACAGTAGTTTTCCCCTCCCGGGCAAACGAAGATGCTATCGCTACGATTTGGACGTCGTCCTCTCGCCGCGAAAGCATGATCGCGGTGTGCAGCGCGCGCAGCGCTTCCGATTCGGGGGACCGCGGCCGCTTCTGCAGGAATTTGTCCGGCACCTTCGCGGATTGCAACATGCCCAGAAACTTGCGCTCGGGTCCATGCACGCCGGCGCCCAGTGCTGGGACAAGAGAAACGGCAGAGCTTCCCACCAGTTTCTGCACGTCTTGAACGGTGTAGAGTCTTCGATCAAATGCCTCGCAGACAAACGCGAGCATGATACCCCCGGCCGAGGCCGTCAACAAACCGAGCGCTAAATCCAATGGGATGTTGGGACGCGTAGGACGATCCAGCACGCGGGCATGATCCACAATCTGCATATCACTTAACTTCGCGCCGGCAGCGATCGCCGACTCTTTCACTTTTTTATAGAGATCGTTATAGAGCCCCGCGTTGGTCTGCACTTCTTTCTTGAGCTGGCTGTACTGCGCCATCTGGTTCAGCTTGTTCCTGGCTGCTTTCATCTCCGCGTTGAGCGCTTGCTCGCGGGATCCGGCCGCGTTGTAATTGGACTTCAACATCAGCAGAATAGACGCGCGTTGGTCGTTCAACTGGGCCTGAAGCTCGTCAGCCTCGCTGCGCAACTTCTTTACATTGGGATGGCTCTCGCCATAGATCACCTTTGTCTTTTTGAGTTCTGCCTTGGCTTCAGCCAGTTTCTTCTCCAGATCCTGTATGACCGGATTAGTATGAACTTCCGTCAGAGCATCGAGGTGTTTGCCGTGTACGTTACTCAGCTCGGCTCGCAACTGGACTCGATCAGCCTCGGCCTGACTCTGCTGACGGCTCAACTCGGCCATCCTTTCCGAAAACGTACTCTTACTTTCGTCAATATCTGTAATCCCGGTCTTTTGTTGAAAGGCGGCTAGAGCCCGGTTGGACTCGTCAAGTTTCTTGCGTATATCTTCAAGTTGTGTGCCGAGCCATGCCGACGATTTAACGATAGAGTCATGCCGGTGCTGGTAGGTCGAGTCGACGAACATCTGCAATGCGGTGTTGACGACCGTTGCTGATAGCCTGGGATCATGACTGGCGAAGCTCACCGTGATAATCCGGCTGGTACTGTCACGCCTGACCTTAAACGATTTGTGAAACGCGCGCAGCGCAGCGTTCTCTTCCGCTGTTAGGCCGCTTGTGGTATTGCCATCAATATGGGTTTGATCTTCCTGCGCCGCCGCTTGGGACGGCAGGCCTGCCTTCTTATCAAGGTGAAGCGCCTTGATCACGGATAGTGCCAGTTCATCGCTCTCCAGGTTCTTTGCCTCCGTATCCAGGTACTCCTGATTCCCACTGTCAGAGGCAGTATTCTCCGTGGTGAAAAACTCGGCTCCCGGAGGGTCTATCTCCAGTCGCGCCGTGGGCTCATAAACCGGTTTCATGAGAAGAGTGCCGGTAATGACTGTGAGTAACACTACGGCAGCGAAAGCTCGGGACACTCGCCAGTGTTTTCGAATAATGGCTACGGCCTGCAACCAGTTCGGCGTAGCTGACAGGATCGCACCGCGTGCAGCCGCCGGGTGGGCATGACTTACACCTAGTGGGAAGTCGATCTTATTGGATGCCATTGGATACCAATTCTTGGCGCTTCGGAATTCCTAGCTCGGATTTCATATCTCGGTTTTCCTTGGTTAAACATCTGACAACTGACATGACAACGGATCTCGGTTGCTCATAACTTGCGTTCCTAGCTCACCTGTTCCAGCCGCGCTCTTTCCAAGATGTATGTACTGGCCATATCGTGCCGGTCAATTTGGCTGGTGTATAAAAGTTCTTCGCTGGGAACGTATTCAGGAATAATTGTCTTGAGCATCTGGATGATTCCATGGACGTTGTTTGAATTGACCAACTCGGAGAGTTCGTCAAGCCAGCGTCGCAATTGATGAAAATCGGCTTGCCCACCATCCAACACGTGAATGCTGGCGTGCGTGGTTGGCCGAAGTCCTTCGGTTTCCAACCAGAGCTCCTCCGACAGTTTCTCTCCCGGACGCAGGCCGGTAAAGACGATGGGAATATCCTTGTCTGGCTCGAGTCCAGAGAGCCTGATGACCTTTTTCGCCAGATTCAGAACCCGGACCGGCTGGCCCATATCCAGGACAAAAACTTCGCCACCTTTCCCCATCGTGGATGCCTGTAAGACCAGCTGGACGGCCTCGGGGATGGTCATGAAGTAGCGCGTAGCGTCGGGGTGCGTTACGGTCACCGGCATTCGGGCCGCAACCTGTTGTTGGAAAATTGGAAGCACGCTGCCGTCGCTGCCTAGGACATTGCCAAAACGTACTGCGTTGAATCGCGTATCTTCATGCTGCAGGCCCAGGATGACCAGCTCCGCGACTCTTTTCGTCGCTCCCATGACATTGGTTGGCTTGACCGCTTTGTCGGTGGAGATCAGCACAAAATGTTCGGTGAGATACTGTCTGGCCACCATGGCGACGTTATAGGTTCCGAAAATGTTATTGGTGACCGCTTGAAAACAGTTTTTCTCCATCATCGGCACGTGCTTATAGGCGGCAGCATGAAAGACAGTAGTTGGCCGGTATTGAGCAAAAGTGTTGCGCAAAAGGCGGACATCCAGTATGTCGCCGATGACTGGGACGAAGGCAACCTGCGGGAACCCGCTGGCCAACCGCATCGATATCTTGAACAAGTTGTTCTCGGCGCGATCCAAGAGAACTAGTTTTTCAGGACTGAACGCGGCCAGTTGACAAGCTAGTTCCGATCCGATGGACCCGCCGGCGCCGGTAATCAGCACCACTCTTCCTTTGATCCTTTGACTAATTTTCTCGAGATCAAGCCGCACCGGTTTGCGCCCCAGTAGATCTTCCACCTGAACATTGCGCACCTGGCTCATTGAGACTGGCTGGTTGAGCCGTTCCTGCAGCGTTGGCAAAATTCGGAAATCAACTTTGCTTTTCTGGCATTGCTCTATCAGTTGTTCCACCTGGTATTCGCCCATGGAAGAGAGCGCTATGAGGACGCACTCAATCGAATGCTTGAGAATGATCTCGTTTAGCCGATCCGTCGTGCCCAGTACCGGCACGCCGTAAATCTTCAGCCCGGTTTTTGTGCGATTGTCATCGACCAGGGCAACCGGGCGATAATCGATGTTGGGCGAACGCCGGAGTTCGCGTACCAGAGCGCTACCTTCCACCCCGGCCCCTACGATAAGGGTCCTCTTCTTCTTGCGACCGTGTTCCGGAGCGACGACGAGTTCCAGGTAAGCGCGTACAGCAAACCGGGCGCCGCCAGACACAAGGATCGTCAAAACCAGGTCAATCGCCAGAACCGAGCGCGGAAAACCGTCGGTGCGAAGCACGAAGTGGATCAGAAGATACAGCCCAAACGCGCTGATCAGCGATGCCTTGCTCAAATCGAGCAAGTCGGTGATGGTGGCATAGCGCCACCACCCCTGCGTCAGCCTGTACCAGTGAAAAACCAGAAGTTTCAAAATGATTACCACGAGAACGGTATGCGCGAACATCAGCACATACTGGCGTTCAGGAGCGAAGTCGAACCGAAGAAGGAAGCTCCCTAAATAGCCGATCGCAATTAACGCAGCGTGGTAGACGAGGATCACGTAGGGCGACTTCAGCAAGCTACGGATGCGTTCCATGTAAGCGCAGGAATAAATGTCTGACAAAGCGGTGGGCGACATTCGATGCAACACCTTATTTTCTCTTTTCCCGGAGTTTTGAGCAGCTTATTTAGAAGTACTACTCGGTAGCAGGTCCAAATCAGCCGCCTCGAGGTCAACGGCGACTGATTTTGCGATGCAGTCAATTGAGAGAACCATGCGGTACAAACCCTTCCGTCTTAGAATTACGCCTTCCAAACCCTTCAGCGGTCCGTTCTTCACTCGCACTCTCTTGCCTTCCGAAAGATATGGAAAGGGGCGAGCTGGCCGACACTGGAGGGCATTTTTCAATGCGTGCATTTCTTCGTCCAGCAGGGGATAAGGATGTCCGCCCAGGCTGACAAATCGAACGACGCCGGGCGTGCTCAATACCAGGCTCTTTTCGCGGAGAGGAATTCGCACGAAAACGTAACCCGGGAAAAGGGGCAACTCAACTCTTACCCTTCGGTCGCTCCAGCGATGAAGCTCGCCATACGTAGGAAGGTAGCTCTCCACCGACCTTCTCTCCAGGCCCTCGCTGACTGTCCGCTCATGGCGCGCACAGGTGTAAACAACGTACCAACGCAGGTCGCTTGAGGTAACGAGGCATCCATCAGCAGTCTCTGTCATCTTGCCTAGCCCGGGTTTGGGAAACGGCTCCGCCATCCTGAGCCACACTGAGAGCTCAGATCAGGAAACTAAGGCTTTGTCCCCCGCTGGGGTTCGGGAGCGACCACTTGGAGCGTCTTTCCGTGGAAGCACCGCGGGGAGGGCAACAAAACGTGAACCAGAGTCACTCGCTATCGCGCTGCGCTATCCCTGCATTTAACTGTTTGTTCACTTTAGGGATAAACCGAACATCCCGAACGCCTCCTTAAGATGCCGCTGGATGGAGAGCGTTTGCTTTCGGAGGGAGCCTGAATGACTCAGGTAATTCGTGTAATCGCTCGGTCTGCACTCAGGGTTTTCTTGCGGGTGAGTAGCTGATTGTGCAGTCGGTGTCGTCTTTTCTTCTAACATTCCCGGCTTCCATGCCGGGCTTTCACATTCCGCTACTAGGCGGCTGGAGGTCGGTCACAAAAATCACCTTCGGCTACGCCACCTCTGTTTTCATTCCGTTTCGATCTCCGGCCGCCGCGCGGTCCGCAAACACGATGGCACTCTCGCGCTTAATTCGCCCCACTGGAATCGAGGTGTCCCCCTTCGGCAAGCGGGAAAGCATTTCCACTTTGTCATTGCCGGTCACTACCCACAAAACGCGGCGGGATCTATTGAGAATGGGATAGGTCAGAGTCATCCGGCGCCGGCCCTGATATGATAAATGTGGGTCACTCTAAATATCATAGTCATCGACTTCCAGAACCGGATCTCCGGGAACCAGTGAGGCGGTTTGGCCGTCCGGCCCGAGACCCAAACGAACTAAGTCCAGGACTGGCGGCGAGCCGGCAATCTCCCGGAGCTTCATCGCATACTGTGCTGCCGCTGCTCCCAGATCATTCGATTCAACAGGCATTGCATGCATCTGGTGAGGATGCAGAGGAGCATGTTGCAGCAGAGTTCTCCTGTAAATGGGTGAGATTCCGATCCTGCTGTCCGGCGGGCGCGACACGCTCATCCACTTGAAAAATATGAATAGGATTCCAAGGGACATTTTCGTTTGCCAGCGCGCGCAACATGAGCCAGGGCGTGCGGCCACCGCTAATCGCCATGACGTAGCGATGGCGCTCAGAGACTACAGCGCGAGCATCAGATGCAATGAATCCTGCAGCCGCTCGTGCGGCTGATGAATGGGCATCGGCATGCACTTCAAGGTTCATGGCGAGTTCGCTGTCTAGGATACGGTCGCTTATCGAGGGGGCACACTCTTGCTGACTCGCTTTTCCTTATTCCTTACACGACAAGTCACGGACTCCGAAATGGTGCACCTCCCCCGAGCACGCGCTCACGGCCTAAACGTAAGTAACGGCGAACTCAGGAACATACAGCATTTCCCTGACACGGGTACAGAAACCACCATATGGATTCAGAGTTGAACAGGGTTACGATGCAAACGTCTTCCCGCACCTTGGGGGAGGGCGTGGGAGATTCTGGAGGTTGGCCCCGGACCACACAGGGCCTGATGGTTCAGGGCCGACCCTTTGCACTTATAACTGTCACTTTTTCACAGATTCATGCACACGGTGCTTGTTAGCCACTTCGCCCTGAGCGCCACTAGGCTACTTGTCACCCCAACCTATATAGAGAGAGATAGATACGCTGCTGAGGGCGAAGAGCCTTTCATAGCGCACCCATGGGAGGCGGACATTGACCCCACTTCTTCGCCGAGCTTGGCTCGAGGACGAGGCACAAGACATTGCCGAGTACGGCGTGATGCTGGCAATGATTGTCATTATCGTCATTGGCGCAATCCAGCTTATCGGCTCGCACGCCAATACCGCGTTCTCCAACGTTGCGAGTTCGACCCACTAGAGGCCCGGGAAGCGGGAGGGGTGCAGACTCGAGGTTTTGATAGGCCATGGCTGGACACGAACCAGGGAAACATCATCATAAACTGGGAGGGGGGGCGGTCTGTCGGTCAGCTTAGCGGAGCAAGGGAGTACCCATGGTTCTGGTTGTGGAACGAGCATCGACCGCCACCTTTATAGATGTGCTTGATCGAGTGCTCGACAAGGGCATCGTGATTGACTCCTGGATGCGGATGACCTTGGCCGGCCTCAACCTGCTCCAAATCGAGGGACGGTTCGTCGTGGCCTCTATTAGCACCTACCTGACGCGAGCCGATTCGATAGCGTTAGCGCTGGAACCCCCGCTTGTGCTCAAGCCAGAGCTTCACCCACAAACCAAACAAAAACTCCGGCAAATCCGCCGCAAATTGTCGAATCGCCCCAATCGCGTCGCTTAGCAACCGACGAAATGAGCATACCCCGCTGATCTACTCATCGCGAACTCAGCTGGACAAAGCGTTGGGCCCCGTTTTCTCCGCTATCGATTATACTGGCCCGCGCAATTCCCACTCAAGTCCCGGAGCGTTCGCATGAAGAAGTCTATGCTGCGCGTCGTTCAGGTTAGCCTTGTGTTCCTGGTCTCCGTCCTATGTGCTGCCGCGGCCGACAACACTTCCAGCTTGACCGCGCCGGTAGCCAAGAAAGTTCCGAACATGACGGAGATCCACGGCCGCAAGCTGGTGGACAACTACTACTGGCTGCGCGACAAGCCCAACCCTGAGGTGAAGGCATATCTGGAGACGGAGAATGCTTACACTGCCGCGGTGATGAAGCCGACCGAGTCCCTGCAAAAGAAGCTGTATGACGAGATGCTGAGCCGGATCAAGGAAACCGATGTTGACGTCCCCTATAAGGAAGGTGGCTACTTCTATTACTCGCGCACGGAGGCCGGAAAGCAGTATCAGATTCGCTGCCGAAAAAAAGGTAGCTTGGATGGGCCCGAAGAAGTACTGCTCGACATCAACGAATTGGCCAAGGGCCAAGTATTCATGGCGGTGGCTGCCTACACTGTCAGCCAGGACGGAAACTTGCTCGCCTATTCCGTCGACCCTACCGGCTTTCGCCAGTATGTACTACACGTGAAAGATTTGCGCACCGGACAAGTCCTGCCTGATCACGCCGAGAAGGTCGGCTCGGTGGCCTGGGCCAACGACAATAAGACCTTATTCTATACCGTGGAAGACGCGGCCAAGCGGCAGTATCGCTTGTACCGGCACGTCGTGGGCACGACCGCCCCGGACCCTCTCGTGTACGAAGAGAAAGATGCGAGGTTCAATGTCGAGGTCGGAAAAACGCGCAGCCAAGCGTACCTCCTTCTTCTTTCCGGCAGCCACACGACCACCGAAACACGCTACATCCCCGCTGGCGAGGCCACCGCCGAATGGAAGGTCATGGAGCCCCGCCAGCAGGACGTTGAGTATTATCCCGACCACAACGGCGGTTTTTTCTATCTTCGCGTGAACGACAGGGGACGGAACTTCCGGCTGGTGAAGGCGCCAGTCAACAATCCTCGCCGTCAGAATTGGCAGGAGGTGGTTGCGCATCGTCCCACCGTCATGCTTGAGGACACGGATTTCTTCAAAGACCACTACGTTCTATATGAGCGTGAGAATGGCTTGCCCCAGATCCGGGTCACCGACCTGGCCAGCGGACAATCGCGGCGCATTGAATTTCCTGAGCCTGCTTATCTGGTATTTCCGTACATCAACCACGAGTACGACACCACGAAGTTTCGTTACAACTACCAGTCGTTCATCACGCCACAGTCCATCTTCGAATACGACATGGCAGGCGGAACCTCGACGCTAGTGAAACAGAAGGAGGTCCCAAGCGGATACGACCACACCCGCTACCAGGTGGAGCAGATTTATGCTCCAGCATCGGATGGCGTCAAGATTCCGATTTCGGTCGTCCATCTGAAAGGCGCCAAGTCGAACGGAACCGGGCCGCTGTATCTCTACGGATACGGTTCCTATGGCTATCCCATCGACATCAGTTTCAACTCAAACCTGTTCAGCATGGTGGACCGTGGCGTGGTGGCCGCGGTGGCGCATATTCGTGGCGGCGGCGAGATGGGCAAGGCCTGGCACGATGATGGACGCATGATGCACAAGAAAAATACTTTCACAGACTTCATTGCTTGCGCCGAATATCTGCTGGCACAGGGCTACGGCTCGAAAGACAAGCTGGTCATCGAAGGCAGGAGTGCCGGAGGTCTGCTCATGGGTGCGGTTCTCAACATGCGGCCCGACTTGTTCCACGCGGCTCTTGTAGGAGTGCCCTTCGTGGATGTCATCAACACCATGCTTGACGAGTCCCTGCCGCTGACCATCCCCGAGTTTGAAGAATGGGGCAATCCCAAGGAGAAGGCGGCATTCGATTACATGTTTTCCTATTCGCCCTACGACAATATCGAAGCCAAGGCTTATCCCAACATGCTGGTGAAGACATCGTTCAACGACAGCCAGGTGATGTACTGGGAGCCGGCGAAGTACGTAGCCAAGATGCGCGCCCTCCGCACCGATCACAACGTTTTGATCCTTAAGACGAACCTGAACCCCGCTGGACATGGCGGCGCCTCGGGCCGCTACGACCGCCTGAAAGAGGCAGCCTTTGATTACGCGTTTATCCTGACCCAGATGGGGATTGAGAACTGAGATCGGTTTTTGAGCCGCAGGCAGCGAGGTCTTTCCAACTCAGCTGGATCGTGCAAGGCGATCCCTGTGTGGTGTCAGGAATCTGGTAACTTGACTTGGTTGACTACGGCGCATGGAAGCGCATGGGGTCCGGTGATCCTCCCGGTCTTCAAAACCGGCGGGCGGCGGGTTTGCCCGTCGCCGGTGCGTTCGACTCGCACACGCTTCCGCCATTTTTCAATGACTTAGCGAGTTCACCTGCCGTTTCCACGGCTCACGGCGATGGAGCAACTGACGATTGGGCACTGGGCAGGACCGCTCGAGGTACGTTTTTATTGCTATTTTAGTG
>Ga0209055_1000144_pt1 | contig 49096 bp, 52 predicted proteins | sample GraSoiAngelo_110_FD_185875 | JGI IMG/M metagenome (GOLD analysis project Ga0209055, IMG submission 185875) | Grasslands soil microbial communities from the Angelo Coastal Reserve, California, USA - 14_0903_12_30cm (SPAdes) (version 2) | ecosystem: Environmental > Terrestrial > Soil > Grasslands ... | reverse complement strand
TGGATTGAATCACTCCGAGATCGCGGACCTGAGTTTGGCCGTTCACAACAATGATTTGATACCAGTGACTGTCCACTGGGTTGCCGAAGCTCACGTATCCGCCCTCCAGCACAGTGTGCGGGGCTTCGATGTTGCCTCCGAAGCTGTACTGGGCTCCGCTTGAGTCATTCGGGTCGTAGTAGTGGGCCGTAATAAAGTCCGAGACCGTCACTCCGTTCGCCGTATAAGCAAACTGGTCGCTCTCGCACGGATCACAGACTTCTACAAGGTATACGACCCGGTCGAATCCTGAGACAGGGTCAGGTGAATTGGGAGGAGGAGAACCCGCAATGGTCCTGTTGCCGAAAGGATCGGCCAACATCTCCAGTACTTCGTGGCTTGCTGTTAGCGTCCAGCTGTCATCAGCCTGGACGAGCGAAAAAGGTTGGCCATTATCATCCGTGTGATAGCCGGCTGCGCCCGGTTGGTTGATGTCGTCTCGAATGATCACGGGCCAATAATCGACAGGCACGTCTTCGAGTTTGTCAAAGGCGCTGACTGTGGCATCCACGTCCCAAAGCGGACCGAAATCGCGAGTGGCTTGCTTATTTAGAGCGGCGGCCACGATTGAGACTTGCGACGGGTCAACTACGGGGGTTTCCGAGACTAATGCGACGTTAAGTGTTAACGCGCTCATGAGTTGCCTCCTTTCGAGTGGGCTGGGTCACGCTGAGCGGGGTTTTTCACAGCAAGGAAAATTCCTACTGCTGCAGCCGACGCGTGAAACGTTTGTGGTGGAGGAACATGTTGCCTCCAGGATCAACTTCCTTCCGGCTTATTGCTGGAGGGACGTTATGCTCTTCGGTTTTGCACCAAGGGGAAGCCGTGAAGTAGAGATCTTAATTGTAGGCCCAAATCAGATTGAAGTCACAAATGTATTTTTGCCGCTCCTCATGTGGATAACTATTCCATTTACGTTTGGTAACCTTTTCTCCGCATCTGCCATCCATCAGTTTTCACGCGAGAAGTCCAGTGCGCGTCATGACCGGGGCATCGAGCGTACACTCCACATCTTCCACAGCTGCCCCGCAAGATCAAATTCTCGAGCAACGCAAGACAGCGTAATTCTGACTTTCGCTGCTGAGCGACATCTCAGCCATCGAAGATGGTCAGGTCCCCGTTAGCAGATCGGAACAAGTTCTTGGGCCAATTCCTCGCCTGTCCTTTACGCGGCTGTACCTACATGTATTAGCCCATGCATTAACAGCCCATGGATTAGCCCCATGTATTAGCATGAAAGCCAAGCCGCATTCCTCTTGACAATTGCGTCACGCGCGCCCAAAATTCGCGCTACCCCATCGCTCTCGACTTTTGGCGAGACTTCGTGGAGCGTCGTGTGCTGTGTATACGGTTCCGTGCTCCTCGTTAGAGAGGCTCAGGTACATACCATCGCGTTCTCGTTTCTGAGAGATGAGAAACGGGCGAGAGCCGGTTCCCCGTTTGGTCCACTGTGCACGCTCTCAATTAGTCAGCAGACGCACTCAGATTGAAGTAAAGGTTCCCGGGGCGAGTACAGTTCGTAGCCATTTCCAGGCTGAACGAAGAACTGCGAAAGGAGATCAGAATCCCATGAAAAAAATCCATCGGCTCATCTGGATACTGTTTTTCTTATTTGGTCTGGTCGTCCCGACAATCGCGCAACAAGCCGTGGTAAAAAACCGGGCTACCCTCCGTCAGGATGCTTCCAGCAAGAAGGCTCCCATAGCCCGATTGGATCCTGGCACCGACGTTGACCTTCTTGAGCCCGGCACAACGCGCGGCTATTACCACGTACGGACAAGCGACGGTACGGAAGGCTGGATCTATTCCCACAACCTCGAAATGGTCACTCCTGCGACGCCACCATCGACACAACCGGCGGGTGGTATGCCTCCTACTCCTCCGACAGGAGTAGCGGCTGCCTTTTCGCGCGACTGGGAAAAGCGTGCACCGAACCAGACAACATTCTCGGGTCCAGACGGTGAGTGCGGCCCGACCGGAGATGGAGGAGACACCTCGACTAACGGCCGCAAGAACCGCACTGACGTCCCCGCCAGTTACCACGAGGTCACCTGGAAGGCCCTGCAGTCGTTGCCTTACCCTTCCCATGCACCCCGATTGCTGGACCAGTGGACTCCCCAACAGATCCAGGTTATTCAACCTTTCGAGGGAGTCCCCGTTTCCTTAGTAGGTTATCTCGTCAAAATTAAGGTTGAAGACTCCGGATCAGGGGAATCGACCAATTGCCATTTCGTTAATCCGGAAGAGGTGGATTGGCACATGCCTCTCGCCGAGCATGCCGGAGACCTGGAAGCGACGGCCGTCGTTGTGGAGACAACTCCCCGCGTCAGGAAAGACCACCCGAAATGGACGCCAACGAATCTTTCAGCATGGGTCAGTTCGAATTCACCTGTCCGGGTCAGCGGTTGGACCCTTCTCGATCCGGAGCATGGCGCGCAGGTTGGGAAGTACCGGTCCACGCTGTGGGAGATCCACCCGATCACAAGGATTGAGGTTTTCAAGGATGGACAGTGGGTAGATGCAGACAGCTTGCCCTGACAGGATGCAAAAGCGTAATTCGTCGGACTTCAGACGAGGTGTATTGGCGGGCAAGATGAGGCTACGGGTGGAGCACTCGCGCCAGCTCCACCTGTACCTACCGAAAACTCGATCTCAGCAAAAAAAGGTGAAGTAAAGTAGCTGCGGAAAGCGCATCCTCGGTTGGCAGGTCCGTGATTGCTTCGCCTGCCGCGAAAACGGCACCGTGTCAGCTTGTCGGTGCAGCGGATCGCGCCGGCGTGCGTCGTAAGCACCTAATATTAAGGAGGGAGGGTCTCAGGCGGCCCGTCGTTCGTAGCGGTGATGCAGCCCGCCGACCTGGGCAGCGCCACGACTCTCCCCATTGGCTCCGGCTGGATCGATCGCGACTCCGGGGCGTCCCTGGCTAGGGCGAGATTTGGGCAGGTCCCAAGGAGAAAAGGCGCGTGTGCATACGCCCACCAATTTTCGAAGGTCACGCCGGAACGTCGTGCTGGTTCAGGCCGGGCAACCCCGCCACTTGGGGCGGGAATTCGAGTTGGGGATTGCCAACGTGCTGGATCACAACCGGTATCTCTGTTACTCCAATGCTGCGCAGTGCAACGCCCGATGAAACCCGTTGTTCAGAACAATTCTCGGTCCGGCCTGCAGAACATTTACAGGCGCGCCACCGTAACCGATAAACGCAATCACTGCGGCAGCGGGCAGCCCACCGAAAACCGCGTGTTCCAAATCCTCATTCGTTAACTGCTTCATAAGCGCCCCTAAGACATCTGTGTTTCGCCAAAGCGCGAGATGGCCCCGATTCAGCACCTGGAGGTGGCTCCCAACACCCATGTGTTTAGCTCGCCAAATGCTGATATCCGTTACGTCCAGAAGCTCGTCCAAGCTTGGGCTCTTCGGATAGCGCTTTACTAGTTGACGGACGTAATCGAGATTAACCGTCCGTTGTGGCGCGACGAGTTTGTCGACCTCCACCAGCCCGAAACTGACCGGGAGAATTGAAAACGTCTTGCGGAACAAATTAATCGGACGAAAAAGCATCCAACTTCTGCTTGTGCTGGAGTGGGATATTGCTGACCCGAATACCATCGAGGATACCAGCTTCATTGCGGAGCAGATCTGCAACACGGGCCTGGACGCCTCGCCAAGCGGAGAATATATCCTGCAGACGTGCGATTTCGTCGTCGAGCGTCTGTGTGCGCACGTATTGCAGGACCTCAGCCTGGGTCGCAAATGCAAATAACTATTGCTGTTGGACAAAGTGAGTGGCCCACCTGGACAGGCGCTGAGCCATGAGCAGTCTCCTTGTCCAGCACGATTCCTTCGCTTACGTCCTGATCTGCCACTTTCGTGCGCTATGGTGAAGTGCTGACGATTAGGATGGTGAAAGGAGCTCACCCCGATAATTGTTTGAGCCCGATCCCTGTACAAGACACCGGAAATGTCATCTAAGGCGCGGAGTTGTGCGTCGTCGTATTTTCTCTATACGTAAATCCGGACGAGACAGGAAATTTGCCCTGTCAAACTGCGGCACTCCGCAGACCGGCCACGATTACACGGAAAGCGAGCCGCACTAAATGTCTGCGCGTACAATCTTGCAGCGAAATCCACAGCTCCAACCCTTGAGAGATGCCAAGGCCAGCAGTGGGAAAGGCATTCTCTAATTGTGTTCGATCTCACGCCTAGCAAAAATACTTCGCGTGACTTGCAAATGTGTAATAAGCTTTATATCAATTCGGGGGGAACGCAATGAAAAAGCTATACGTTGCCTTTAGCGCTTGCGCTTTCCTCATTCTTTCGTTCACTCAAATGGTGCGAGCTTGGCAAGCAGAAGTGGAGGTAGTGTCGAGGACAGGTAAGATTCCGAAAAACTTCAAAACTTACTCTCTCTTTCTCGTGTGCAATCCGCAGTGGCTCGCGCCAGAGAAGAGCGAAGGCTTGTACGAGCTGTACAAACAATTCGAGAACTTCGGCAGGACAATAGGCGACGATAATGCGGCCGTTTGGTTCTGGAAAACACAACAGCGCGCGCATGACCCCACGCTAGCCAAAAACGTGGACGTGGAGCGCAGTGTCCGCTTCTGCCAAACTTGGAAACTGAAGCCGAGCGAAGGACCGCACGTGGTTGTGACTACGGTCTATCCGGATGAGTCCAGTCTCTCTTCAGGGCTTCCGAAGGGTAGTGCGGTTTACGGGCTCGGCAATATGAGCCCGACGGAGATCTCGGGTCTTCTTACGAAGCTCACCGACGAACTCATCGAGAAGGGGCGGGTCGAAAGTCCTGCCGCGACCGCGGCGGCACCGCTTGCACTGTGGGTACGGCTACTGGATGCAACACAGCGAACAATCAACAGCTTCGGCTGCTCGTGGACCTTTAAGATTGAGGCGGGGCCAGTTAACGCAGATCTCCACGCGTGCAAGGCTGAGTAGAGGAATGGTAATCCGAAAGTGGCATCCAGGGAAGCTCATAATCCTTTGGGCGTGGGGCGGCGTCGCAGTGGCGCTCGCGCTGACCAGCTTTCTTTCAAGTCCCGTGAGAGACGCCCCTGCGCAGCACTTGGTTGAGCTAGTCTTCGTCTTGCTTGCCCTTTTCGCACTCTCGGGTATCACTTGGCATTGGCTGGGCGGCAGAGAGTCTGCCGGAGAGTGATTTATTTCAGCTTACTTCGGATATTGGCAATCGGAAACCCAGTCGGTCATAAGCTCATCGCCAGTCGGGACCAAACTCCGCCGATATCAATCTTTTCCGGATGAGGGGGTCCGGTTGACTCCGAGCCTCTGTTTCCAATAGCCAAGCAAGTCCGAAAAGATGAGAAGGGTTAGGTTCCTAGATCTTTCAGTTTCGGCTTGCGCTTTGGTTTCTGTCCTCTTTCGGCACAAATTGACGTCCGCGTGCGGGCGAATTGGCCACGGAGACGAGTTAGAGTCTAGGCCCGTGAGGGAGGAAATAGTGAAGTCTTGCCGTCCACTCGGGAGTCGGAGCATCTTATGGGAGGAACCAACGAGCGACTTTCCATTCTCACTCTGTTGAAGAGGTTCAGTTCAGGCTTAACGTGCTTTCCTTCCCAACCCAGAATGCTACGTCTCCGCCAGATTGTTTTATGATTGCTTCCTTTTGACAAGGAGGAGCCCGTGAGGACTAACCCGAAGATAGAACATATCATTGTCCTGATGATGGAGAATCGCTCCTTCGACCACATTTTGGGTTACATGGCGCAGGAGAACCCGAAAATTGACGGAATTGTTGGTAACGACTACACAAATCTTGATAGCAGCGGCGAGCCGTACCGGACCACCGACGGCGCGGCGTATCGGGGCCAGCTCGTAGCGGACCCCGGTCACGATGTGGACGATGTTTACTTTCAGATGTTCGGCGTGCCGTTCGGGACGCCGGCCGGCGGCGATCCCAACATGTCGGGTTTTTCCCAAAGTTACGAGCAGCAGGGGGGCGACCCGCAGGAAATCATGCGGTGCTTCCGCCCTGAGCAAGTCCCGAACACGGCGGCGCTGGCCCGGCATTACGCGATCTGCAACCGGTGGTTTTCTTCGGTAGCGGGCCCCACGCTGCCGAACCGCGCCTTTGCCCATTACGGTACTTCCTTTGGACGGTTGGATATGTCTCCGGTGTATTTCTCGAGTAAGCCGAGCATTTATCAGCGCCTCAGGGGGGCGGGCGCTCAAGCCAAAATCTACTACTACTCCGGAGAGAGCGGCACCATGGGGCTGACTTTCCTTCTCAATGACCAGCGTGACTATTTTGGCTTGTGGGGAGACTTCCAGAGCGACTGCAAGCATAATCGTCTGCCACAGTATTCGTTTGTAGAACCTCCTTATTACGACAGAGGACCGGTGATCGCGGCCGACCAGCATCCCGACCATGACGTCCGGGCGGGTGACAACTTCATCCGGCAGGTTTATGAGGCGATCCGATCGAACGACGCAACCTGGCACTCGACGCTGTTCCTGGTTGTGTGGGACGAGCACGGCGGCTTATTCGATCACGTTCCACCACCTAGAGTGGATCATCCCGATGGTTTCACGTCGACGGCCCCGGTGTACGATTTCGCGTACTACGGAGTGCGCGTTCCTGCACTCGCCATCTCGCCGTACATCGAGAAAGAATGCGTGAGCCAGACATTGTTCGAGCACGCTTCGCTTCCGGCCACGGCTACTATGCAGTTCATCGGAGACCCGAAGGCCTATGCGCCTTACGATAGGGAACGAAACGCCAATACGCTGCTTTCGCTGCTCACGCTGGATGCACCGCGGGACGAGCTACCGGACTGGTCGGCGCACCCGGTTAAACTCGATCCGGCGGCAGTCTCATCCGCTGCGAGCGACGCGGCACAACTGCACCTCGACCACGTGAGAGAAGTTCACGCCGTTCTCCAACAGCGAGATGCGGCACTGGCAGCGACGATGGACCCGAAATCAGTGGTGACCGAAGGGGACGCCGCGCAGTTTGTTGCGAAGGCCATGGCCGTGATCCACCCAGAAGCGGCGCCGCAAGCTGCGGCCGAGGGACAGCCGTGAAGCCGGTAGTGGCGTTGCTGGTGTTCGCTGCGATAGCCCTTGCCAAGGCGGCCGGTGCAGTAGACACGTGCGACTCAGCGGCCGCGAAGAAGAATGTGGCTTGGGCCAAAAGCCGCCCGCATTCCTGGCTCGCTGATGTAGAGCACAAACAGGACGTCGAAGTGCCCAGAAACTGGTGCCATATCTGGGAAACACACGGCGTCGACCGGCTCCAGAAGACTATCGACTTCGGCCGCGTTCTGTTCACCGGCGACGGATTGCATCCGTCAGTGGGCGGCATCGTGCCGGGGAGCGGATTTGCCGGCGGGCTGACCTATAATCTGGAGCGTGCCTCCGAGTCGCTACCGCTACGGTACAGCGGCAGCGTCGAAGCGCGTGGGTCGTACAATCGATTCTGGGTAGCGGGCGGCAAAGTTGACATCTGGGGGAGCGGAAACAGCAGGGACGACCGGCATATTCACGCTACGCTGGAGCTGGAGCACTACGAACTGCCGCAGCTCTCGTACTTCGGGTTGGGTAATGATAGTTTGCTCGCGAACAAGAGCCTGTTCGGGCTGTATCAGACCATAGGCGGGGGGCATATCGAGGTGCCTTTGCCGGCCGGTCTTTTTATCGCCGGCGATTTGGCCGGGATGCATAACAGCCCATCGGGCATGCACGGCGTGTTGTCGCCTACGCTCTTCACTCCCCTCAATACACCGGCACTGGGCGTAGATACTACCTACTTGGTGGCGGGGGGCGGGATCGATTGGATCCACCCGGTGTCGCCGCGTTCGCAAGGCTTCTCCTCCTCGCTCGCCACTGGCTATCGCTTGTTCCACGCTACGAGTGGGCCGTATTCTTTCCGACGCCTCGATGCCATCTGGCAGAATCGCTACAATCCGGCCACGAAGGCGGACCTCGGCAACATCTCAGCGACCATTCGTTTTGTCGAAGCTTATGCGCCGGCGGGGAATAAAATGCCTTTTTACCTCCAGCCGACCATTGGAGGCACTGATATTAACAATGTAGACGTGCTGCGCAGCTACGCCGACTACCGCTTTCGCGCGCCCAACTTGTTGACCCTCCAGGCCGAATACGAGCACATAATTTGGGGACCATTCGCTCTCCTGGGATTTTACGATGTGGGCCGAATGGCGGAGCAGCGTTCCGATATTGAGATCGGCCATGTGCGCCACAGCTTCGGAGCCGGATTGATCCTGCAGCTGGGCGGCCTTCCCGTGGTGAAGTTCTACTATGCGCGGGCCGGCGAAGGAACGCATACCGCCTACACCCTGAACACGAACAATTTCACGTTCTCTACACCGGCGGGCGTGTTTTGACTGTCCTTCGTGAGGAACCATGATCCGATGCCTACTATTTACGCTCTCCGTCCTTTTCGAGATGGCCACCTTTGGTCCCGAGCCTGGAGGAGCCTCGAACCCGCAGACTCGCATACAAGTCGTGGACGTGGATAGCGAGAGCTCACTCGAGCAGGTTTCCGTCACGCTCCGGCCACTAGGCTCGAACACTGAACTGAGATTCAGAACAACCGATGGACGAGGAGTAGCGAATTTTGGTACGCCGCCCGCGGGAGACTATGAAGTTGAAGCCTGCAGACCCGACCATATTCCCTCCGATTGGAAACGCTGGAACGAATTGACCGAATCGGACCGAGTAACGGGAACCAAAGTGCTCAAGTTAAAGCGAAGCACGACTCGCCAGAACTGTATGTACGGGGACCAAAGGCACCGGAGGCACGCGGGTAGCAGGGCAGCAATAGCTCGCTAAAACCATACAGCGCGGTATTCGTCGGGCAGGCTCTTCAGCCGACGCAGACCGGTCTTCAAGGGGGACAAGGGTGAGTCCGCCACAGTCTGGGACTGTGGCGCTTCCGGCCACGAAAATTCCGATTCCCCGTCGCGAACTCGCCGATACCATACGATTTCGGCGCCGCAAAGGAAGCGTAGCTGTTCTGGAATCCTCTTTTTGTCGGATAGAACCCCGGGCCCACGCGATAGCGTCGGCGCTAATACCTAACCCGGCGGAGCCGGAACCAAAAAATGCAAACTCGGACATTTTCAAGAATGCCTTCAAACCGGGCATAAACATTGGTCGAATCACCACCCACCGGAAATTTCTTGCCAGAAACAGCAAACATCTATGCACAGAGGCTAAATCCTGCGTGAATTCGACTGTTTTCTTTCAAATTTGGCCGCAAATCCAGCATTCCGTAATCACGGGCATGGAGTGAAAACAACAGGCCAAGGGTTCCTCGCTGCCCGCCCAGGTTCCGGCATCGCCACGCCGCAGTTCCACATCCCACAAGAACGAGGAGTTCGCTTCTACACAGAGCAGCGGATCATAGGACCGCTTGCCGCGGTGGCGCGGATTGTAGCCCACCTCAGCGCCTTCCTGATGGCCAAAGACGGTGAGCACCATGCTATCCAGATCCAGAATTAACCGCGAGCGGTGCTCGGGTTGGTGAATGAACCGCTGCAACAGGTAATCATTGACCCGGTGTAGTTGTTCTCGGAAATCAGGATCAGCCTGCAATAAAAGTCGGCGCAAGCTTTCCGGATGAAGGTAACTGGGAAGACCGGTCAAATACTGAAACGTGACAGCGGAACCTAACAGCGACGCTGTCTCTAAACGATCCAAGCCCAGGATGATGGGAGAGAGCAAGGAGAGGATCATTTTGGGAGAGCTGGTAGTCATGCTTGCGCCGGGGGTAGCGCAAATGCCGAGTTAGGAAGCGGGGCAATCCGTTTTATCCAGCTGATAAAGCGCGGCAGTATTCGTCTTCTCCCACTCTTTCCAGTCGTTAGCACGTATATGCGGGGACTGGCATCATTCTCCGCGACGTGCACAGTGTTGGCGAAATGGAGAGTATTCACCCACTGCAAGTGCTGATTCTGCGAGCCCGACCGCGGTCGGTTTCGGATCAATCACGAGGTCGAAGCCATAACTATCAAGTATCCGATTCGGGCGGAATCCGCTATGCGAGGTTACCCTTTTGCCGGCTCCACCATGCCCTGTCTGGTAGCACCACGGTGAACCATCACGATGCCGTGGACCACGATCAATCGTGTCCGCTTTTTGAGGTTCCCACCGACAAGGTTCGGAAGTCTGGCACTCGCATGTGGCCGATGAGCCCCATGCAGTTGGGGCAGGGGCCTGCTGCGGAGCCATACCTGGCCTGCCTCTTTCACCTCTCCGGGTGCAAACCAAAACCTGTCCGCCTCTCCGCTTTTTAAATCTCTAGGGCGAGTCGATCTTTTTGCCCCTTGCCCTTTTCGAATCCGGATACGACGAGCAGCACGATATCGCTCGGTAGCGCATGCTAGCCCACCATGAACTCGTCTTCTCAGATTCGTGACCTCGCTCTCAACACCCAAACCTCCTACCTGGTAACTTTTTCCCTCGGTCAATTGAACTGAACACTGGTCGGAGAGCAATGGCAGTCTTTAGACGCCGACAAGCTCCTTGGAAATCAAAAAATGTTCTCGACTGCTCGGGATGGATGGATCAATATATCCGAGCAAAAGGAAACAGAAAGTGGGTTAAGTTATCTGAGCGCTATGGGCGGGTGCGTAGCTAGCTATAGCTAATAAGAACCTGGCGTGCCTGTCCGGCTCGGTGACGACAAGGGTTTCGGCGCACGGCACGTCGACCCCAAAGCAACTAATTTCTGGACGTCCTGAAGGGTTCTTTAGAGTCCGGGTTTAAGTGGCGTAATTCGCCCTGGACTTGTCCCGTATTTGGTCCCGCATTCTGCAACCACGCGCAGGAAGGCGAAGTTAGTGTAGAATCCATGCCGTTTTCGAGCACAGAAAGGAAATCCCGCATAAGGGAGTACCTTCTTTACCCATCGATGCCCCCTGTTCGACAGCTCGAATAGATTCCGGTTCAGGTTGCAGCGGAGACTGGTTCGGCCGAAGCGAGGTAGCGATGAGAATTAAAACCTGTGGCTCTCTCGTGTTCGTAGCCTTATCCATCATGATTGCTTGTCCTCCACCCAATTCCCCCACCAAGCCAATCGAGCAGAAGTATTACGCGGCCGGTAGCTGGACGGTCACCGTCAGCAAGGGAATTGCTTGTTGCGACTCTCTGGGGAATAAATTTGATCTCTACTATCCCACCAGCTTAGGCGCGAACGGCTTCCTGCATCCCATTCTGACCTGGGGGAACGGAAGCAATGCGGTCCCCAGCCAATACGATTATTTGCTCACGCACATGGCTTCCTGGGGTTTCGTCGTCATCGCCACGGAGGACAAAACCACCGGCCTGGGGCAGACCATCATTGACGGAGCCAATTACCTGGTTGGCAAGAACAACGATTCCGCAAGCCCTTTCTATCATAAGCTCAACGTGAGCCAGATCGGGACTTTTGGCCACTCTCAAGGTTCCCAAGGTGCCATCAACGCCCTTATAAATTTCTGCCGGCCTTATTAAACGGTGATTCCGATCGAATTGCCGGCTACTATCTGGTGCAGCCTGGGCCCCAGCTGTGCCGATACCAGTCACCTGACGTCGGGATCGGTATTCTTCATAGATGGCTCCGCAGACGTTCCCATATCGCCGCCAACCCAGGATCCCGCGATCCAGGGTGAGCAATCCATCCAGGCTTTCTACAACGCGGTACCGACTAACGTTCCTAAGGTCAAGGGGACTCTCATCGGCCCCAACCATAATGACGTCCAGGGCCAGCCCGACTGCTTGCGTGCCTCATTCCCCTGCGTGAACGGTGTCTATGGATACCTCGGCTATCCGACTGCTTGGTTCATGTATCAGCTCCAGGGCGATACCTTTGCGCACGGGGCTTTTGTGAATGGCACGGGGGAAATGTTCGCAGAAACCACCAACTGGGAATTTGTGGGTAGCAATATACCGTAGTCAGATAGCCGGCTAAGAGCCCGCTTTCGCACAGCATGTGCTCTTCCCGCTATCTCCACTCTCCGGTCAACAATGGCCTCAGCTACTTTTGGCGCAAAAGCGGAAAGTAGTTAAGCTATAGCTAAAGCCTGTTGAAAAACCCAGGGCTGACACGCAAAGTGGCTCGGCTTTTGGGATGGTTCGACAGAGAAGGTGAGCAACCGCACCCTCATCGCCCACGCGTGCAGCCTGCCGGGGCCTGGAGTAATCCATTTCCTTTTGCTCGCGGGCAGCACAAGTGGGCGCATGGATTGCCGTCATTCTAGACAAAGCGGGACAACTGCTGGAGGTCGAAACTCCCCCGACGGGGCCGAGCGAGAGGCCCTTGGTAGCTATGGATGGATCCTTTGCCCAGGACGGAATGAGTCCCCAGCGGATCAGCGATAGCTCTCGGACGGATTCCCTGGGATTTTGGCGAATGACTGGGATGAGCTGTGTGGGGGCGATGTTGTAACGCGGAGTCCATTGTTCTTCGGGGGAATCGGTATCGAAGTATTCCTCAAGAATCTCTTTTCTCCGCGAAAGCCGATAGCGACCGCACATCGAACGATTATGCCAGATGGGCCCGGCAATTCAGATGAAGCCCTTGGGTGGCAAAGCTGTTTCGTGACCCAGGGAATGACAATCGCCCTGGGCTAAACGGAATGTTCGTTAGGGACAGTCTCGCTATTTCGCAGAGATGATGGTCGAGCCGCTGATCTGGCGAGTGAACGTCGCCAGCGGACTTGAGTTGTTGTAGTCATCGGCGTAGTTGATCATCTCCGAGCCGTCCAGATACAGGCCGGGAGCGAAGTATTCAGCAAGGTTGCGCGTGCCACTGGCGCAGCCGGTGCCGTTGGTGCAGATGGCTCCTTGGTGCATCACGCCCGTCACCGTGGTCTGCGCGAAAGTCGGGATGCTGGCGAGGGCGTTCTGTGACTGCGAGAAGTAGATCCGCCACTGCGCGGTTGTGTCGTTGTTGCTGGTCGAGCTCGTGCCCCACCAGGTGAGGTTGACCTTGCCGGAGTCTCCCGCCGTGATCCACGGTCCGATGGCGCTCTTCGTCCCGGACCCGTTGCTGACACGCACCGGGACCGACCACGTTGCTGCCTGGTCCTGCGAGACGGTCAGAAAGACGCTATGGCTGTCGGAGAACGCGATGTAAAGATTGTCCGCGCGGTCGACGGCGAGCGACGGGAAGACGTTGACCAGCGAGGTCCCTGGCGCGGCAGTGTACACGAGCTTCACAATGAAGCTCTTGCCTCCGTCGGTCGAGCGCGCGATGTACAGCGTGTTGCCTGTCGAACCGAAGAAGACGGTATAAACGTTTCCGCTGGGAGCGACCTCGATGTTCCCCTGGTCGCCCGGCTGGATCCCCAGTTCCGGCGTCGTGATAGGCGTGATCTGCGGCCAAGTGGTACCGCCGTCGAATGACTTGGCCACGAAGATCGACTCCGTTCCTACCAGCAAAACGCCCAATTGTTTGTACGTCAGATACAGCTCGTTAGCGCCGTGCGCGGCGATCCACTGCCGGTCCACCAGCGGTAGGTCGGAGGAGAATGGATTGACGAGCCAGGTGTTGCCACCGTCGGTCGAGGTGCTCTGCGTGGAGGAGCCAAGCCACAGCGAGTTCACGTAGACGCTGCCTGTGCTACCGATAGCAAGGTCTTCGTCGCCGCCACCGGCGCCCAGCCCGCGCGCTACCGCGGCCGCTGCCTGCGCGCCGTCAGGCTGGCCGAGATACTGGAACGAGTTGCCGCCGTTCATGGACTTCCAGACGTCGGTGCCCGCGGGCACACCCTGGATTGCCGCAGTGTAGATGTTGCCCAGCGCATCGGTGCGTACCCGCGCTTCGAGGTCTTGCACGCCGAAGATCAGGTCATTCGGACCGGGCAGCGTCTGCGGCTTACTAAAGGTGAAATTGCCGGACTTGTAGCGCGCCCTGCCGACCGGGCTAGTCGGCTCCGGTCCTAGCATCGCCTGGCCGGAGTAGGTTGCGTTCACTGTCGCGAAGGCGACCACCTGCACGGTGTAGGTCCCGGAGGGCAGTTGGCCGCAGTCGGCCAGCTCGAAGTTCGTCATACCCTGGGCTGAGGAGCAGACGGTATTGCCGGCGCTGTCGGAGATATAGAGATCGAAGTCGTTGGTGTTGCTCGACCAGTTCAGGCCGACTTGAACGACATAACCGGGATTGGAGGAATAGAAGGTGCTGGGCACGCTCACCTGGAGCGTGTACCTGTCGCAGGTGGCGCCGGTACAGAGCGAAGGGTCGCCGGTCACGGCGGTGTACGGCCCGCCGGCCCAGTTCACTGCGCTGGTCTGCCCACTGGCAGGCGCGGATAAGGTTCCGCTGCTGGGCGTGGCCGCCAAGGCACACGACGTGATGGATACCAAGCAAAGTACCGTGAAGACAGGTCGCATAGCTTTTTCCTCCAGAGAATGCCAAGCTGGGCCGCTTAGGACACTAAGAGTTGTGCTCAGGTTGCGCAGGAACTCCAGCTTATTGCCAGCACGGTGGGGTTGGGCTATCCCGATAAGAGCCAAAAAAACGCCATCAGCAAGCCCTTGGGAAGGAACCAGCGAGGTTGACTGGGCCGATCCTCGATATATATCCTCCACACCCTCCCCCAACGGTGTGGCAGAAACGGGCGCGACCATACTGTGCTTCAAGTGGAAACTACATAAGGTAGTTTCTGTAGGAAGCTAAGGGAAACACTGTATCTTTTCGGGGTCGTGGTCGTGGCTCGCACTCTTGTCCCAGCACAGCAAAGCTAAATTAAATTACACGGACAAAAACTTGCCTGCTGCTCGGTGTACCAAAGCACCCGGCTTGGCTATTCATCTGCTCTGCTGTATGGCAACCAGTAAGTCGGATGGTCTTGAATGAGAGACGACGGCGACTGGTGCACACTTTGCAAGGCCCGCCCGCGCACGAACGTGGGAAACGGCAGTGCCGGTGCTCCCTGAGTCCTCAGGAAAGGCATTGCCCACAATTCAGAGAGCCTGTTGTGAGAATCCCGCAAGTCAGCGCCCAACCCTGACAGTCGGCCGTCACGGTCGTCGTTGTCCAAAACGAAAGCGCCCCCGGCTCATTGAGCCATGAGGCGCTCGTCGAACAGCCCTCCCCCAGAACTGCTCACCGACAAAGTAGATGCTCCCCTGAAAATGGTAAATGGCACAACAGTGATCAGAACATAGCACCGGTCGGCTAAGGTTTTGGCAGTAGAGCGGATCGGAGCACGACTCTGCCTGAACCAGCGTTCTGTGGCCAACATTATTGCCAAGCAGCGCACACCAACTGCTCGTTTGGCCTCAAGACTTCCTGATCTACGCGTGCTTCTGCTTGGCTCTCCATTTCGCCCATCTGGCACGTTGGGCGGGCAGCCATGCGCTTCCGCGCGGCTGCCGAAACTGGATGCCTCGCCTCACGAATGTTGTGTTTCTGAGAGCGTCGCGGACCTTTTAGGCCAGCCCAACGTGCCTTCTGAGCTCGTGAAATACGTCGACGTCCGCCAGCCGAGAGTGCATGACGACGTCGTGGCTGAGCACGGTCTAAGTGAAACGCTCCTTGGAGCGCAGATATCGCTTGCTCGAGCTGGCTCAATTGCACGATTGCCCGTCTACGCTCCTGCTCTAATTGATTCAGAACCGAGGTCAATGTGGACATGGCACAGCATTGTAACAACACGTGTTCAGATACCCGAGTGGGCGCGTTAATGACCGGCCACACAGCAAGTCGAGTGCTGAGTAGGAACACCTTTGGAGGATTGGCATGGAAAATACCGCATCACGCAACAACGAAGTACTTCATCCCGAGCAGGCTGCTGCCAGAGCGGCGTTGCTCCGAGAATGTGAAAAGCTGGCAGCTGCTGGGATTACCTTCGTCGCGGTTCACTTCGATGGTTACGGTGATGATGGAGCCACCGAGGAAGTGAAGTGCTACAAGAGCAACTGCTATGGCTCTAACGAGAGCGAATCAGTGGATTATGACGCGGCCCATTTGCAGGACCACTTCGAGGCCCTCGTTCCCTTCGGATACGAGAATGATTGCGGCGGGTTTGGGGACGTTGTCCTGGACGTGGGCGCCAGGAAACTTGCGGTTGAACGAAACGACCGGTTCGAAGATTACACGACCACGACGTACGAGGTTTAGCCATGGCTCACCCACTTAAGCATGCTGAGATCAGTTGCCAGAAATTCGGCGGAAGGCCAAACGACTACATCGCAATCCACAACTGGTTCGACGAGTCGAAAGCTTAAATTACGGACTTCCGGCATCGCTGCCTCCGCCATCACAGACGGGATTTTCGTCGCGGAAAAACTATTCGGGGTAGCCATCACGAACAGTGGCGAAAAAACAAGTGCCGGTGCGCTACATCGGAGAACAACATGTGAAAGACGATCTGGGACGCATTCCCACCGTGCAGGACTGGATTAGTCAGCTCAGACCGCAGCGCTGGATGTACGGGCGGCACCTAGAGTTGGAAGCTAGCGACGCGGACCCACGTCACGCTGAGAAATATAGTACTAACGAGGCTCCGCCTCAGACCGACGAGTCATGCTAAGCTTTCAACGAACACTCACGATCTTCGGCCTCTTGGATGCTAGCGAAGGCCCCTCTATCAGCGGCAACATGAACCCACCTTTTGCGGGTTTTCCGATTCCCGACCATTCGGGAACGAGCCAACTCAGGCAACCCGCCGCATTGGGCTGCCCAGCATCCCTCCCGGCCAAGTATGCGGATGTGCAAAACACCGCTCTGCACACCTGCGTGATAGTGTGCCTCCCGAAAAAAACTTGACTCATTTACAACAAGTTTTGCTATCCAAGGTTTCTAGGGTTGGCGAGGAGGCAATTGGGGTAACAGCAAAGAGCAGACGGAACGCCGCGGCTTACTGGTTGTACCTGATTCCAATTGAAGCCAAGGAAGTATTGCTCGTGCGCGCACCTGTTTCGGGGCCAGCTGGAACCATGCCATCTGCAAAATATCCGAGTTTCGATCAACTGCGTCTGGTGCTGTCAGCAGTCGCTGGTATCGCCCCCAATGGGTTGGACGAAGCAGCGCGGGCATTAGCAGCAGACAGGTCCTACGGAATTTACAAAGTCATGCTCACCGAAGAGGACCTTCGGCGCCTGGGACTGTCCGCCTGAGTACGACTAAAGCTGTCATTCATGAGCGCGCCGGTGGATCCAAAGTTGTTTAGCATGAAAGACCAGATTCAAGACGCAGACAATTGCCACGGTGGTGGTGAGAACGTTGGCGGAGATATTGGGATACACAAAGCTGTCCACATACAAATTTTATAACGGGTTCGTTGGCCCTCGGGTGATGACCCCTTCCAAAACGTCCGGTGCATTTATGCAGGTTTAGGTTGAGACTGAAAAGGAGACCATAGCCTCGTGAAAGAGTAGGCTGCGGGCCTTTCCTAGGGTGTTTCGGTGAAGAATGGAAGCTCACTATACTCTAGCGGCTTCGGCGCCCTTCGAAACTTCCGACTCGCTGAAACTTTTGAGATTGGCGGGATCGTGAGCGTGAAGGCCTGTTTTCGACGGGAACACCAGAAGAAATATACTTGCTCTCTAACAGAGGGCAAGGTATGTTTGAACGCTATACGGAGAAGGCACGACGCGTCATCTTCTTTGCGCGCTACGAATCCAGCCAGTTCGGTTCTCCTTATATAGAGACGAAACACCTATTGCTGGTGGCTTCTGCGCGAAGACAAAGCTCTCACCAGCCGTTTCCTGCGCTCCCATGCCTCGGTGGAGTCAATCCGCAAGCAGATCGAGGGGTACACCACCATCCGGGAGAAGGTTTCGATCTCGGTCGATCTCCCGTTGCGCACTGAGTGCAAGCGTGTCCTGGCCCATGCCGCTGAGGAGGCTGACCTGCTTTCCCACAAATTCATCGGAACCGAGCACCTGTTGCTGGGTTTGTTGCGAGAACAGGACTGTTTTGCTGCGAAGTTGCTTAACGAAAGAGGTGTGTTTATAGAGAAATAGAGACAGCGCGTAGCCAGATTGCCAGTCAGCCACCTCCGGAAGTCGGATTCTCTCCCAGATCGCCGGGTGTACCCGCTGGATATACCTCACGCAAGCTCCTCTACAGTCCCGCCAGCGAGACGGTCATTGTTGAATTGAGCAGGTCCGGTGAGGCGCGTCTCCTTCCGACGCGAATCTTCATCCGCCGTAAGGATGCGGAAGCGCATGAACAAATTGGCAACCCGACCGAAGAGCTGTCCTACGAATCTCCCGTGACCTGCGACAAGCAACCGGTGGTTGTGTTCAATTCCGTAAGCTGGGACAAGGCGCAGACCGGAGGGAACTGGGCAGGAGTGTATTCCTTCAATCTCAATACGAAAGAACTTGCGGTTTGCATTTCGCCGGAAACCTTGAGATTCCAAGAGCCGCACGGGCGCATGTGGATTGTAGAACTCGTTCTTCTGTCCGACGATGCTCGAAAACTTTATGTAAACGTTGGAATGGAAGAGGTGGTTTCCGGCGGTGGCGTGGTCGACTACTATCTGGCGAGAGTGGATTTGACAGATCAACAATTGGAACTTGTGTGCCCGTTAAAGGACATTCGCTTCTGATCTTCCGGTTCGGGTAATCTGTCGCAGGCGAAGGTCACTCTCGTAACATCACCTCATTGACGGGTTCTGAGCACAGAGGGCCTGGCTACCACAGTGATCTAGGAACGGCGCCTTTAAATGGAAAATGCGCTCGCAGCGGTGTCTAAGTAAAGCAGGAATGCTCTACAACCGGGCAAACTCGCTTAAGCCCATTTCCAAGATCGACGTGACCGCCTTTTCCTGCGTGATGGCCGTGGTGATCCTTACGCTACTGGTAATCGAAATGGTCGCGTTTTCCTATGCATGGGGGCATCACGGTGTTGGAATATACTTGAGAGAGTCGGTCATCCGGTGAAGATGTTGGCCGCAAACAGAGAGGATGCAATCGTAGTGGCCATCATGCGCGATGGAAAAGTGTTCTTCGGCAATGAGCTGGTGACAGCCGAACAGTTGCCCGAAAAAATCAGGGAGTGGCTCAGCCATTATGCCGAGCGCAAGGTTTACATCAAAGCTGATGCTCGCGCCCGGTACGGCACGGTTTGGACTGTTCTGGAGGCAGTTCGTTCTGCGGGAGTGGAGAGATGCGTTGGATTCTGATCTGAGCATAACCGCCTGATTGTGTAAACCACGTGGTTGGTGACGGGCGTACCGTGGACTACGGATCATCCATTGCTTAGTTTTTGAAGAAAAAGGAGCCCCGAGGCCAGTTTTAGAAATGCACCCGCAGGCCAAATTCGACCTGCCGCGCATCGTATTCGGAGGCAGTCACCCTGCCGAAGGTGCCAGGACTGTTGAGATTCAGGTTGGCGATGGTCGGATCCGACGGCTGGAAATGGTTCAGGATGTTGGTCATCAGGGCGGTGAAGGTAACGCCGACTCGCTCTGTCGCCCGGATTTCCTTGGCAAATGTCATGTCTAGATTCCAACGTTTGAACCCGCGCAGAATCCCGAATCCACCTCCGTTGGTGTCAACCCCCAGGATCAGCCGGCGGAACTGGCTGTAGGCTGTGGCCGGGTTCCCGAATATGTTGAACCATTGCTGGGCGCCGAGGTCGTTCACCGTCGGGTTCCCCCCCACCGTCCCGGGCGAAGTGTTAAAAACGTGGAGGGAGTTGCCGCCGGAGAAGTGGCCGTTGATCAGCACGGCGTTGTAGATGGAGTTTTGGCTGGGATCAGATTGGCCAAATGCCTGCACCGTGGCTCTTGATTCGGTTTGAGTTACTCGCAGCGGAAAGCCGCTCTGCGCGGTGAAGACCGGCGCCACCGACCAGCCTCCCAGAATATGTCCGAGGCTGCCGCTCTGGCTGCGATAGAAAGGCACTTGGTAGCTCATCGCGAGGTTGTAGATAAACCTGACGTCAAATTGCTGTGTGCCGTACGAACTGTGCAAATTGAAAGGATTGAGAACCGTGCGGGTGCTTCGCGCTTGCACTTCCGAGCCCGTGCCCAGCGCCCGGCCCCAAGTGAAGTTGGAGCGGGCGGTGACCCCGTGCCAGTCGCGGAAGTTCACTGAACTGTACAGCGCGTTGTAATTGCCCCAGCCATTGCTTGCGTCAAACTCAAAAGCCGTGAATTGCTTGCAAACCGTAGTGGGAGTGACGGTCCGGGGACAGCCGCCGGGGGGATTCATGCCGGGATTGGTCAGCCCGAGAGTCCAGGAGTTCGACTGCGCCATAGCGGCCCACAATTGATAAACGCTGTTGGAAGCCACAAAACCACTGCGGTTCTTGTCCGCAACTAGGGCTGCCGTACAACTGGGGAAGCCGGCACAGAACTTGGAAGTCGGACCCCCCAGGGCTGCCTCAAACCAAGGTTCCGGCGCAGGCGTGAAGCCGGCAGGCGGGGTACAAGTCTGAACCGTTAAGGTGCACATGGAGGTGTAGAGATTGGCGTAGGCCTTGGCGAAGGTTTCGCCGTTCAAGGTCAGCATCCACGGCACCGCATCCACATTGATTTCCTGGAACTCGTTGTGGATTCGCTTGCCGATGTAGCCGACCTCGACGAAGACCTTTGAGGAAACCTCGCGCTGGATGGAAAGCGTAAAGCTGTCGTTGGAGCTGGGCCGGGTCTTGGGGTCCAGTCCGGCACCGGGAGCTGCCGCCAAATTGCCTCCGACACCGGGGAAATAGGGCTGCGGCAGAGTGGTGGACGGGGCGTTGCCGAGTGGCGCTACCAAACCATCGGTCCCAATGCGGAAAGCCGTCCCTGGCGTTGCACCACCCGGTCCCAAACACTGACTCCCGCCGGAGGCGAACTGAGGAGCGATGGCGCCCAGGCACGACACGGCCTGCATCAGTCCCGTACCCAGCAACGGGACCAGCACCAGGTTGACGCCGTTCAGGCGGCCGTAAATCCTGCCATAACCACCACGCACAACCGTGCTGCCATTGCCGAACAGTTTGTTCAGCAGGCCGCTATCGAATTTGGGGTTCCACGCCGCCGACAGGCGCGGGCCGAACCCCCCGTAGAACGGATCGTAGGGATACTTGCGCCCGCGGCCGACGTTGGCGACGGTAGCGAATCCCAGGATCGGATCATAAACCTGGCCCGCCAAGGCGGCCTTTTGCCGTTGGGCAACGTAGTTGCCTACCTGAACGGGGTTGCCGCCCTGATCCACCAGCATGACTTGTCGCCCCTGCTGTTCGACCGGCGGCATCTCCAGGTTGTAGGACAGGCCATAGGTCAAAGTAAAGCTCGGCTTCAAGTGCCAGGTGTCGGCGAAATAAGCGCTGTAGAAGTCAATCACACTCTTGTCCTGGGCGTGTGTTCCCAAAGACAGCAAATGGAGGTCGGATCCGGCGCGCGTGTACAGGGTCTGCGGCTGCTCGACCAGACCAAGCACTTCTGCAGCCAGATTCTGATAGTTATTGGTTTGCGAGGACGGCACGCTCGCCGGTAGGTAGGCGCCCCAGTTGATCCCTCCCAACGCGCTGCCCACCTGATAGACATTTGCCGCCATGATGCCCTGGCCGTTGTCGTTGCGGTCGTGCCAGTTGAAGTTGCGCTGGTATAGGCCGCCGAACTGAAAGAGGTGGTTGCCCTGCAGAAGGTTGAGGTCGTCGCGAACCAGGTGATCCTGTCCATCCCAGAAGCGAGTGCGCGACTGCTGGGTGTTCACGTTGTACGGAATGAGCGCGTTGGGGTCTTCCCCCCCAATCTCGACCGCTCCACCCAAGCCACTAATCGGCTGGATCGGCGCCCCCGGCCCATTCCACTTCCACCAGTCGTAAGTGTAGTTGTAGCGGAGATCGCTCGTGAGATGGGAAGAGATCGTGGTCGTCAGGCCAGCCACGAAGTAGCCGGGGTATACGGGATAGGTGCGCAGCGCAGTCAATTGACCCTTCGCACCTGCCACGATGCCGCCCATATCCACCTGGGCGGTGTCGGCGCCGCCCATCAACCTGTAATAGCGGTAGCTAGACATGAAATGCCAGTTTTTGGCGAAGTCGTGGTCCACGCGAAATACCCAGTTGTTGTCCCGAACGGGCAGAGAAATCGTGCCTTTATAGCCGATTGTGTTCTTTTGGTCGCAAACAGGAACGTTAACATTATTGATGGTGGCCGTGTTGTTGATTGGAAATGGGCCCCCACAACCGACGTCGTTGCCGGCCGGCATCATCGACCACAGCTGAGTGACAATGGGATTCAGTCCGATACCACGGGGATCGCACAACTGGTTGCCGCCGGGGCCGCACACCATCGCCGGAGCATAAGTAACGCCATTGACCGTGACCGCCGCGGGGTTGAGGTTGAAGGGTATCCAAGTACTGCCACTTTGAATCTGGATGACCCCCGCCCTCATCAGGTCTGATGGCACTGGCTTCTCCAAAGTGGTGACGTTGGGGAACCGCTGTCCCTGGTAGAAGCCGAACAAATACGTTTTTCCCCCCAGGAACTGAGGCAGGATGGTCCCCCCGGCGGAGGCGCCGAAGCGGTTCTCATGTCGCGAGGGCAGGGGGGTGAAGCTTCGCATCGCCCCGGTACCTGGATCCCTGGACGGGGTATGACCGTTTTCCCACTGGTTGGCGGAAAAATTGGTGCCGTAATAGTACTCATAGGCCGAACCGTGCCAAGTGTCACCCCCACGGCGGGTGACCATATTCACCTGATTGCCGGATGCGTTGTTGAAATCGCCGTTCTGGCCGGCCACACTCACCTTGAACTCCTCGATGGTTTCCACCGGAGTCGGGATGGTGCCGTTGGGAGTGGCGTTGCCGAAGCCGGTGATTGGGTTGCCGGCGAACCCACTGAGGTAAACGGTATTGGTTCCATCCATGTCGCTGGAATTATTACCGCCATCGAGCATGTACTTGTTCTGGTCTGCATTCGATCCGGCCACCGCACCGGCGACACCCGAACCCGAGGCTGTGTTCACCGGCGTGGTTGCGGGCTGCAGCATGGCCAAACCGGAGATATCGCGGGAGAGACCGGGAAGAGCCTCCGCGAGTGCAAAATTCATGGTCAGTCCGACAGTGGCGTTCGTGCTTTGCAGTTCCGCACCACGAGCCTCGACCAAGACCTCTTGGGTGGTCGTACCGACCTTGAGAGCCACATTTACGGTTGTGACCATGCCTACGCTCACCGTTTCCCGGACTTTGGTAACGGCAAATCCGGTTTGGGAGAAGGTAAAGTCGTAGGGGCCGGGATCAACATTGGTGAAGACATAGCGCCCGGCTCCGTTCGTGGTAGTGTTGCGTGCGCTGTGGGTCTTGCTATCAATGAGCGACACGTTGGCGCCGACTACCACGGCGCCTGTGGAATCAGTCACGACCCCTGATACCGTACCACCCGTTTGAGCCTTGACCGGCGTGAGACCGAGAGCGAGCACGAGAGCCAAACCAAGCAGAAAACCTGCCCAGCGAGAGACCGCTCCGAAAGGCCGCATAGGGTTCCCTCCAGGAATTCAAGCCCGAATTGCGCTACCATTCAGGTCTTTGAGAGAGATAGAAGTCCGGCAAGGAATTAGAGATTCGCAACCACGGATGATGGTCTATCTAGAAATCGGGAACTTATGACGCCAAAGAAAGACGCTGGCCGACAGGCCGCTGACAGTAAACCTGGGCTTGATCAGCCCCAAGACTTGGCGCGCCCCAACCGCGCCATTATGCGAGACGAACTGGCCCATCCTAAATAAACTGAGGTGGTATTGGCAATTGTGGTTCCAACCCATTGGTTGTTGATTTTGAGCAGCTTGCGATAGTGCGACAGGAATCAATTCCAAATTTGAAAGTCGGGTTTCTATGAAAGTTCATAGCAGCAGGGGAAACGCGCCTGCAAAACCCTGCAAAACGATGACCGAGCAGACAAGCACTGCGGCCAGCAGATCGAGCTATGGTTCGAGAGCAGGAACGGGCCAGCAATACCGCCGATAGGCCTCAACACATTGTTATGTCTGTTTCCGCAATTAATCAACGGTTTAGCCTCGCTTGCGGTTACCCAGAGCTCCCAGGCCCCGGAATGTACAGGATTTTCCCTACAGTAATTACAGTATCCAACGTATTGGCCTCTACTCTGGATTTGCTAGTGTTGCGCGCCGTTGGCCTTGTGACTTCGGCCAGACGGCCAGCTGGAGGCAAGTTTCACAAGGCCGAAAAACCGTTTCGGTTTTTCGCGTGCTGCGGCCCCTCGAAAAGCACCACAAACTGCAGTTTGGGAGACATCTTTGCGCGATTAATACATGCGGTGTTGTTTCCTCTAAAGGACTGGCCGCAGGGGAGGAGCTTCTGTCTGTGTGTTCCTCCATCAGAACACGTCTTCACCTCACGTGGAGAAGGAGGATGCAAACGTGAACTATGACACACCCGGAGTCAGGAAGGTTCTCTCGCTTTCCATAGCTCTGTTCTTCATCGGAACAGCCTTTGCCCAAACCGGTCTATGAGTTCGCACCACCGCAATTCTCAATAATCTCGGGAACGACTCGGAGAAAGCCACCGCCGGTATCTTCAGTCAATTCCACGGATGGCGACCCTGCAATTCTTCCAGAACGGACGCCCTGCACAGGCACATGACTTGCGTAAAGCTTCTGCGTTTCACAGGGCGTCTATCTGGGTCTCTTATATGCGGCATGCGGAAGGCCTGTCGAAGGTGATCTGCTCGCGACAGTAATCGCTAGAAGTGCACCTTGACAGCAAACTGCAGAATACGCGGGTCGTAGTCGCTGGGGAAGAAGCCGGCTCCAGGTGATGAGGTGACAAAGCCGAAAGTTGAACCATTTCTCGCCATGGCTGAACCGATACCGCTGGTCGGCCGGAGGTTGATTTTGTTAATTGCGTTGAAAGCCTCGAACCGCAACTCAAGTTGCGTTCTCTCCCGGATGGGGAACAACCGGCTGAGGGCACCATCGAAACGAAGCACGCCCGGCCCATAAAACGCGTCGCGGCCGACTGGCGTGTAGGCATAGACGTTGCCTGCCTTTGGGTTGATTACCACCGGAGCCGAACTGCTGGTTGAGTCGGCAAAAGCATTCGGATTAAACAGTTCATAGCATATAGAAACGCCTCCCGGGCAGGGATTGGAAGGAGAAGAAGTTACCCACTTGTTGACATAGACCGGCTGACCGGGAACCAATTCTGGCCTGGCGCCCACGTTCGAGCCCGAACTTTCATTGCCATCTGCCAGCGAATCTTTGCCAAGCACAACATTTACCGGGTAGCCGCTCAGAACGCGAATCGAGGGAGCAAATTGCCAACCGCCGACCAGCCACCTGATGGCTCCGGTTCCATGGAACGGGCTGCTAGCCACCATCGAGACATTGAAGATGTGCCGGATATCGAAATTGCAGTTGCCATAATCCAGGTGGTGGTCCGTCTGGATCATGTAATAGCTCTGCCGCAAATCTCCGTTAAAGTCTCCGTTGCTCAGGCAGTGCGAAAAGGTGTAGTTGGCCTGCACGCTAAAGCCGTGTCGGAACCGATGTTGGACGGTCGCCATTCCGGCGTTGTAATTGGAAAACCCGGTGTCATCAGCGAAATCTAAAGCGCCGAGGCCTTCGGCGTATTGAGGCGTGAATTGCCCAGTGGGAGGCACCGTGCCGCCAGTAGCGATCTGGTACAGCAGGCGCCGTTGTGACTCATTCGCAGTAGTGCAACCGGGCCCTCCAGGTAGGGTGCGCTCGGTACATACTGCCGGGCTGGTCTCGATGTAATTGGCGTCGTACGCGAGCGGCACATGCAGGCTCCTGCTGCCCAGGTATGCCAGCGAGAAGGACCACTCGTTCAGGAACTGTCGCTCGTAGCTCAGGTTCCACTGCTGCATGTATAAGGGCCGCATCTGGTGTGGCATTGATACCCAAAATGAGCCGGAGGGGAAAACGCTGGCGCCCGTACCTGGGAAAGGGTTCTCCTCGGTGCCCGAGTTGGCAACGCAGCCGGTCGAGGTGCTGTAATTCTTCCACGGATTACTGAAAGTGCCGCAGCCCTGCGTAGTATCAATCTGGTTCACGAACGGAGGATTGGAGGTAAGCCGCTGCGAGAACCAGACCATGCTGGAGTCATAAAAAAGACCATACCCTGCGCGGATGCTCTGATTGCCTTTTCCGCTTGGGTCCCATGCGATTCCAAAGCGGGGTGCAAAGTTCAGGAAGTGATTATTCGTGAATGCCCCAGGAACTCCCTGATCACCGTAGTACAGCATTCCAGCGGGCGGGAAAGTTCCGGGCAGCCCATTCGTCGGATAAACCGAACTGTGGACATTGTTCAGGAAGTCAGCCATGTTGAAGAAGCTGCCCCGGTGGAAGTAGTCCGACGGCCAGATGCTGGGTTCCCAGCGCACGCCGGCGGTGATCGTCAGGTGCTTGTCGGCCTTGTATGTATCCTGAGCGTAGAGGCTCGGAATGTTCTCGCGATATGCGACCTTTTGTGCTCGGCTCTGGGTAAATGCGGCCTGTTGACCGAGGAGGAAATCCGCCAGTCCATCGCCCGTCACGTTTCCGGTGAATGAGAAGGTCCCATTTTCGTCGTAGCCGGTGAGCGTGTTGTTCTGAGTGTGGATGTAGTCTACGCCGAATGCGAAATGGTGCTTACCGCGAATCCAGTCAACGTCGTCGGCCACCTGCCCGGTGTTTACGTTGAAGAATCCTGGCGCGCACGTGCCGCAGCCCACCATGAAATAGCTGCTGATGTTGAACAGCAGAAAATCGGGTACTGCGGCGTACATATTCACGCCCAGCGTAGTCGGGTTGATGTCGTGTGGATCAACTGAGCGGTTGTCGCGTCGCCGGCTCAACGTACCATGAAATGAGTTGATGAGGGAGGGGCTAAACGTATATGTATGGCCGAGCGTAAAAGTCTGCGCCCGCTCTGTGTTGCCTTGAAACTGCGTCAGGATCAGGTTGTGCAGATCAAACGGCGCAGGAGAGCGATAGTCGTCAATGAAATAACGTCCGAATATTGCCTGCTTGGAGTTGATGTTGAAGTCAACTTTTCCAATCACCTGATCTTCGTTGTTGATCGAGGGCTGCACATAGGTCAACAGGCCGCAGGGATCGGTGGAAACAGGCACGTATCCGGCGCTGAACAGCGCAACGGCCGCAGGGTCGAAGCGGGTCGGGCTGATCATGTTTCCTGAGAACCCGCCCTTCAGGACTTTGGCCGGAGAAACGCAGGGGGAACTCTCCAAAGCAGTGAAATCGCCGTTTAGGGTCTGTTGCGTCGCCGTGTGGGCTAGCTGGCTGGTCGTCTGCCGTGATCGCGTGGCCTGATAACCCGCAAACCAGAATAACTTGTCGGGAACTACCGGCCCACCAATGGTTCCACCGAATTGGTTTCGCAGTAATGTGTCCGGCTTAGGGGCTGAAGAACTGCCGGTCGGGACAAATCGTTTGGTGGTCGCATTAAAGATTCCGTCGCGATAGAACTCAAATACATTACCGTGAATCTGATTCGCACCCGACTTGGTCACCAAATTGACGATGCCGCCGGGGTGCAACCCGTTCCGTGCCGGCAGCGCACTGGTTTCCACACTGAATTCCTGGAGGGCATCGGGAAAAGGAAACGGTAGATTCACGTTGGAGAAGGTGTCGTTATTGTCGCCTCCGTCAAGCAGGTAATTTGTGCCATTGGCCTGGCCACCGGCGACAGAAATGGTCTGCGAACTGTAGAAGTTCTTGCTGCCCTTTTCATCTCCGCCAGGCGCATTCAGAGATGCACCCGAGAGCAGAACCAAATCGGTGACATAGCGTCCATTCAGCGGCAGATCAACCATTCGTTGGGAGTCAATCACGTTGGAAATACCTGCGCTCTCGGTCTGTATCAGGGGCGCTTCGCTGGAAACCTCGACGGTCTCAGTCGCACTCCCAAGCTGGAGTGGCGCATTCAAGGAAACGTGATCGTTGACGTGCAACACAATATCAGTCAGGACGTAGGTCTTGAAGCCCTGCTTGCTGATTTCCAGCCTGTAACGGCCCACGGGCAGCCCCGGAAACAGATAGTTGCCGTTCACGTCGCTAGTCACGGCATGCACGATGGCCCGGTCAATCTCCGTCATCTTCACACTCGCGCCTGCGAGCGCAGCCCCACTCGGATCGGCGACTTGCCCGCTGACCTGAGCAACTGCGACCTGCTGCGCCAGCAGCGGTGAAGGACGCAGACACACGAAAGCAAAAAACGACAACATCAGAAGGCAACAGGATTTCCGAGACATTGCCATCTCCCGAAAGTCTGAATTTCAGCTGCGTGCAACTACGCGGCGCCACGCTAAGTTCTCCCGGAATCTCTTTAAACCAAAAACCCCAAACCGACCATGATGTTGGGCGCCCTCTATGTACTTCCACAGACAATTGTTTGTCAACCATTCCGATTAGGCGCAGAGTGTTACGCGCTGAAAAACAGCAGCCCGCCCCGGCGCAAGGTTACAGAACTCCGAAGAAATCACAGCGATACGCGATGCGGAACACTGCTTCCTCTTTTTTCCACTTCTATACCGTCACGCACTCGGGCCATTGCACATACTGGTTGCATCGAGACGAAGAACGCGGTAATCATGTTGGCTTTCGGTTTCAGCAAATCATCGGCTCTATCGAATGCCGGAAGCGGAGAATGACCGTGACCGAAGGTTTGACAAGATGGTTGAAAAGCGCCGCCGTAGCATCGTTGATTCTGGGTGCAATGTCGTACGCTGCAGGGCAGCAGAAGTACTTTACCAACTGGCCCGACGGAACTTCCCCGCAAGAGATCGGAAAACGTGTTGCTGAGCGCTTTGTCACCAGTCCCCATCAGGATCCGCAGAAGATTACCTATCCAGAGGTTTGCGCGTGGTATGGAGCGCTTACATTTGCGCAACTTTCTGACGACAAAGACTTGAGCGCGCGGCTCATCCAGCGTTTCGAGCCGTTGCTCTTGGCTTCCGGATCGAAACTGATCCATCGCGAGCGCCACGTCGACTTCGAGGTCTTCGGGGTGGTGCCGCTGGAAATTCACATCGAAACCAAAGACCCCAAGTACTTGGAACTGGGGGAGTCTTTTGCCGACACGCAATGGGAGAGCCTGCCTCCCCAGACCCTGGTTCGGGAGGGCCTACCCCCAGAGACCGTGCCGCCAGGCCTGACTCCTGAGACCCGTTTCTGGATCGATGACATGTACATGATCACGATCCTGCAGGTCCAGGCATTCCGCGCCACTAGAGACCCCAAATATCTTGACCGTGCCGCGCTGGAAATGGCCGCATATCTCGACAAACTGCAGCAGCCCAATGGCCTGTTCTATCACGCCCCTGATGTCCCGTTTTTCTGGGGGCGAGGCGATGGATGGGTAGCGGCGGGCATGGCTGAGTTGCTGCGGTCCCTTCCGCAGAACCATCCCAAGCACGCCCGTATTCTTGAAGGATACAAAAAGATGATGAAGGCGCTGGTGAGTTTTCAAGGCGCGGACGGAATGTGGCGTCAGTTGATTGATCACCCCGAAGCCTGGCCGGAGACGTCGTCGACCGGCATGTTTACTTTTGCATTGATCACGGGCGTGAGAAACGGCTGGCTGGATGAAGAAACTTACGGCCCGGCTGCGCGCAAAGGGTGGCTCGCGCTCGTTGGTTACGTCGATCAAAACGCCGACGTCACAAACATTTGCGTTGGCACCGGAAAAAAGAACGCCCTCGAATACTACCTGACCCGGCCGCGTCACACCGGCGACATGCACGGCCAGGCTCCAGTGCTGTGGTGTGCTTCTGCCCTCCTACGAGAAGCATCGCACTAAAAGTTAAGACCGCGGCACACCCGATGCAGCACGCTCCTCTGAGGTGACGAATCGATGGGATGCGGAGCTGGAAGGCCCAGGAGGTGCATTTAGCGCATATGAAACGGATCTAGCCCGGACCGCCACCCCAGCCACCAGGCATATCGGCCTTGGGTGGAGCCTCGAAAGTCAAAGACGCGGCCAGATCAGATCTGTCAGTTGTCGCTCCAGGCTTTACTTCCCGAGCGCCGCAGAAAAGCGTCAAAGCCGCGCACATCAGTGCAACCAAGAGCTTTGCCATCAATGCCCCTGGCGGGGCTGGAGACGCGAATCGAAGGTCCGGCAAGATTGGTGGGCTAACGTGCGATGTGCAGTCGTAGATCATTCTGAGACTTCTGCCCCGGCACTTCTTTTCTCGAGTAAATCCCAAAATTATGTTGTGGTTCTTGTCCCAAAGCACTCATCAATACTACTCATTGGGTGCAGCCGACAGCATAAGTAAAGAGCACAACATAAGCTGCCAGATTGAAGTTAACTGACCTTGTGCCCGAGGTCGCCGAGGGCTTTCTGAAAAACGAGTTGACCGCGGAGCACGCTCTGCTCATCGCCAAGCTGCCGGGATCGGTGAAGAAGGAAGCTCTCAACCAAGCTTATGTGACTGCCTGGATCGAGGGGAAGCACGAGCGCGTGCTGAAGCCCATCGCATCTTTACAGGCGTGGATTGAGCAGCACCTTTTCCTCCAGTTGGACAACGTGCCCTTCCCGAAAGACGATGCAACGCTCGTACCGGAAGCAGGAAATGTACGGGCGGCACGTAGAGTTGGAGGCTGGCGATGCGGAACCACGTCACCCTGAGAAATGTAGTGGTAGTGTTGGTGAGGAGGCAATTGGGGTGACAGCAAAGAGCAGACGGAATGCCGCAGCTTACTGGTTGTACCTGATTCCAGCTTTTTCACCGGGTTCAATAGTGTCCCCGGCATTCTCGCTTTGATCGCGGTGATCCCGTTGGCAGCGATTGTTCTCTTAGGCAGGTCGTTTCCTGGAGGACATGGGATACGTGCCCTGTTCGCGGCGCTCGCCATCTGTTGGAGCGGACTGTTGCTCTCCCTTTATGGCTTCGCCGCGTGGATGTTCTTCGTCTACCTACCGCGTCATGGAGCCGGTCCTCGATAAGCTGGAAGCCGCGCTTTCGTCCATTGGAGCGGCGCTGGGTTTTCAGAGTGGTTTTTTGATGGTGGGTGGAATGAACTGCGGTGGGAAAGGTCGGCGCAAGTCAGAGCATTTTAGAACGGGTCAAACGAAGAACAAGCGTGATGCCCACGCCGAGCGCGACAGCGAGCGCAAGAAAAAACCACAGCGCGGGAAGGCCGGGAAAATAGCCATACTGCCGACGGTAAATACAAAGCCAGCAACGCCCGCGCCGACGGGGAAATTGTGCATGGTTATTCCGGGGTGAGGGTTATTCTTCATGCCACATCTTCCGGGTTATTGCCCAATAGTCTAACGAAAGAGCGTCCGTGGGGCAGACTGGCACTTTGGTTGTCAACTGCGGCCGCAAGTATGAGTTCAAATGAGTGGGACATTGCCGGAATCTTCTTAGCAACTTGGCGCATCAAACATAGCATCATGAGTCTTGAGACGAAGACTGTGCCTCAGTTGGAAGAGATCGCCGCCAACCTGCGGGAGTACATACTGCACAATCCAACCCATTCATCCTTTTATAAGGAAGAGTTGAAGGACGCGGAACAATGGATTGCGGAACGGCAGAGAAAATCTTCGCCAAAGCCCGCAGATATCGCTTGCTAAAAAAATTAAGGCGGCGTTGCCACCTGCGGCGGCGGGAATGAAAAAAGCCTTCGGCGAGAGCGCTGAAGGCTTTTGTTTCTTGCGATCTAGTGACGAGGGCATGATTGGGTTTCTGGCGGTTTCCTGTTTGGTGGGAGCGGCTGCGGGGCGAGCCAGGTGAGGAGGATCACTAAGAGACCTGCCAGGATCAGCCAGGGGTGGTGGTACCAGGCCGTGAATGCCATGCTTGCAAGTCCAGGAGTAGAATTTTGCCGGCTTCGTTGCCGGAAGGATGCGAGTTATGAACGAGATTAACACCAGCCCCCAGGGTCTGTTACAGGTTCTTAGGCTTCTTAGGCACGGGCGCTTGATTTTGGTCTGGCCCTGTGAGAATCTCTCGGCCCGATGGACGAGGACCGCAGTCAGGAACGCAAGAGAACATGGTTCATTTGGGGCATGGTCCTCGCTGGGGTTCCGTCCGTTGCCCTGATTATCGGACTGTTCCACGCCTTTGCAGGAATTAGCGAGCAGAAGGCAACGGGCCTGGCAGCGGTGGCCGGTGGTATTGCAGAGGCGTATGTGACAGTCGGCCTCGTCCTCACCTTCATGATCCCGGTGGCAGCGATTGTCCTCTTGGGCAGGTCGTTCTCTTCAGGACATGGGATACGTGCCCTGTTCGCGGCGCTCGCCATCTGTTGGAGCGGACTGTTGCTTTCCCTATATGGCTTCGCCGCCTGGATGTTTTTCGTCTACCTGCCCCGTCACGGAGCCGGTCCTCGATAAGCCCTAAGCCGCGCCAATGTGTCGCGGATTTTGCCGGGCGAGGTCGCGGGTTTTTCGTGAGGTGCGGGTCTGGAGTTTTGTTTGTGGTCGCGCGGGGACTTGGCTTGCGGATGCGGCAATTATCGAAGAGAGGAACTGCGGTCTTGTCGGCCTGATGGCGGCATGCTGATCCGGCACAGTAAGTGGGTGGTCAGGCTGCGTCGCAGGAGTTCGGGTCGACGGGAATATCCCACTCATCAAGTAGCCATTCTGGGACGTAGACCCGATTCTTGTTGCGCTCGCACCAGCTGCGTAGCTCCGCTGAGGAGACATACGTCTCTACCGTGAGTCGCAATTGCCTGACTTGCGTTTCGAACTCGGTAGGGAGAACTCGCGCGGGCGGAATGGGGCGGCCCCAGTTGGGATTTCCGCGTTTACGAACAATACGTGGCTGGGCGGCTGGTTCTGCCATAGCCCCCCGATAATACTCTGCCCGGTTAGACTTCGCGACTTCGGACCCTCGCGTGGTCGGGGAAACGAGATGCACGGACGTCTCCCCTCAAAGAGCTGATCTCCGCGTGGCTAGAATCGCCTTTCGCCTGCGTGGCGGACCTGCCTTGTGGCGGATGCGGGGAGTCGCCGTTGCAATTTGCCCGTCACCTGCCTTTAGCAGGAATGGAAAAAGCCTTCGTGCGTTGACGAAGGCATGGATGTGGGCAGCGAGTCCAAGATTTCATGGTCGCTGCCTAATGCTTCAAAGGAGTCATTCCGGTCTCTTTTCCTTGTCCGCCGGCCTGAGTAATGGTTCGCGATTGGCGTATCACTGATACTTTATGTCCTGTGTCGTGGCATCTACCCGGTATTTTGCTTGATACTACCGTGTCTCCCTCTATTGGTTCGTTGTCAAATTCACAGTCCCATTCTTTTGCTTTAGGGTCCAATGGATCTCCGTTTTTTACTTCCACTGTTGCCCAATTTTCAGGGGGCGAGTGATTAGAGAGATTTGCACGGAATCGGTTTTCCTCGACCGACCATGCCCGTTTTACTACTATGGCGGCTGTCGGTGGATTGTCGTCACCACACCCGACCAAGAACAGCAAGAACAATGGCCAAGGCTTCATAGACGTTACCACCTCCAGCTTTTGCGCTGCGACGAGAGCCAGCATCTCCTGTAGGTTTTTCATTTCTGAAGGAGGGAAATCGCTCTTCGCAATCGCGGATACGATGTCGTTGTCCAAGTAGGCTTTCATCGTTTTTCAATCAATTATGGCAGACTGCTCGAAGTACAAAACGTTCGAGTTGAATGAAAAAACCGCTCATTGGCGGTCTGAGTGGGGGAGGGCCTCGCACGCTGCCACCGTGCGACGGATTTTGAGCGGCTGAAGCGCATGTTGCCGCAGGCTGAGCAATTCAATTCGGGAAAAGCGAAAAAAGACTGAGATGCTCAAGCTTCTTATCGATGAGCATATCTCCCCGGAGGTCGCGGAGGGGCTCCGGCGTCGCACTCGGTCGTTGATCGCTCAGTGTATGGCGGAATGGGAGGGGAGTGAATTCCTGGGACAGGAGGACTCCAGTTGTTTGCAGCAGACTGCCGTGCAAGGGTTGACGCTCGTTACTTATGACCGAAGAACCATTCCGCCATTGTTCAAAACCTGGGCGGAGGAAGGGCGAGACTATGGTGGAGTGATTTTTCTCGATGACAAGACCATCTCACCGGCCGATAAAGGTGGCCTGGTACGCGCACTGATCCGTCTCTTCCAGGAAACTGGCAAATGCGATTGGACTAATCGCATCTGTTTTTTGCGCCGTTGATTGGCTGGCTTCAGAAGGGTCACCACAGCAGATGCGCTTCAAATTGTCGTGCAACCGAAGCTGACTCGAAGATACGGGGTGCCGCACGGCGTGAACTGCCTGGCCTGATCAGATCGCCCACAGTTGTGTGGCTTCATTGCAACAAGTCCTGGCAGGTGGAAAAGCCGCAGAAGGACAAAGGACAAGGGAATAGTGAGACAATCCTGTCGCAAGAACCTCCTGGATTCGTCGTCCTACCTGGCTGACGGGTCCTTGGATTGCCAGATTCGGCAAGCCCTACTGGCTCTTCGATCAAAGGAAAATGTCATGAAGGCACCTGCCGTAGCAAGTGCACTACGTACTCTTCTTATCGTGGCTGCATGTCAGCCAGCATTCATCTGGAGCCCACTGGCGTAGGCAAGTCGTCCATCATCGCCCAGCTAGCAAGATCCCTGAATCTTTGGTTGCGGGACATTACGCTCTCCGCTGCTGGATCGGGTGGACCTGTCGAGCCGCCTTACGTACCAAAGGTCGATCCAGTCGGCGATCCCGAATTCCTCCCCGCAGACGACGGCGGCAGTCTCTGCTGAATCCGAGCAGTGAACCCATCCCAGACTCGCCAGCGGCACAGAACGCAGTCGGGTCCGCCCTGGCTCGTCGCGCTTCCGACACAAATTTTGACCGCATTTGCCGGTATCTCGTCCGCATGCCTACCGAGTTTCGCGTCCTGGGAGTGTGCGTGATGCCAAGCTCCGCGATCAGAAGATCAGCTACATCGCCGGTTACACTACTTGGCCTGTTCAGGAGCACCAGGTGTTGGCTTAAACAAGGGCCGGAAATAGCTCGTATCCAATTGTATACAAAGCACGTTATCGAAGCAGACCGCTTCCCCGGCGGTTGCGAGTCCAGACCCAAGTTGTGTAAACTCGAGTAATCAAAACGTAGTCGGGGATATACCATGAAGACGGTAAACATTCACGAAGCCAAGACACAGCTCTCAAGACTCGTGGAAGAGGCGTCCAAGGGTGAATCGTTCGTCATCACGAAGGCGGGGAAGCCCATCGTAAAGGTTACGGCGTTTAGCGCTCCAACGCGTGCCCGGGTCCGTCGACCCGGCTTTATGGCGGAACAGATTTCCGTGCCGGACTACTTCGACCAAACGGGTCGAAAGGAGATTGAGCGGATCTTTCCAGAGAATGAGCTCCGGTTCAGCGCGGCCAGCACAGGCCGACCCTGGGGGGTATCACGCTTCTTACCGTCGATTTTTTAGTGGCGCGGTTCCCCGGGCCAATACGGTAAAGTGTGAGAAAGTTCCACCGCAGCCGCAATGCCGTTCCATACGTGGAACGTGTCTTCGATAAACATAGACCATTGGGGGATGCTGAAGATTTATGGCTTGGCCGCCCTCGGCGAGTCACAAGAAATCGGAGCGACTTGCATTGGCAGCACTGGTCGGCACCTACTGTGGAACCAAGGCGCCGGGTTTTCCTGAAGACTATGTTTTCGGCAACGCTCAATACCCGGTGACTGGTCTTACTTCACGTTATCAAGCCTTGCAACTTCAGTTTCAACGCCGTACCTCGCACGGACTGCAAATATTTGCCGCGTATTCATGGGCACATTCCGTCGATGATGCGCCGATTTACCGGGGCAGCGCAGCAGCGTACTCGCTGATCCGCGGTGACTCCGATGTTGACCGTCGGCACGTACTGCGTGTCGGAGCAACATACTCCCAGCCGCGTATCACAGGCATGCGGCTCGCCTGTAGATTGTTTAACGGGTGGAGTACAGCGCTGAACATTGCAGTTCAGTCCGGAACTCCTTTCTCGATCAACCCCGGGAGCATGCTGCTGGTCCTGCCAGATGGTGAACAAGTAACGCGGCCAGCGAATAAGAATACGGGTGTGTCTGCCCGGATACGGAACGTAACTGCACCGGGCGGATGGCAGCTGAATCCCGCGGCGTTCAACGAGCCAGCGCCAGACGTGGTTGGAACGGCTGGCCGAAACACTTTCAGAGAATTTGCTGCCGGACAGGCGGATGTTGCACTGACGAAGGAGTTTTCCTTGACTGAGCACGCGAGAGTTCACCTTCGCGCAGAGATTTTCAACACAACCAACCATCCGAGCTCCTCTAACTTTGACAGTGCCGGACGTCACAGGCAACGAGGTCGAATTTCGGGCAGGCACAGAACCTGCTCGGAAAATCGCTTGGCGAACTGAATCCGCAGTACCAAATTGGTGGGCCAAGAAGCGTTCAAATGGCAGTTCGGGTGATGTTTTGACGTGGGTAGGAAGCAACGGGCCCTCACCGTAACAAGGCTTTCGTCCGGAACCGCGCGGTGATGCCGAGAACGATGTTGCCGTACGGAGTCCATTAACCCTCTAGAAAGACCAATCCGGTCGGTCTTATCGTCTGCGACGGCAGGCAAAGGATAAGTGTCGCCGTCTGTAATCCGCCTGTTGGAAGAGACACGTACTTCGCCCGCGGATGCGGGACTGGCGTCGAGTTCGATAGGCACAAAAGGAGAGCACTGGCGTGAAGAAAGAGTGGATGGAATCAACAGAGAAACTCAAGATGGCAAAAGTTGAAGTGGAAGAACTGTCATCGTACCAAAGCGTACAATCCGCTACTTCGACGGAAGATCGAGATCTTGACCAGCGTAATTCAAGTAACGCTGGCACACGATCGTTAAGGCTTCCGGATAGAAAGTATACAGGTCTCGCCAACGAAGGACGCTTTTACTTCTTATTTTTCTTATCATCTGGGTTCTGCGGGATTCTATACGAGTTCGTTTGGCTACGTCTGGCTATGGCGCAATTCGGTGTCACGACTGCTCTTGTCTCAATTGTGCTGTCAACCTTCATGGCGGGTCTAGGTCTGGGTTCCTGGGCGGCAGGAATTCTGGTGCGGCGCTACGACGACAAAATCAAGTTTCCGCCTCTCCGGATGTACGCGTTAATCGAACTTCTGATCGGCATTTCGGCACTACTGGTCCCCCTTGAGTTACGCCTTGGCCACCGCTTGCTGACAAGTACAGCCCAGCAAACGGCCGAGTCATCATTCACCTACTACTTGGTTACTGGCATCTGCCTGGCGCTGATTCTTTTTCCGTGGTGCGTTTGTATGGGTTCAACAATTCCGCTGGGAATGTTTGCAATTCGACGAGACCTGCCATCTAAAGCGTCCCGTTCTTTTAGCTTTCTTTATGTTGCCAATGTACTGGGTGCAGTTGTTGGTGCAATCTTGCCGCTTTTTATCACCGAACTCTATGGACTACGCTACACACTTCTCGTCGGAGCTCTGGTCAATGCCTCGATAGCCTTTTCCGCCTTTGTCCTAACCGTTACGCGTAAGCGAGGCATGCAGGAGACAGCTCCAACATGGCGGGACTCCCGGTCGAATATACACGATACCCATAAACTTACTCTCGTGCTCCTTTTTGCTACGGGCCTCACAAGCATGGGGATGGAGGTGGTCTGGATCCGTCTTTTCACACCCTATATCGGGCCCGTTGTGTATTCCTTCGCCATGGTCCTGGCAATATATCTTCTCGCGACATTTCTAGGCTCCCAACTCTACCGCTATTGGAGCCGTCATCATGCCAAAGAGAGTCCTCAGGCCTGGCTGGCGCTCACTTTCCTGGGACTGCTGCCGCTGCTTACTGCGGACGCGCGTATTCCCCTGAACCTGGTACTCCGCGTATTACTAGGAGTGGCGCCATTCGCTGGCTTAGTTGGTTTCCTGACACCGTTGCTATTGGACCGCTGGTCCGCGGGTGATCCTGATCGGGCCGGCCGCGCGTATATGCTAAACCTACTAGGCTGCATTGTCGGACCATTGCTGGCAGGCTTTCTCCTGTTGCCATATTTAGGCGAGCACACCTCGATGCTGCTTCTTGCATTTCCCTGGATTGTGGTGGCGGCATGGCCAGAACCCGCATTGCGGCGACCCCTGCTATTCCGGAAATCGGGATGGGCGATCTTAGGCGGAGCCTTGGTAATCTTCGTCCTGACCAAGGACTATGAAACCATTCTTCCCCGACGCGAGGTTCTGCGTGATTCTACTGCTACAGTGATCGCGGCTGGCGCAGGCGCGCATAGGAAACTTCTGGTCAACGGGATCGGCATGACCTCGCTGACGCCGGTCACAAAGATGATGGCGCATTTTACATTAGCATCTCTCAGCGAACCTCCCCGCAATGCGCTGGTTGTTTGTTTCGGCATGGGCACAACTTTCCGCTCCATGATTTCTTGGGGAGTCTCTACCACAGCCGTCGAACTCGTTCCGAGTGTTCCCCGGCTCTTTGCGTACTTTCATGAAGACGCCAGGCAAATATTAGCTTCGCCGTTTGCTCACGTAGTGATTGACGATGGCCGGCGATACCTGGACAGCTCGCCGCAACAATATGATGCCATCGTCATTGATCCACCCCCGCCCGTACAAGCGGCGGGTTCAAGCTTGCTCTACTCGCAAGAATTTTACGCAACGGCAAAACAAAGGCTGCAGGCTGATGGCATCCTTCAACAATGGCTTCCTGAAGGCGACGAGCAAGTGCAGGTATCCGTAGCTAAGGCAATCCTGAACAGCTTCCCGTATGTTCGTATATTCCGTTCGGTAGAGAATCGGGGCTGGCACTTTCTGGCCAGCTTCCGTCCTGTTCCCGTTCGGAGCGCCAGCGAGATGCTGGCACGCATGCCAGCCGATGCAGTTCGTGACATGATGGAGTGGGGTCCAGCTGCTAATGCCCAAGATCAGCTCAATTTCATGCTTTCATCCGAGATGGCTCCCAGTAAACTGGTTTCGCAGTCACCAGACACACCAGCCTTGCAGGATGATCGCCCGATCAACGAGTATTTCCTGCTCCGGACACGACTCTCCGACTTGATGTCTATGGAACAGGCAGCAGAGACAGAGAGCATTAATCCTTCACCAACTCCTGGACAATTAGACCTGGAAAACTCGGGCCTACGCAAGTGATAGCTAGAGGGGCCTCGCCCGCGCCGTTGATGGCATATGACTCCCACGCGGTGTCGCGCTGGATCAGGCGCGGCCTCCTAAAAGCACAACTCTCGGGCCCCGGCGCGTGGGGAACAGCAAAACGGTGACATCTATCTCATGCGTGAGAAAGACGTACGCCGCTTCATCCTCGAACACCCCTCCGAAATTGATCTACGCAAGGTTAACCAGTTCTGGTTTCCAGATTTGCTGACCCACGGATTGGGGCGATCAGCCTGATGCCAGAACCCGCGCACGCGTATTATTCCCAGATCTACAAAAGCATTTATGGGCGCAAGTAAACGGCCAGCTTGGCCTAGCGCAGCGCTCTTTCCGGCGACAGTGATAGACAAAGAAAGGCGAGCGGCGAGGCTTGCCTTTTCACACGGTGTTGAGCAGTGAGACCGCCGTCACAGCCCCTACCTCCCCCCCTGGGGCAAGGCTCCTGACGGCGGCCTCGGCGTTAAGAGACAGTGGCGCTTAAGTCGTCTCTGTTCCTAACGAACCCTTTACAGTGCGCGATGATACGGCTGAATAGGCCGCCAGACAAGCCATTTGGAATAGAAGGCCCGCGCTGGAGCTGTCGATCTCAGGGGAGGGCTGCTCTACAAGCGCGGGCCCGCGGGCCGTCCTCGAACGGCACCACGCTTCAAAGGACATATTTCGATTGGTCATTTTACCGTAGTTCAAGATGAAAAGGGCCTAAGTATCTCCTTTGTTTTCAGCTGCAGGTCGCCAGGCCGAACGGCCGTCCGCGTGACGGTGGGGACGTGTGCTAGGTCTCGTGTTTTGCCTGGGTCTTGAGGTAAGAACGGCGCCTGGGCTCGCTTTTCCCGGAAACTGTACCTCTAGCCGCTGTGGAGACGCACGCATCGGAGTAGAATCCAATTTTTTCAGGTATTTTTCCCAGGAGGTCGCTCATGGAAACGCCCAAAGTGCCGGACACTGCTCGCGGCGAAACAACTCTGATTGGCAAGTCGATTGTGATCAAAGGGGAAATCTCGTGCGGCGCAGATCTTTATATAGATGGCCAGGTGGAAGGCACCATCGACCCCAAAGGAAACCGCCTGACCATCGGGCCGAACGGGCGGGTTAAAGCCAACGTCAATGCCTGCGCCGTGGTCGTGCAGGGTAAGCTGGAAGGCAATATTCAAGCAAGCGACCGCGTCGACCTAAAGCAGTCGGCGGTTGTCACGGGCGACATCGCGACCCAGCGCATCTCCATTGATGAAGGCGCGTACTTCAAGGGTAGTGTCGACATCCAGAAAGAGGCGCCCAAGAAGTAAGTGCTGGGTGTTTAAGGGAAAAGGCGCGCGCGGACCGTAAGGCTCTAAATACCGCAGACGCCGCACATTTCGTGCGCTCAGTTACCGAAATGAATATACTTGTGATCGCGGAATTGCTGATGAGACTGCGACCCCATACCTCGGCTGCGCCAAGTCGGAGCGATTCCCTCGCACGCTGGGAGGGACCGCATGAGTATGAGAGGCACAGGGTTCCCACGGGCGCGATGATTCTGGATGCCAAGTACTGCGAATGGTGCGGGTGCAACTTTCTTCGCGAAGCGAAATCCCAAAATAGATACTGCTCCAAGTGTTGGCCGACGATTTTCACCTTTAGTGCACAAAGGGCCGACATGGCCGACATACTAGCGTCTCAACTTATTCACTGATGCCCGCGGGCGCATGTTGCTTACTTTCATGGAATTCAGCCGTCTGTAATTAACAGTCAAGCCACAAATAAACTCATTGCCTTGAGCTTTTCGCGCACTGCTTGGCTGCGGTTGGGTTTCGCGTATAGCATTGTAGATTCGAGGTCATCGACCCCTGACTGTGCGCCCGCACTTCTTTGTCCCCCCACGACCCGACGATGTAATCATCCATCCGCTGCTGCTGATCCCGCGTCTCCCTTTGCGTAGTGGCGCTCGGTGATGGTCACCGGCCAGCGAGCCATCACACAGGCGTTTCACGAAGCGAAATATCAGAAAGGAGGTCCACTACGGCATACAGTCTGGTCAAAAGTTGTCATAGGTTGAGAACACAAAGAATGCCAACAGATTCTAAATCTTCAAACCCGGGGTTCGATTCCCGATAGCGCTACCAAATCCTTAACTTAGCTCAAATGCCCAGTATTGACGCGGTGTTTGGCGTACTTTGCCGCTATTCTTCTTAGTCTCGGTTGTTCTCCTCTGTCGCTCTTGTTCTCAATAAAGCCAACGGTGTTGCTGGCTCCGGTTTACCAGGAACACTCTTGGCCGCCCGCCGTACTTGGGTAGAGAGCGCTACTGGCTATTGCCAGGCTGATCGGCTGCATTGGCGGTCAGCTGGCCAAACAGTCCGTCGCCCTCACCGTTGGGACCGGCGGTGAAGAACAAGGTGTTGGTTGGTCCGTTGTTACTGGCATTTCCGCCGCCGAAACTGATGGCCCACAGACCATCGATGACCATGCCCTGTCCGGTGGTGTCATCGAGCATCATCCCCTCGTGTTCTCCGGTGAAGAGGTTGAACGCGTGGATGGTGCCGTCGCCGAAGTTGCCAATCAGCAGGCGATGGGAAAACCTACCGAAGTCGCCGGGCGCGGCTGCGGCCCCCCAAGGAGCGTTGAACCAGTCGCCATGCTGTAGGCGGAATAGCAAACGTCCGTTGGGATCGAAAACGCCCACGAAGCCTAGCCCAGCGCCGTGGTCTTCATCGCGGCTGCCCGGCGCCCGGTGCGCAAAGCTGACGATCAGGTTACCGCCGACGTTCTGAATGTTGAAGGGAGACCAATTCTTGCCGAGGCCAGGAAAGTGGAAAGCGCCGGCATCGCCCGATTGCAGCTGGTTGAAGCTGCTATCGAAAACCTCAACGCGGCCAGACACGAAGTTGGTTGCATAAAATCTCGGACCGCCATTCACCTGGGCGATCGCGCAGCCCTTATAGACGGCTTTACCTGCCCGATTCTTCACGATAACCGCATCGGGATTTACGCCGGGATTCCATCCAGCGATGGTGCCGTCCTCGGTCACGAACAGAAAGATCGCCTTTGCACTGGGCCCTACGAGAAACCCAGTGCTGGCATTGAAAACGGTTCCCGTCGGAGCCGAGGTGCCAGTGCCATCGGGAGTAGGAATCTTTACCACGACAGGTTGTGTGCCACTGAGTGGGACAAACGGAACACCGGCTGCGTTGTGCAAAGTGGACACACCCGTGCCATTGTCGGATATCCACCACGGACTTCCGCTCCCACGAGAGAGTCCCCAGGCATTCACAACATTCGAATCCACGTTGGGTGCGGAGGGAGAGACCGCCTGCATATCAACGGTCAGGTCGGTGCGATGGTACCGCTGTGCCACCAGGGAACCGGGCAACAGCAGCGCGAAGACGACGAGAGCAGATCGACGAACCACAGAAATCCACATACAAGCTCCTCTGTTTGTTGACTGAGATCTTCTTTGAACTGGCTGGGCATAGTGCCGCCCCATCTTCTGGGAGTAAGAAATGGTAAGCCGTGCCCGTGCCCGGGTTGTCACGGAATTGTCGTGTATCGGTAATCTTCTTGTCAGCGGGTCGAGGGGTGTCCAATGCCCTCGGTGGACTCCGCGAACGGACACTAAATGGGTTAAAAATTAGTACTTCATCTCGTCCTTCTTTCTTGGTCTCTTGCATTTCGCTTTTTCCCATCTTGACCGATACCACCTGAATTTCGGTCTTGGCGGCATTCTCGTGCGCTTTGAGCGTTACTTCATGCCCTTCGTGGCCTTTCAGCGCCTCCGGGTTGGTTACGGTCCAGCTCTTATTGTCCTTGTCGACCAACGTCTTCCCGTCGTCGCCGACCTTGCCGGAGAGGTTGACCACTTTGGTAGACACCTTCTCGGCTTTCGCAGTTTCCTGCTTCATCTCCCTGGGTTTGGTGGTGTCCTGAGCCAGCGCGAGTAAGGACGTCACCAAGCGCGAGCAAGAAAGAAATTGACGCCAGTTTTTTCATACACGACTCCTTTCGGATGGGGTATTCTCGCGAAACGTTGTTGGTCTGGTCCTTCATTACGTTTCGCTCCGGGCCATGAGTGGCGCGAAGTTTGTGATTTTTGCGTTGGAACAGGCGTGCTCTCTTGCAACGCTGCCGGTCAAGCACCACGCCGCTGTTTTGCGTTATTGAGCCGGCGAGTTTTTTCTGCTTCTGCGTACCTATTCCGCGCCTAGGGCGGCGCACAGATTTGCGGAGAGCACAGATATCTAGATTCAATTCCCGCAGAGTGCGACGGAGGTGTTGCGGTGTCAGGCGGCCCCTGTGCCAATTGGCTTCCCGCAGAACCGTGAGAATGAATTGCCTTGTTCAATTCCCGGACTGCATCGGAGTAGGGATTAGGGATGGCCTCCCCGATGCATCTGTAGCATCAATGTGTCGAGCGCTGCGCCAGTCGGATAGGACCTCGGGCCATGTTCAGCCCGCAGGCACGTTACTCCGTGCGAACAAAACTCCCCTCACACCAAAAGAGGAGCATGGTTTAGCCGCGAGCCTAATTGGCAGTCACAGCACCAACTCTCCTACCCGGAACTTCCGCTTCGGCGCGGAGCCAGTCCTCTAGTTCGTGGCCTTCTTGTCCGCCGCGTTCCTCGTAGAGCTCGTACGCCCGGCGGCGGATCTGATCTGCAAGGTTCGGCTTAGGCTTGAAGGCTATGTTCGTCTGCGGCTTTCTGGTCGTATCTGTTGGCACGGCCGGGTACTCCTTTCGGGAATGCGGGGTGGGTCCGGGGACCCACCCGGGAAAATGTACCCTATGCTTACGCGGTTGTTGACGAACACCGTACGCCTGCTCGGAAGCAGGGTCAATTGCCCAGATATGGTGCAATTGGATCGCCGCGATCAACCGCAGCAGCGGTAAACTCGTGCTGTTATGGCCGTAACGGTTGAGAAGATTTCAGCGGTGACATTTCGGGTCAGGAACATGAAGGAGTCAGTGCGATTTTACCGAGAAATTCTGGGTATGGAGCTTCTAGACGGCGGAGAAAATGCGTGTTTCTCTACGCTTCGTCCGAAGGATACGCAATCTGCCGTCCTCAATCTGGAGCAGGGTCGTTCGGTGGCAGATTGGGGGCGGCTCATCTTCCATGTTCCGGATGTGGATGTTTTCTGGGCACATCTGAAAGCACTGGGGTTCGATCCGGAAAGGCCGCGAGACGCTTCTTGGGGCGAACGGTATTTCCACATGCCCGATCCGGATGGGCATGAGTTGTCGTTTGCTTGTCCGATCTAGCAGGCTTCCCAACAACTTCATAAACTCGTCCTGATTGAGGGGAAGTTTGTGGCCCATGTTGGCCCTCGGGAGCCAAGAGAGCAATCGTCAAGAGAGCACTTTGCAGAAGCCCCGGTGTCGGGGCTTTCTGCTGGTTTATGAGTTGAAACAGGCTACGCGGGCGGCTTTCGCTACCTGGCAAGTGATTTCCGCTACCACGGCTGCTCCTCAATACCCTCCGGTGGTCAAAAACAAAGAGATCGGAGTTGCCGTTCGGATTAACGCAATCGTGGGTTCCTTCCATCCGCTTGACAAGACCTGACGGTCTACCGGTGATTGAGAGGATCAAACCGGAACGTAATTGTCTCGCATGTCTCGACTGCGGCAGGCTCGTACTCCCACACCTTCAAGGGAACCGAGCAGACCGATGACTACAGAGGTTCCGACAATGCTGATCGAAAGGGTGCGATCATGAGAACAGCTGCAGTCGCAACCTTGGGCCACGCCAGCTCGAAGGCCGGCATTGGCATGGCCAAGGAAACTCCAGAAATGAAAACCACCAGCCCTGAACCCGCAGTCATCAAGGGGAGACGTGGGACCGGCTCGATCCACAGGTGAGCTTCGGTTAGGGTTAGGCTGGAAGCCTGTCTCAAATAAAAGAGTGACAGGACTTCAAAGCTCAAGGTGGCAAACAGGGTCAGCACGGCCGCGACGTGAACGAACAACACGAGCGAATAGAGCGTAATGCTCACCTCATTTTCGAATTAGTTCGAGACCCCCACAACCTCGCGGACCGAGGAGCGATTCTCGGCCAACTTGATCATCAAATCGGCCACGTCCGCACGCGAGATCTTGAAGCCGAAACGAGGCAAATGGCCTTCTCGCACGCGGTATTTCCCGGTAAAAGGCATGTCGGTAAGTTCCGGTGGGCGTACCATTGTCCAGTCAAGTTCGCTTTCGGCGAAGATACGCTCCATCGCAGATGCATCGGCGACCGTCCGTGGAAACAGTAACCGGCCGAGAAGATATGTCGGCGGCATAATGGAGTCCCTGAACAGGAAGGCTACAGACTCGACCACAACGCGCCTAACTCCGGCACGCGACATCGCGCCCGTAAGCGCGACGGCGAATTGCCGTAAAAGATGCGCGTCACCTTTCGATACGGGGACCCGCGGACCGAATCCTGACAGAACCGCATCGTGACCCTTAATTGCCTGCTCTAGTTCGGCACTATTCAGCAGATCGCCTTGCCTGATGGTGATGTCCTCTCGAAACCGCTTTAGTCGGTCCAGAGAACGAACGAATGCTGTCACAGAATGACCCCGTTCAATCGCCTGCCGAACAATCTCCAGTCCCGTGCTTCCCGTGGCTCCCAGTACGACCAACTTCATTTTGCCCCGCGTGGCAGAACCCCCGGTGCTACGAGGAGCAGGTTGGATATCGTCTCTCATATTGGGTATAGATAACTATAGTGAGTAAAGGATGCTATAATTTTACCGTTTGGCAAAAAAGGCGAAGCGCTCCTACAAATCACCAGTTCGCCAGCGCCAGGCAGGCGACACTCGCCAGCGTATCGTCGAATCCGTCCGGGAGCTCTTGCAGAGCGAGGGCTATGCGGGAATGACCATCGAAGCGATCGCGCGGCGTGCGGAGGTCTCTGCGCAGAGCGTATACGCCATCTTCAAGTCGAAGACCGGAATCCTTGTCGAACTTCTCGATCAGTCCACTTTTGGCCCCGATTACGACCAGGCCGTACAGAAAGCCCTGAGCGCAAGTGATCCCGAAACCCGTTTGCGGCTCGCGGCCCCGATTGCCCGACAGATCCACGACGCTCAAAGTGCAACCTTCGATTTGCTGCGAGGGGCGGGTGTGGTCGCCCCTGCACTGGCAAAATTGGAACAACGGCGAGAATGCCTGCGCTACGAACGGCAGGAAAAGATGGTCATTTCGCTGCGCGATGCCCGACGGCTTCGACCGGAACTTGATCACGCGACTGCCCGGGATATCTTCTGGATGCTTACCGGAAGGGACGTGTACCGGATGCTGGTGCGCGAGCGTGGATGGTCTTCTCAGAAGTACCAGGACTGGCTGGCCGATACCCTCGTGCGCTCCCTACTCACTCCAGGGATGAGCGCGAAGTCGGGCGCTGAAACGAATGATCGGTAGCTCGCGTCTGATCTCATTCAATTGTTTGTCTTCGTTGGCACGGAAGAAGACGGCATCTCGCTGGAATCCGCACGCTTCAGATCGTCCAGGAAAGGAGTTTGCCTAAATCCGCTATTGCGGCTGACTCGGTGCCGCGGGGCATGGAGGGCCCTATGGCTAGCGCCTGGCTATGACCTTCGAACCACACCAGGAATGATGATTGTTCGGCTCCCGGCAACCGTTGCTGGTTGAGCCAGTTGTAGTAGGCGCCCATGTCAGCGTCGATCAGGGATCCGACAAAATCAAGTGCGGAGGCAGGATGGCTGTCCGACAGCAGCTCGTCCATCGGCCTCTGGCGCTGGCGGGGCGCGAACCGGACCAGTAGGGTCAATGGTTGAGCCCGGCGCAGAGCTTCGCGTGCGGCCCACTGCGCGAAGGTAGTACTGTAAATTTGAGTTCCTGAGCCCTCGGTCAGAAGCTTGAGTCGGAAACGGTCCACGATGGGGTCGCCGTCTTTACTCATGCCCAGGTCGGCAGGCCGCATTTCGGCCATGAGGGTACGCAAAGCTTCGGGCCCCATCCCGGGGCGCTCGGTTTCCGTCTGCATGTTGCGCAACAATGACCTGCGTACTGATGCCAAGGCCCCGTAGGACACCGTCGTAAGGACAGCGTCGTGTTCCGCCTCTTCACCACCGTCGATATACCAGTGGCCATAGGCAGATGAGTGAGCTTTGGCCCGTCCACCGACCGCGTCCAGCAGCAATCTGAGACCGTTCTCCGGGTTGATGTGAGTGAAATATCCGCCGTGCGGGCGCAGCTTGCCGAAGAGGGTCCCGTCGTACGAGGACACGCCCTGTCCGATGACGGTAATCCCCAGCCGAGGCACAGGAGGTGGCTGAGGAGTAACCGCCGCATGCAACCGATCCGCATATTCGGTAGCAGCCACGCGAAAGGCGTCCAGTTGATGGGTGGTCCATAGATGTGCAGAGAGCTGCTCCACGAATTGGGCGGGTGAGTTGATCCAATCGGAGCGCTCAAGCTGCGTAGAAACCGAAATCTTCGCGAACCCCTGAAACCACTCCCCAATCTGCGCTGGCGAAAGCGAGCCCAGGTTTGCCAATTCCCTATCCAGTGCGTGACGTTCAGCTGGGAACTTGAAATCGTAGTCAATTGCTTCACGCAGCAGGTTTGGGAGAAAACTCAACGGCAGCTTTTGCAGGGCTCCGAGGTAGTTGGTGACCAACTCCTTCGCCGCGGGGGGATACCCGCTGAATTGCTCCGGCTTGAGGTCGCGTGGAAGCATGGACTACACCAGCTCCGAAATCGGTCTTCCCTGCGCAAGAGAGGGGGAGAAACCCAGTATCGCCCCAATGGTCGGCACCAAATCGAGCGAATCGAAGGCACGATCGTACACAACTCCTTCGCGAATGCCGTGCCCTATGGCTAGCATCCAGGTTGTCCGCGAAAGCGCATCGCCGGTCCGGTGGTGCTGAAATCCGTTGCCGCCGGCATCCTCGTCGGCATCGCGGCCGAAATCCGGCAGGATCATCAACGTTGTCCTGCCCGCATATTCCGGCTCGGTTTGAATCGCATGCCACAGTTCGGCGCAGAGTCGGTCCGTCCGCTGAATGCCCTCGATATACATCGAGTAGGCTCCGGCGTGAGCCACGTCGATATCGTGCATCGTTATCCAGAGAAGACTCGGGGCCAGGTGCCGCATAAGCTGGCGGGCTATATAGACTGAGAGCTCGTCGGGACTCGATAGAGTGCGGGCATGCGCCTTGAAGTCGTCGGCCGAGAGCCTCAGGATACTCTCGAGCTGCTGCAGTTCGAATTCGTTTCCGCCCAGCTCAGGCGTGTAATACGGCGTCTCGTAGTTGTCGCGCAGCAGGTGTTCATAGTCGGTGCCGCGCTTCGACAACGTAGCCTTTAGAAGATGTTTGGGCAGGACTACGCGAGCTCCTAAACCCGGCCCATAGGACCGGTGAGTACTTTCACCGATTCGGTTGAATCCGTTGCTGGGCGCCACGACCCAGGCATCGGAGGAGGGCCGCTTCAAATCCTTGCGGAAGTATTCGAACACTGTTGGATGTTCCGGGGGCAAAGAAGCGAAATTATTTATCGTTTCGTAAACGCCGGTGGCAAGGCTGGCCGTGGCGACGTAGTGCCCCAAAATGCCGCGATTCACCACTTGTGTGAAGAAGCTCGCCCGAGGAATAAATTCGCGCATCAGGTGAGGGATGTTCTCCTGACCTTCCGGCGCGAAAGTCTCCTGATCACGAGCGCCCCCGCCAAATGTAATAACGACTACCTTCTTCGTGCGGGACAGAGTTGAGGCTCTCCGGGTCGACGGTAGGAACGCGCTTCCGAGTGCCACTCCTGCGGCGCTACGCAGAAATTCGCGCCGAGTCCAGGAAATAGCGCAATTCGTCCGCGGAATCTTCAATGCCCGCTCGCCCATGATTCCTCAAGCGAAGTATTCCTCTGTGATTCCCTGTGTGCCCTGCGCTTGAAAAAGCACTCGCACCACAGAGGACACAGAGGGTTCAGAATCTACGACGCACGGCTTGCGAAATCAAGCAATTTACGGCTTCGTCGGCGTTTCTTTCTCCGAATAAATGAACTGCCGAATTTCAGCGCGCTGCCGCTCCAGTTCAGCGACGTGCTGCTCCCGTAGCTTC
>Ga0209055_1000138_pt1 | contig 49617 bp, 46 predicted proteins | sample GraSoiAngelo_110_FD_185875 | JGI IMG/M metagenome (GOLD analysis project Ga0209055, IMG submission 185875) | Grasslands soil microbial communities from the Angelo Coastal Reserve, California, USA - 14_0903_12_30cm (SPAdes) (version 2) | ecosystem: Environmental > Terrestrial > Soil > Grasslands ... | reverse complement strand
CTATGTTCGAGGTCGCCCGTGATGCGCTCATTTCCGGGAACCTAATAGAATCCGCCCCGAATGCCAGGCGAAAGATTAATTCTGAGGGCAAGTCGATCAGTTTCCTGGGTTGACCACGGATGGGGGGCGATAGTAGTCGTGGTACTAGCTGCCCCCATGGACAGTTGGGAGAATGATGACTGCTCAATTCAAGTCCCTTCTGATTTCTTCGGCCAAATCCTTCCCACAGGCGGTCAGCGCAATTGTCATCCTTACGGGCTGTTCGATCCTAGTGGGCTGGCTCTACGGTGCCGCGTTCGGTATGGCTCTTCTTGCCAGCTCAAACATCGTCGTGTTCGCAGTCTTGCTTTACCGGACCGTCGTGTCGTTGAACCGATCGGACGTTGAGCGTGAGCGGGCCGAGGACATGCGATGCGCGAGCGAAGAACGCTTCCGGCTGCTGGTGGAGGGCGTAAAGGGCTACGCGATTTTCATGTTGGATCCCTTGGGGCATATCGTCAGTTGGAACAGGGGGGCAGAACAAATTAAGGGTTATCGCCCAGATGAGATCATCGGCCAGCATTTCTCCTGCTTTTATCCTCCTGAAGACAGCGAGCGGGGCAAGCCCGAGCAGCAGTTGAGCGTGGCAGCGAGCGAGGGTCGGCTGGAAGACGAGGGCTGGCGAGTGCGCAAAGATGGGTCGCGGTTCTGGGCCGATGTGGTCATCACGGCCGTGCGCGACGAGGCGGGATGCCTCTGTGGCTTTTCGAAAGTGACGCGCGACATCACCGACCGCAAGCGGGCCGACGACACGCTGCGAGAGAGCGAGGAACGAATTCGCTCGGTTATCGACACAGTCCATGAAGCGTTCATCGCCATGGACAGCGAGGGAAGGATCACAGATTGGAACCACCAAGCCGAGAGCACTTTCGGCTGGTCACGCTCAGAAGTGACTGGCCAGCCTTTGGCGCAGACGATTATTCCCCCCCAATACCGGGAAGCCCACAGACGAGGTCTTGAACACTTTCTGGCTACGGGTCAGGGCCCCGTGTTGAACACGAGAATTGAGATCACAGCATTGCACCGGGATGGACACGAGTTCCCTGTAGAGCTAACCATCACCCCGCTTCGATTGGGGCGAATCTATACCTTCAACTCCTTCGTGCACGACATCACCGCACGCAAACAGGCCGAGGAGGCGCTGGGACGCCAGAAGGCGGAACTGGCGCGTTCGAATACTGAACTCGCTGCTGCCAACAAAGAGCTGGAAGCCTTTACTTACTCCGTCTCCCACGACCTGCGGGCGCCCCTGCGTCAAATCAGCGGGTTCTCTCAAATTCTTGAGCGAGAATTTGGCCTTCGAATCGACCCTGCCGCCCTGCACTGCTTGCAGCACATTCAGAAGGGCGTCCAGCAAATGGGAAAATTAGTGGATGATTTGCTGAACTTGGGGCGGGTGGGGCGCCAGGCGTTGAAAGAGCAATTAACGGACTTGTATTCGCTGATCGAAGCGGTCCTTACTGACCTCAAGCCTGAGGCGGAAGGGCGGAGGATCGAATGGATAATCGGGAAATTGCCTTCTGCGAAGTGTGATCCCGGCTTAATAAAATTGGTGTTCGCCAACCTGCTCTCAAACGCCATCAAGTTCACCCGCCACCAAGAACACGCGATCATCCAAGTGGACCAGATGACCCTGGACGGCGAGGTGGTGTTCTTCGTCCGTGACAATGGGGTCGGCTTCAACATGAGATACGTGGAAAAGCTGTTTGGCATCTTTCAGCGTCTTCACCTTCAGGAGGATTTCGAGGGCACAGGGGTGGGGCTAGCCAATGTCCAGCGCATCATCCACAAGCACGGCGGCCGCGTTTGGGCGGAAGCGGAACCCTACAAAGGCGCTACTTTTTATTTCACCCTGGGAGTGGCCAGTCAGAGTGAACGCGAGATCACCCCAGCACAGCGAGGTGTGGTGTGCCGACAGAACCAGTAGAAATACTGCTAGTGGAAGATAATCCGGCGGACTTGGAGCTGACCCTGCATGCGATGCGCCAAAACCACATGTCCAATCGGATTCAGGTGGCGCGCGACGGTGAGCAAGCCCTGGATTATCTTTTCGGCCGTGGAGCCTATAGCGACCGCGTCTCCGAGCACCCACTTAAACTGGTCCTCCTGGACTTGAAGCTGCCCAAAGTGGACGGACTGGAAGTGCTCCGCGCGATCAAGAGCGACCCCCGCACGAAGGTGATCCCGGTGGTTATCCTCACTTCTTCCGTAGAAGAAAAGGATCTGATCGGCAGCTATAACTGGGGCGTGAACAGCTATATCCAAAAGCCAGTGGATTTTGAGCAGTTCCGGGAGACCGTCAAGCAACTTCATCTCTACTGGCTGCTTGTGAACCAGGCCCCATCTGCGATCGCCTTCTTTGCGGGGAGCGGAACCTAACATGACCAGGGAAGGGGCGGGTTTGGCTCAGATAATGGCTTCGCCAACAGCCAGGAGGAACCGAAACCGGATTTGTTCGGCGTGAAAGTTAACCTGTCGTGCGCTACAAGCGCAATCTTCTTTCTTGGCGGCAACGGCCATTCCCTGGATCCCCATGCAGCCTCCTTCATGTCCCAGGGCCTCCCAGTTAGAACCCCAAAACGGAAACCAATGATTAGAGAGCTGTAAAAAAACAGACAACAGCATTTTACTTCACCACCGAGCGCGCAAAGCAAGGATTCCCGCGCGAGAGGAGAAATGCTACGCGCGCAGAGGCTGCCATCCGAGGCCAGGGCGGGCCATCCTCGGAGAAATAGCACTGCGGGTCGTGCGCCGGCTGGCAAGCCAAGTCGGCCGGTTCAGCAAAACGAGGCCTTCTTGCCGAAGGGTTCTTTTGCTTTAAGCAGGCTTGCGGCAATATCTGAAAGATAATTCATCGGTGTTTCACAAATTTTTACATCTTTTTGCATCGACTTAATACATTGCTGAGTGAGCCGGGATACGATCTGCGTCATTAGAAGAGAAGAGTTCGTTCTCAAAGAGAGGTTGGCAATGAGTAGGTGGTTGCGTTGGAACGAGAGCGCGCAAATCTTGCTGACCCTGGAACTTATCGGGCTTCCCGCGACCGCACTGATTGGCCATGGCGTCCGGTGCCTGGGGTCCATCCAAAGAGATCGGGCCGGGGAAGCGGCGATCCAGCGAGACTTCAGCTATGTCTCACGATCGCGGAGATGAACAATGGGGTCTGAATTTTCCACTCATGATCTGAGGTCCGATGAGGGGATCTCTCGGGTGCTCGATGAGCGAGTGCTACTCTCCTCGGCTAAAGCCGGTAACCTCGCTTCGTTTGAGAAGTTAGTAGTGCGGTACGAGAGGAGAATCTTTCGGTTAGCCCGGCGCATCACACAGAACCACGAAGACGCGGAAGATGTGATGCAGGAGGCGTTGTTGAAGTCCTTCGAACACCTCGCTGAGTTCCGCGAGAATTCGCGGTTCTGTACTTGGCTAGGACGCATCGCCGTTAATCAGGCGATTACGAAACTCCGCAAGCGGCGACCGAATCAGACCTCGCTCGATGACCCTGTCAAGACCGGAGAAGACTTATTCCCGCGTGAGGTGGAAGACTGCGGACCCACACCAGAACAGCGTTACGGACAGAAGGAGCTTGAGGGCATTCTCTCTGACGTGATCGCAGAGTTAGACGCGCCGCTTCGCATTGTCTTCCAGTTGCGCGACGTGGAAGGCTTTTCGATCAATGACACCGCCGAGCTGCTGGGACTTTCTGTCCCAGCGGTCAAGACGCGCCTGCTGCGGGCACGCCTGAAACTACGCAAAGAGCTGAACAAGTACTTCCGGCAAGATACGAACAGTTCAACTAGGCCTTTCGGCTTCGCGTCCATCTTCTCCTGAGAACTGGAAACGCCTCTTCCAGAAATCGGGAGCGACTCAGGAGCAAAATGACCCAAACGGCGGCAAACATCGTTCATCCACCGCGCAGAGAAAAGACAGGTGATCACAACTCCCGGCTCGGCTACCATGACTCTGCTGCATCGCGCCAGAAAGCTGTTGACGCAAGACCCGTCATTTCATACATTCCGCGCTGTTTCCAACAACTTCTACAGAAAGGTCAATCCCATGAAAACGCAACGAATACTCATCGGTTTGTTGGTAGGCTCTTTGCTGCTTCTTTCCATCTCTGTGTTCGCTCAGATGAATCGCCCCTACCGAAATGGTTCCGTGTGGGAGTTGGCATTCGTCAGAATGAAGCCAGGGATGGAATCGACTTACCTGAAATACGTGGCCACTGACTGGAAGAAGGAACAAGAGGCCTTGAAGGCGGAAGGTCTAGTCCTCTCGTATAAGGTTGTGGAGACGGAAGGTCATACTCCTGGGGATTGGAACCTGATCCTCATGACCGAGTTCAAAGACTTAGCTTCGCTGGAGGCCAACGATGCGAAGGCGGAAGCCGTCACGCAACGGGTCGTTGGCAACGACGAGAAGCAAGCGCAAGGTTACAGAGATCGAGGCGAAATTCGGGAAGTTATGGGCACCAGGCTTGCGCGGGAGATCATCCTAGAGCCGCGACGCTAATTAGATTCACTTCGACGATCGGCTGCACTCGGCAAGTCGTGCCCTGACGGTGGCTTGAGCCGCTTCACCCTGCATGTAGCTCGGCCTTCATGGCGGCAAGCTGCAGCCTAAAGACTGGCACAACAAAAATTGGGACACTACCCAAGTTCCGCATAAGTGCGCGCTCGCTGCGCGCGTGTGGTATCTTAGCCGCTTGCGCCAAACACACCTGTACTCCGTGTAGGCAGCGATCCGGTGACCAAGCGCGCCAATTCGTCTTCTGCGGCCCGGGAAGGCCTGCGTCAAGCTCCGTTCGCTTCCACCCCGGGCAAGCGGGGCGAGGTCTCCGGTGGCAACGCCGAGGCAGGAGTATCAGAGGCGCGTCGAGCTTCCGAGGACAAGGCCGAAGGGGTGGCGTCCGCCGCGCGTCGAGCTGTGCCGAGGACTCGTGGTGAGGTCGCGACCGCGACGCCCACCATGGCCGAAATATTCGGCCCGGGCGGGTTGCTCGAGAAATGTCACCCGGGCTACGAATTTCGTCGGTCGCAACTCGAGATGGCAGAAATCGTCGAAGATGCTTTTCGCAACAAGCATCACGCCATCCTCGAAGCAGGCACGGGTACGGGTAAGACGCTGGCCTACCTGCTCCCGGCGATCCGCAGCGGGCGGCGCGTGGTGGTCTCCACGGCAACCAAGTCCCTGCAAGAGCAGCTCTTCAACAAGGACATTCCCTTCCTGCAGAAGCACTTCGCACCGGAAATCAAAGTTGCGGTGATGAAGGGCCGCGGGAATTTCCTCTGCCGGCAGAAGGTGCACCTGATGGAAGGCCAGCCGGTGCTGAAGGGGATGGACGAAATCGATTGGTTCACGCAAATGCGCGAGTGGGAAAAAGTGACCGAGACGGGCGACCGCGCCGAACTCGACTTCCTGCCCGATGACGCTGAACTGTGGCAAAAGCTCGACGCACGGCGCGAGACCTGCACCGGGCAGAAGTGTCCGGAGTTCAGCCGCTGCTTCATCACCCACATGCACCAGCGCGCCGCAGCGGCGGACATCATCATCGTCAATCATCATCTATTTTTCGCCGACCTGGCGCTGCGACGCGACGACTTTGGCAGTATCCTGCCCGAATACTCGGCGGTGGTGTTCGACGAAGCCCATGAGATCGAGGACGTGGCCAGCGAATACTTCGGCCGTCAGATCTCGAATTACCGCTTCGAGGAGCTGTGCAGGGACGCCGAGCATGCGTTGCGGCTGACGCAGGCCCCTGCGAAGAGGGGCGCCGCGACGGGCACGGCGCTGCTGAAACGCAGCGCGCGGTTGCGGGAGCGCGCTCGCGCGTTTTTCGAGACGTTTCCCGTATTGGCGGTGAGCGCTCGCGGCGAACCGCGCGAAGGCCGCTTCGCCTTCGAGCCCCAGCAACGTGCGAGTTTCCTCGAGCAGAATCGCGAGGCCTACGACGAGCTGGTCCGAGCGGTGAAGAGTCTCGAGGCCGAAATTGCCGCGCTGCCCAGCAAACCCGAAGAGCTGGTGGCCATCGCGCGGCGCGGCTTTGAGCTGCGCGGAGAGCTTACCTTTCTGCTGGAGAGCAACGAGCGGAACTACGTCTACTGGTTCGAGCGCCGCGGCAAGGGCGTTTTCCTGGCGGCCACGCCGATCGACGTCAGCGGCATCCTCCGGGAGCGCCTGTTCGAGCAGTTCGATACCGCTGTGCTCACCTCCGCCACACTCACGGTGGGCGGGCGCTTCGATTTCTTCAAGCAGCGGCTGGGGATTGACGGCGCGCGCGAGCGCGTGCTGCCACACGAATTCGATTTCCGGCGCCAGGCCCTGCTCTACATCCCGGTTAATCTGCCCGACGTACGCGGCCCGCAGTTTGCGCCCAAAGCCGCGGAAGAAATTGCCGGGCTGCTCAAGATCACCCACGGCCGGGCGTTCTGCCTATTCACGAGTTACGCGCAGATGAACGACGTGTATGAGCGCGTTTGCCGACTGGTTGACTTCCCGCTGTTGGTGCAGGGCACGGCGCCTCGCTCTGTCTTGCTGGAGAGATTTCGCCGCACACCGGGCGCGGTGCTGTTTGCCACGGCGAGCTTCTGGCAAGGCGTCGATGTGCCCGGCGAGCAGCTCTCCTGTGTGATCATCGACCGGCTGCCGTTTGCCGTGCCCACCGACCCCGTCGTGGCAGCTCGAGTCCGCGCGCTGCAGGAGAACGGGTGCAATGCCTTCGCCGAGTACCAGGTGCCCGAGGCCGTGCTGGCTCTCAAGCAAGGTTTCGGCCGGCTGATCCGCTCGAAAACCGACCGCGGCGTGCTGGCCATCCTGGATAACCGCATCCAAAGAATGGACTATGGTAAGATTTTCTTCGCGTCGCTGCCGGAGTACGGTTTGACGCAAGACCTCGCCGAGGTCGCACGGTTCATGCGGAATCCTGCGTAGGGGCGTATGGCCTTACGCGGCGACGAATTAGGCGTGACTCCCAGGCGGGATCATCCAAAAGGACGAAAATGTTCCAAATCAGCGTGGAGGAGAGCTTTTCGGCGGGGCATGCCCTGCGCGGTTATCATGGGAAGTGCGAGAACCCGCACGGCCATAACTATAAGGTGCGCGTGACGCTGGAGGGCGCGCAGCTCAATTCCGTTGGGTTGCTCTATGACTTCGCGCACCTGAAGCAGATCATTCACGGAGTGATTCACGCGGTGGACCACAAGTTCCTGAACGATCAGGCGCCGTTTGACGTCATCAACCCCTCGGCCGAGAACATTGCCAAGTATTTCTACGACGAGGCGTCGAGGATGATGCGCGAGATCCCGGCCGGCGCGCGCATCACGAGCATCACCGTTTGGGAGACCGATACGACATCGGCTACCTACTGGCCGGAAGAAACCCCGCCGGCGCGCCAGGACCGAGCGGAGTGAAGGTCCTGCCGAACCGCCCCGGGGTGAGCCCACGCGGGGGTGAGTGAAGCGATGAACCGAGCGTTTCTGATTGTCCTAGTGCCGGCGACGCTGGCCGCGGCTGCCTATCTCGGCGCGACTGCTTATCTCGGCGCGGGGCTGAGCGTCGCCCCTTTCCTCGGGGCCGGCGGCGGATTCGTTGCCGCGGTGGTGATCGTGCATTTGTGGCGGCGCCGCAAAGCGCGACCCCGAATTGGCTAGGCCATGGTCATCACTGAAATCTTCAAATCCATCCAGGGCGAGAGCACCTATGCGGGGCTACCCTGCGTGTTTGTGCGACTGACCGGATGCAATTTGCGCTGCACCTGGTGCGATACTGCTTATGCGTTTTATGGCGGGACAAAGATGAGCGTCGGAGAAGTGCTTGCTCGCGTGCGCGAGCTCTCGATGCCCCAGGGAACTCAGCCGGAGCAGACAGCGGGCGCATCAACCTCGCAGGGAACTCCGCAGACCCATTGCGCTCCCGCGCGACCTGCCATTCCCCTTGTCGAACTCACCGGCGGCGAGCCACTGTTGCAGCCCGACGTCTATCCACTGGCCGATAAACTTCTCGCTGCGGGTTACACAGTGCTGATCGAGACCAGCGGCGAGCGCTACGTCGGAAAGCTTCCGCGCGAGGTGGTGAAAATCGTCGACGTCAAGTGTCCCGATTCGGGCGAGGCAGATACCTTCGATCCAGCCAATCTCGACGCGGTCGACCGCAAGGATGAAATCAAGTTCGTCATCTCCAGCCGCCGCGACTACGAGTTTGCGCGCGACTTCACCGCGCGGCATAGCTTGGCCAAGCGCGTTCATCAGGTGATCTTCTCGCCTGTCGTGAACGACCCAGAAGGTTCGTGGCCGGGAATGAGCGCGCGGGAGCTGAGCGAGTGGATTCTGGCCGATGGCTTGCCGGTGCGGTTGGGACTGCAATTGCACAAGTTTATCTGGGACCCGGCGATGCGGGGAGTCTGAGGGGCAAGGACAAAAGGTAAAAGACAAAAGCTAAGGGTCGAGAGTTGACTGAGAAACCCAAGGCGGTTGTTTTGTTGAGTGGCGGCATGGACTCGTGCGTCACCGCGGCCATCGCACACCAGGAGCACCGCTTGGCACTGGTCCACGCCAGCTACGGCCAGCGCACCGAGCGGCGCGAGCGGCAGGCATTTGAGCAGGTCGCCGATTTTTATGGAGTTCGGGAGCGGCTGGTTGCGCGCCTTGAGCATTTTGCGCAAATTGGAGGCTCGGCGCTGACTGACTCGCGTATCCCGGTGCCCGAAAGCGCGGTTCACGTAGCGGCCGGAGGCCTAAGGTCCATCCCGGTAACCTACGTGCCCTTTCGCAACGCACACTTTCTTTCCGTGGCAGTGAGTTGGGCGGAAGTGATCGGCGCGCGCAGGGTGTTCATCGGCGCGGTCGCCGAAGACAGTTCGGGCTATCCCGATTGTCGGCCGGAGTACTACCGGGTGTTTGCCGAACTGGTGCGTGCCGGGACCCGGCCCGAGACGCAGATCGGGATCGTCACGCCGGTTATCGAACTGCGCAAAAGTGAGATTGTACGTCGGGGCATCGAGCTGGGCGCCCCGCTGCATCTAACATGGTCGTGCTACCAGTTTGAGGACGCCGCCTGTGGCGTCTGCGACAGTTGTAGGTTGCGGCTGCGTGCGTTCGCCGAGGCCGGCCAGCCCGACCCTATTCCCTATCGGGCCCCTGTGGCTTAATCTTGCGTGGTAATATCCGGCAAAAACTCGCCCCGTCCCGGCATGGGCATTTGTTTCGGCCCCGGGCGGGTTACGGGCATAGGAGGCAGCAGTCATCATGAGGCGATCAAAAACAGTCTGGATCATTGTTACTCTTGTCCTGGCAGTGGGACCGATTGGCGCCTGGCTGGGCGCTGGGGCGGCGGCGCAAGCTTTGGGGACAAGCTCTATCGTTGGGGATGTCAAGGACCAGGAGGGAAAGCCCTTCCCGGATGTGGCTATCACCGTTACAAACGAACAGGGAAAAAAGTGGGAGCTGAAAACCGACAAGAACGGGCACTTCTCTCAGGCGATGCTGCAGTCGGGAATTTATGTCGTCGGCTACAAGGTGAAAGATAAGGTCGTCTGGGAAACGAAATTGCGGGTGGAGTCGGGTGCCGAGGCTCGCGCCGATGCGAACTTCAAAGAACTCATCGCCAAGCAGGGTGCCGCAGCACAGGAAGCCGTCAAAAAACAAGAAGAGGAGAAGCAGAAGTTTGAAAGTCTGAAGGCCCACTTCGATAGCGGCGTGGCAACGATGGAGCAGGCCAGAGCGATTCGCAGCGAAATACAACGCGCGCCGGCCGATCAGCGCGCGGCGCTGCAACAGAAGCTCGTCGACCTCTATGGCACGGCCGTCAATGAATTCCAGGCGGCGGAGAAGGCCACCGGGGAAAACGACCCCAACCGCCACATCGTCCTCGGCAGGCTTGGAGACTCCTACCTGGCGGCGGGACGCTACCAGGAAGCCGCGGACACCTATCAGCAAGTGGTCGCTTTGAAGCCGGACCTCGCCGGCTACTACAACAACCTGGGCAACGCTCTGGCGCGGCTGGGGAAGATTCAGGAAGCCACCGCGGCCTATGAGAAGAGCGCCGCGCTCGATCCCGCCAACGCCGGCACTGCCTGGCGCAACCTCGGCATTGAGCTCTACAACTCGAACAGGATGAAAGAGGCTTTGGAACCATTGAAAAAGGCCACCGAGCTTGACCCGAAGAACCCGCAAGGCTGGTATCTGCTGGGGGTCGCGCTGGTCAATACAATGGAATACAAAAAAGAAGGCGACAAGTTCATCCCTATCCTTCAGCCGGGCACGGTTGAAGCCTACCAGAAAGCCCTCGACCTCGACCCTAACGGCCCGTATGGCGCGCAGGCCAAACAGGGCTTGGAATCACTGGAGCAGATGGGTCTCGGCATCCAAACCAAAGTGAAGACGCGACCCAAGAAGTAGCTTCATTTCACAGACGGAAAAACCTTTGCCGCCCGGGAAACAAACACGGCTTCAGGGCCTAAAAAGCCTCGCCTCTGAAGGCGGGCTACAGGGGCGGCTAAGACAGTAGCCTTTCGCAAAGAAGGCGACGATCGCTCCTAGAAGTGTGTGAGGGTGCCGGTGACCTTGGTGCGGCGCAGCGCCCAGGAGAAGACCACAAAGGCGAGCGGCAGCAGGATGATGGAAAACAGCAACAGGGCGCGCAGCGACGGCCAGAGTTCAGCGAGCCCGGCGCGGCCCAGCAGCGCGGCGCGCATGCCCTCAAGCGAATAGGTGATCGGCACAAGCCGCGCCACTCGCTGCAAGTTGTGCGGCAGCACCGAGACCGGATACATCATTCCACCCAGCACCGCCGAGACGCCGAGCAACACCCATTTGGCGGGATTGCCGCGCTTGAAGAGCAGAAGATAGCTGGCCGAGAGAATACCCAACCCGGCGAAGGCCAGCACTGACACCAGCAAAACCAGCGCAGCCCCCGGCCAGTTTGCCTGCCGCGCCGGAAAATCAAATAGAAAGATGCCCCACGCCAAATAGACCGCGGTGCGCAGCGACATCAGCGCGAACGGGTAAACGGCTGAACCCGCCAAGATCACCGGCAGCGACGTCTGCGTCACCAGAAGCGTTTCCAGCGTGCCGTTCTGGCGAGCTTCCTGGATGCTGTGATCAAACGCATTGAGCGCCACACCCATGTACTCAAAGAAGGCAAACCCTACCAGCGCAAAGGCAAAGTAGCTGCCCCCTTGGGGTAGCGCACGGGTCAGCTCTGCGCTCTGCACGAAGCGAGAAAGATAGTAGAAGGCGGCCACGCCAAACAGCGCCTCGAACAGCTCAAGCACAAACGCGCTGCGGTAACTGCGCGCAATCACCAGGTCGCGGCGAAAGAGCACGGTGACTTTGCTCAGGCTGAGCAAGGCGCTCATGCGATGGATTCCACCTGGGGAGGCCCGGTGAGCTTTTGGAGCGCCTCCTCAAGCGTCGCAGCTCCGGCCGTGGCCAGCAGGCCGCGCAGGGTATCGCACGCAAGCAGCAGCCCGTTGTCCAGCAGCGCAACGCGGCCGGCGAGCTGTTCGACTTCCGCAAGGGTGTGCGAGGCAAACAGGAGTGTGGTGCCGCGTTGGCGGACCAGTTCGTCTTTGAGGAACCGGCGGAATTCGGCGGCGGCCAGCGGGTCGAGACTCCGGGTGGGTTCGTCAAGAATCAATACGGCGGGAGCGTGCAGGATGGCGCGTGCCAGGCCCAGCCGGTGCACCGTGCCCGTTGAGAAAGTCCGCACCTGGCGGTCGAGCACCGCGCCCAGGCGGAGCAGCTCAACGACGTGGGCAATGCTCTGCCGTGCGTCGTGGCGCGTCAGGTTGTTGAGTGCGGCGAAGAACTCCAAGTTCTCTCGCGCGCTTAGCCGGCCGTAGAATCCGCCCTCCGCGCCGGTGTGATAACCGAGCTGCCGGCGGACGCGCGCGGGTTCACGCACAACGTCGAATCCAGCCACCTGGACATGCCCGCGCGTGGGGAGCAGCAGGGTGGTCACGATGCGCAGCAGCGTGGATTTGCCCGCGCCATTTGCTCCAATGAGCGCCAGCACTTCGCCGGGCGCTACCCTGAAAGAGACGCCACCCAAAGCCCGCAGGGTCAAGCGCGAAAAGGGTTGCAGCAACGCGCGCCAGCCGGTGAACGCCGGCGGAAAATATTTCTCCACATTTTCCACGACGAGCGCGTCTTTGGCCACCACGCGAGGTTATACCGGACTCGCCCCAAGAATCCAGCGCGGTTGCTGCTGTGGTTGCAGGAACTAGAGACGATTCGTGCGGCTCAAGCTTTTTGCATCACAGGCGCATCCCCGCAGAAATCTGTGCGGTGGTTTGCCGGGCCGAAGGCTTGGTTGGAGATGAAAGAGGGCCACCGTCGGAGTAGGTGCGCGACCACTGGCCCTCTTCCTGAGTGCGGGAGTTAGTCTCTTTTGCCGAAGCGGCAGGTAATGCCGGTCGCGATGCGCACGCTGTGCTGGCTGGCTCCGAGGTCTTTGCCGTTTGCGTCCACGCTCGGGAAGCGGGTGAAGAGATAGTCGGCCTGAGCCAAGCGGAACGCCCAATGCTGCGACGCCTGCCAGTCAAGGCCACCGCCCAGCGCCATGGTAAACGAGGTGACCCGCGCCGAATCCCCGCCGGCGAACGCGTGAATGCGCGTCGCTCCGAATAGGGTATGAACGTACGGATTCCACCGGCCATGCCCGCGCCAAGTGACTCGCGGCCCGCCCATAAACGCCTGGATCCGCTGGTCAACAGGACCGCCGGCAACGATGGGCGTTCCTGTGTAGCCACTGTAATCGAACACCAGCCCAAGCCAGTGGTTCAGGTTGGCGGCAACCTGCGCGTTCCAGCCATTCAAATTGTGCTGGTGATCGTTGGCGGTGACGAGGCCGGTGTTGAGTCGCCCATACGCATACCCGGCATACAACTCTGCGGCTGGCGCCGATGGGCTCTCTTGAGCCAGGGCGGGCAGCGAAAGTATTAGAAACAAACCCAGCAAGAAGGGGATTCTTCGCATTCTTTCATGTCTCCTCAGTTGTGATAAGCAGACGCTTTCGATCGTCGTGTGTGCCGCGTCCGCCGGTAACATTGCTTCCACACCTGATTCATAACGGTACGGGTAGACCTGGTCGATGGTACGGAAGTTTAATCTGTCCCGAACTGGGCACCTGTCCAGGGCTTCCCGGGACTTTAGCTTTAGAGGAGGGTTGCTACCTAAAAGTACACATGGGCGGGTAAGTGGCAATGGTCCGCGTTGAAACCTTGGTATGATTCTCTGCTCGTGGGGCATGCTTCTTTCAATCCTGCCGGGGAGGGAACCGATTTGGAACAGTCGACCCAGCAGCACGTTCCTCTGACCATTCCGTTCACGACGCGCGTCTCGGTGCCAGCAGAAATCTTGTTTCGGCAAATCGAGAGCGAGTCCGTCCTGCTCAATCTTCAAAACGAACGCTATTTCGGCCTCGATGAGGTAGGCACGCGTATGTGGACCCTACTTACCACGTCGGACTCGATTCAAGCAGCCTACGACGCGTTGCTGGGCGAGTACGAAGTGGACGCCGAGCTGCTGCGGCGGAATCTACAGGACTTGCTGGCCAAGCTGATAGAGAATGGATTGCTCGAAGCTGGCGGTGGATAAATTGCAGAGGTTCTGGCGGCTCAGTGCGACCGAGCGCAGGTTGTTGCTCCGCGCGATGGTGCTGCTGCCGCTGACAGGGGTGGCGCTGCGGTTGGTAGGTTTTCGGTGCTGGCAAGCCGCACTGGCGCGCTTGGCGCCTGCGGGGGCGCGTCTCTCAGATGATCCGTGTCAAGATTCTCTCGAACGGGCGTGTGTAACTGCGCGCATGGTTCAGGCAGCGGAACGCCATGGCCTGGGCCGTCCCAACTGTCTCCGGCAATCCATGGTTCTCTGGTGCCTGCTGTGCCGCCAGGGAGTTGCTGCCGAGCTGCGCGTCGGCGGGCGCAAGCAGGACGGCCGGTTTGAAGCGCACGCCTGGGTCGAGCACAGAGGTGTGGCGCTGAACGACCGTGAAGAATTGCGCCAGCATTACGCGCCCTTCCAGGGTTCATTAGCCGCCGCGTCTCGCCGTGTCCGGACCGAACCGCAATGAGCGGCATTGCCGGCATTCTCAACCTGGATGGCGCGCCCGTGGATCGGCGCCTGCTCCAGCGCATGACCGAGTTCATGGCCTTCCGCGGGCCGGACGCGTTGGAGATCTGGAGCGACGGCGCAGTGGGCCTGGGCCACGCGATGCTGCGCACATCGTGCGAGGCCGAACGCGAGCGGCAGCCGGCGAGCCTCGATGGCCAGGCGTGGATAACCGCCGATGCGCGTCTGGACGGACGCGCGGAGTTGATCGAAAAGCTTCAGACCTGCGGCCGCAGCGGCCTGGACTCGGCCAGTGACGCTGAGCTGCTCCTGCATTCCTATCACGCCTGGGGTGATGCATGTGTCGAGCACCTGCTGGGCGATTTTGCCTTCATCCTCTGGGATGCGGCCCGTCGGCGATTGTTCTGCGCCCGAGACCATTTGGGCGCGAAGCCTTTCTACTATGCGCGGGTCGGCGGGTCTTTGATTGTCAGTAACACGCTGGATTGCGCGCGTGTGCATCCGGAAGTTTCGGACCGGCTGAACGAGCTGGCGATCGCCGACTTCCTGCTTTTCACTTACAACCAGGACCCGGCGACGACGACCTTTGCGGACGTTCTGCGGCTGCCGCCGGCGCACTCACTCACCTGTGCGGATGGAACGCTGCGCTCAAACCGCTACTGGACTCTGCCGGTCGAGGATGTGATTCGTTATCGGCAGCGCAGCGAATATGTCGAGCACTTTCTGCAACTGCTGCGCGTTGGGGTGGCCGACCGGCTGCGCACCAACCGGGTCAGCGTGCAGATGAGCGGCGGGTTGGACTCAACTTCAGTGGCGGCAATGGCCAAACAAGTGCTAGCGAGCCGCGGGGAACCCTTCGACTTGCGCGCCTTCACCGTGGACTATCGCGGCCTCCTTAAAGACGAAGAAGTGCACTATGCCCGGATCGTGGCGCAGAAGCTCGGTATCTCGATGCACCTTCTTCCGGGTACGAACGGCGCGCCATACAAGGGGTGGGACCAGCCGGAGCTGCATACGCCTGAGCCCAGCCACGAGCCGCTTCTGGTGCTGCAATACGAACAGTTTTGGCAAATGGCCGAGAACAGCCGGCTCGCACTCTCTGGCGACGGCGGCGACGTCGTTCTGTTTGGCCAGTCGTGGCCGTATCTGTCGGGGTTATGCAAACAACGGCAGTTTTTGCGCCTGGCGGCTGAGGTAGGTGCCTACATTACCTCTCACGGACGGCTTCCTCCTCTGCTCGGCGGATTTCGCACGCGGCTGAAACGCTGGCTCGGCCAGCCCGAGAACCTACCGGAATACCCGGCCTGGCTCGACCGCGGGCTCGAGGAACGCTTTGACCTGCGGGCGCGATGGGAGGAGCTCAATCGCGCACCCGCGCCGGTTCACCCGTTCCGCCCCCGAGCCTATCAAGTGCTCGCCAGCGGGTTCTGGACTTCAGTATTTGAAAGTCAGGACCCTGGTGTGACGCGCGTTCCAGTTGAGGTGCAGAGGCCATATTTCGACCTGCGGCTGGTAAGATTTTTGTTGCGCCTGCCACCGGTCCCCTGGTGTGCAGACAAGGAGTTGTTGCGTGTGGCGATGCAAGGCGTGCTGCCGGAGCAAGTCCGGTGCCGCCCCAAATCACCGCTGGCCGGCGAGCCCGTCGTGGAGCTTTGGAGGCGTAAGCCCTGTCATGCTGAGACGCTTCTGGCAGGGACACCGGAACTGACCTGCTATATTGACCCGCGTCGGCTTTCCCCGGTTCAGCCGGAGAGAGACCCCGAGTCGGTATGGTTGGCACTTCGGCCAATCAGTCTTAGTTTATGGTTGCGCACCACTCGAAATCTTCAGTATAAAAAGTATCCGGAGGAAGGTAATGAAGGAATTCAATCCGTTGATCCTGAAAAAACCCTATCGCACGCCGCAACTGGTCGTGTACGGAAATCTTGCTGAGATCACGCGCTCCATTACTGGGACTGTAAATTCAGACGGCGGGCCAGTCATCGGCATGATGAAGACCGGGTAGCGATCGCGGACTTACCCCTCCGGCCCACCTATCGGAGCCGTGATCTATCGCTACCTAGTCTATGGCTTGTGCATCGCGGCCGATGCCCCCATTCCGGGCTTAGTTGAATCACCAGCGAGCGCCGAGCCCGACCTGAAAATTTGGCTGCAGTTGGAACCTCCGTGGCTGGCGGAGTGTCTTGCCATGCGGGAGACCCTCTGGTACGTCAGCCCCGAACAAGAGGACGGTGGCAAGCCTGCACTCACTGTGACGAAGCTCGCCGCTGGCGCTTATTTCCGGTTTGTCTACGCCGACGGCAGCACGTTTATCCTTGACCGCTCCACTACGCGCCTCTGGGCCACCTGGCCCGACTCATCTTCGCTGCAAGACACGGCCGTCTTCTTGTTGGGCCCGGTGCTGGGATTCGTCTTGCGCTCGCGCGGCACAGTTTGCCTGCACGCCAGCGCGGTTGCGATCGGCCGAGTGGCAATTGTGTTGGTCGGGATCGGCGGCGCTGGGAAATCGACCACGGCGGCCGCCTTCGCCCGGCAAGGCTACGCGGTGCTCAGTGACGATGTGGCTCCGATGCAGCCCCACGCCGACGCCTATTTTGTGCGACCAGGCTACCCGCGCTTGTGCTTGTGGCCTGAGTCGGTAAGTCTGCTCTACGGCGGGCGGGAGGCCCTGCCGCGACTTACCCCAAACTGGGAGAAGTGTTACCTCCCGCTGGACGATAACGGACACCGATTCCAGCACGAGCCTCTGCCGCTGGGCGCCATCTACTTACTCGGTGAACGTGCGGCCGGCACTGAAGTGCCCCGGGTGCAACCGGTTCCCGCCAGCGGGGGCCTAGTCGCTCTGGTGCAGAACACGTACATGAATTACCTGCTTGACAAGCAGCGGCGCGCCCAAGAGTTTGAGTTCCTCGGTCGTCTGCTGTCGCGGGTTCCTGTGCGCCGGGTGACGCCCCACCAGGACCCGACCCGTCTGACGAAGCTCTGCGAGGTGATTGTGAGCGATTTTGAAGCGCTACCCCAAGCTGCGCTGGCCGCAACGGAAGGTTGTCCCCGCTGACATGTACAGCGTCGCGGACTACGGCATCATGATCGCCGACCGGGTGCGTATGGAGGCCTATATGCAGGCGCTGCGAAGCGCGGTGAGGCCGGGCGGCGTAGTCGTGGACATCGGCACGGGCACAGGCATTTTCGCCCTGCTGGCCTGCCGGTTCGGCGCGCGCCGCGTTTACGCGATCGAGCCGAATGACGCCATCCAGGTGGCGAGAGAGATTGCGAGAGCCAATGGCTACGCGGAGCGCATCGAGTTCCTGCAAATGCTTTCGACGCGTGCCGTGCTTCCGGAGAAAGCCGATGTAATCGTTTCGGACCTTCGGGGCCGGCTTCCCTTGTGCGAACATCACATCCCTTCGATCGCCGATGCGCGTCAGCGCTTTCTTGTCCCCGGCGGGAAGCTGATTCCGCAGTGCGACACTCTTTGGGCGGCGGGCGTGGAAGCGCCGCAACTGTACCGCGATCTGGTGGGCCTCTGGGACGAGACCGGATTTGATTTTGACATGGAGGAGGCGCGGCGAATTGCAGTCCACACCACCTGCAAAGGGAAGGTGGGACCTGACCAGTTGCTGCTCGAGCCGCAATCTTGGGCCACGCTGGACTACGCCACTGTGGAGAGCCCGGGCCTTCGAGGGACGCTGAGCTGGACAGCGACGCGAACGGGGACCGTCCACGGATTGGTTGTCTGGTTCGATTCCACGCTCGCCGAGGGCGTTCAGATTTCCAATGCCCCGGACAAGCCTGCGTTGATTTACAGCAGAGTCTTCTTTCCCTGGGAGAAGCCTGTCTCACTCGCCGTCGGCGACACCGTCTGCGTTGCGCTTCAGGCGGATCTTGTCGGCGCGGACTACATTTGGCGCTGGGAAACGTGCGCGCGCGGCGCTGGCGCGACGCGGCCGCTCAAGGCCCATTTCCAGCAATCCACTTTCTCCGGCGCGCCGCTTTCGGCGAAGCAACTGCGCAAGCACGCCGCCGATTACGTGCCGGTGCTCGATGAGGAAGGGCAAATCGATCGGTTCCTGCTAGCGCAGATAGACGGCCAGACATCGCAGGAAGCAGTTGCGCGGCGCGCTGCGGAGCGCTTTCCCGCGCGCTTTACCCGGTGGGAAGACGCGCTGACGCGGATCGCTGAGCTGTCGCAGAAATACAGCTGTTCCCGCCCTGGATAGGGCGCAGCCGACGGGCAGCGAGTTCGGGTTTTTCCTCGTTTTCTTCCGGGTCTCGTTGGCAGAAGAACGGTTTCCGCGCCATGGTTAACGAGCCGCGCTGCGGATCGAACTGCGGGCGCAGAGAAAGGTGCCTGTCCGGATGCTCGATGGTTCAGGCCACGCTGTTCGCTCAGAGAAGCAACTGCTGCTGTATTGCGCGCGCACATGCCTCGACCCCTATTCCGCCGGGCGCATCCGCGCGCTGGCCGGTGGGAAGCTGGACTGGCCTTACCTGCTCGAGCTTGCGGCCGAGCACTGCGTGTTGCCGCTTCTATACTCGAAGCTCAAGGCCGTTTGTTCGGACAAGGTTCCACCGCAGTGGACCGAGCAACTCCTGGAGTTGTTTCAGCAGAACACTCGCCGCAATCTCTTTCTTACGGCCGAGCTGCTCCGCATCCTGGAGGCGTTCCGAGCAAACGGCATTACCGCTATTCCTTACAAAGGCCCCGTGCTGGCCGAACAAGCCTATGGCAATCTCGCCTATCGGCAATTTGCCGACCTCGACATCGTGATCCGGCAGCGCGATGTGGCCAGGGCGTATGAGTTGCTAACCGCACAGGGATATCGCTCGGAGGTCAATGCGAGGACGGTGGGGCAGGCCGCACAGGGGAAAATCCCCGGCCAATACTTGTTTGTTGGTGACGCGCGCCGGAGCATCGTCGAGCTGCATACCGAGGCCACATTGAGATATTTTCCCACTCCGCCTGATTTGGAGGCCCTAAGCCGGCGAACGGAAGCCGTTTCGGTTGCCAGCCGAGAGGTTCTGACCTTCTCAGGAGAAGATGCACTGCCTATCCTCTGTGTGCACGGGTCAAAACATTTCTGGGAGCGTCTGCTGTGGATCTGCGACATCGCCCAGCTGGCGCACATCCCTCGCGGCCTAGATTGGGAGGTTGCTCTTGAGCAAGCCCGCCGGCTGGGCGCCGAGCGCATGACGCTTCTGGGCCTGCATCTCGCGAACGGCCTGCTGGGAGCCGCAGTTCCGGATCCTATTTTGCGGCCTGTACAAGAAGATCGCGTGGTGAGATCACTAGCCGCGCAAGTCTGCCGGAAGTTTTTTCGTGAATCTTCTGCCGCGCCAGGCGCGACCCAGCGCTTTTTGTTCCGCGCGCGGATGCGTGGAAATCTCTGGGAGGGCCTCAGCTATGTGTTCCGCCTAGCTACTGCCCCAACTGAAGAAGACTGGTCGCAGGTGCAGCTCATGGGGCCGCTCTCGCCGCTCTATGGTGTGCTGCGGCCCTTCCGGTTGCTGCGTAAGTACGGCACGGGCTGGGCGCGTGATCCGGCAGCCGGTCCGGCGGGGAGCTCTCGCATTGAAGATGTACGTGAGAGCTGAGGCAATCCCCCCGCAGCAAGCAAGCACCGGGTTGAGAAACGGCCAAAAACTTTTGTGATGGTTTTTGTTGCGCGCGGTCCGAAATAGGTAGCAGATTATCGCGAGATGGAGATCCGTTTCGACAATCGCGCAGGGCGATGGTTGTTTCTCTTTGCCATTCTGCTGGCTTCAGCAACGCTCGCCTTTCTCGGCGGCAAGAATGCGCTGGCAGACTTCTACGGAGAATCTTCGCGGGCCGACGATTGGTCGCGGGCCGCGCGACTCGAGCCGGGCAATGCGGACGCCTGGTACCGTCTGGCGCGATACCGGGAGTTGGACTTTGAGCATGCCGACCTGCCGCTCGCGATTTCCTTGTACCGCCGGGCCCTGGACGTTGATCCGCGCTCGGCGTTCTACTGGACCGATCTGGCCAACGCCTATGAAACGGCCGGCGATCCTGCCAATGCGCGTGAAGCTTTCCTGATGGCCAAGTCCGTTCACCCGGTTTCCGCCCAGGTTGCCTGGCGCTATGGGAATTTTCTGCTGCGGCAAGAACAGCTTGCCGAGGCGTTTGCGGAGATACGTCGCGCGGTGACGACCGACCCCAAACTGGCGGCGCTGGCCATCTCCCGCTGCTGGCGCAGCAGCCGGGACACCGAGCGCGTTCTAGACCAGGCGATACCAGCCACAATTAACGCCTACCAAGCATCGCTGGACTTCTTTGTGGCCGAGCACGAACCCGACGCCGCTCTGTTGGTGTGGAAACGCATGCTTGCGTTGCGATCTTCATTTCCCTTGCGACACGCTTTCCCATTTCTCGACGAGCTCATCCAGCGCGGCCGGGTGGAGGAAGCCCGCGTGGTCTGGGGACAGGCCCTTGGCATCGCGGGCTTGCCAGGACAGGGCTACTCCTCCCAGCCTTCGCTGGTTTGGGACGGCGGGTTTGAAAGCGAGCTCACCAACGGTGGTTTTGGCTGGCGCTACCAGGACCTGCCCGGCGCCACCGTGGAATTCGACACGGAAACGCGTCATTCGGGGGCGCGCTCGCTGCGGGTGACGTTCGACGGCAGCGCCAACCTCGATTTCCGGCATCTGATGCAGCTCGTTCCGGTCGAGCCCAACACCCGCTATCGCTTTACCGCCTTCCTGCGAACCAAGGAGCTTTCCACCAATAGCGGCATCCACTTCATGGTTTATCCTCGGAATCCGCAAAGCGTGGCACTCTTCACTCCGAACCTGGTCGGTACCCAGCCGTGGACGCTCGCCGAGACCGAATTCATTACCAGCCCGGAGACGCACCTAGTGGAGGTTGTTCTGCGTCGCATCCCCAGCCAGAAGCTCGACAACAAGATCCAGGGCACGGTCTGGGTGGACGACGTTTCACTCAGGGCTGTCGCGCCGCAGGCGGAGCGCCCCTCTCCATGAGAGCCCTTCGCATTGGCATTTTCATCCTTGTGACCTTTGCCGTGCTCGCGCACGGGGCGGTGGAGGCTTGGTCTGAAGCAGTGTTGGAGATCGGCGCCGCAGCGCTTTTCGTGGTTTGGGGTGTGCTGGTTTTTCAGGGACGCCAGGTCGAGTTGAGTTGGAACCGGCTCGTCTGGGTGCTGGTTGCCTTCGGAGGAATCGCGCTACTGCAGCTTCTGGCCCGGTGGACCGTGTATCCCTATCTGACCAAGGTCGAATTGCTCAAGCTATCCGCCTATCTGCTGCTGATCTTTCTTGCGGGGCAGGCCTTTCGCACCCTCGAGGAGCGGCAAGGCTTCGCCTGGTTTCTGCTGGTGCTGGCGTTCGGGGTCTCGGTCTTCGGAATCGTTCAGTACCTCACGTTCAACGGAAAGCTCTATTGGATTCGCGAGCTGCGCTACGGCGGCATTCCGTTCGGGCCCTACGTCAACCGCAATCACTTCGCCGGATTGATGGAGTTGCTCATACCGCCTGGCCTGGCCATCCTGGTGCTTCGCGCGGAGCGGCGGGACCTGTTGCCCCTGGTGGGCCTGTTCACTCTGCTGCCGATCGGCGCGCTGTTCATGGCGGCCTCCCGCGGCGGTATCGCCAGCTTCCTGGTGCAGCTCGGCCTGCTGGCTCTTCTGATCGGGCAGCGCCGCGGGGAAAGAAAACATCTGGTGACGGGAGCGATGGTTTTCTTGCTGGGTACAGTGGTCGTCGCCTGGCTGGGGATAGGGCCCACCTTGGAGCGCTTTGCCACTTTTCAATCCTTGGAGGTCAACGAAGCGCGCCGGCTGGCGATGATGAAGGATAGCTGGCGCATCTTTCTGGATCATCCCTGGTTGGGCACGGGTCTGGGGACACTCCAGTCGGTCTATCCGCGCTACGAGAGCCTCTATGACGGCAAGGTTGTCAACCACGCGCACAACGACTATGTGGAAGTTCTGGCGGAAACCGGCGTGCCCGGAGCACTGTGTTGCTTGCTCTTCATTGTTTTGTTGTTTCAGTCAGCGCTGGCGCGCCTGCGTTCCAGCCGTGGCCCTCTGGACTTTGCCCTTCGCGCCGGAGCCCTCGTAGCCTGCGCGGGGCTACTAGTTCATAGCTTGGCGGATTTCAACCTGCACATCCCCTCCAATGCCCTGCTCTTCCTTCTCCAGGCCGCTCTGGCTAGTTCGGCGATTTCACCAGCGCAGGAGCAGGTAGGGGTGACAAACCGCGAAACATTGGCGGAAATCGTCGCTTGACAGCGAGAAGCCCTCTGTATAATGGCAGGCGCGTGGGGGATAACATCATCCGATGCTCTTCAACAGACGTGGTGTATTTAGCCGGCTAGCGCGGAAGCGCGTCTGGCCGGCCGTTTTGTTTCTACTCGGGGCCTCAGCCGCATTCCCGCAGCAAAAAATCGAATCTTCGCACGAGGTGAACACCAGGATTCAGCAGCTAGCCACCGCCGTGCAGGCCAGGCAGGGCGACTACATCATTGGGAGCGGCGATCTGTTGCGCATCGAGGTGTTCGATGTCCCGGAACTCTCGCGGGAGTTGCGCGTGGGCGAGTCCGGATACATCTCTCTACCCTTGCTGCCGGTCAAGATCCGCACGAGCGGCTTGACCCCATTTCAACTGGAAGAGAAGCTGGCTGAGTTACTCCAGGTGAATGAGCTGGTCTCGCATCCGCAGGTGAGCGTGTCCGTCAAGGAGCAGCGCAGCCAGCCCATCACCGTCATCGGCGCAGTAAAAAAGCCGCTGGTTTATCAAGCCCTCCGACGGACCACGCTGCTGGAAGTTCTCTCCGAGGCCGGCGGCATCGCAGACGATGCCGGCAGCACAGTGAACGTGACCCGCGCAGCCAGCCCGGCCGCTTCGAGCGACACGCCCGGCTCGCCTGATAGCGCTGAGGCTGCTCCTCCCCAGTCCTTGACGATTACGATTAACCTCAACGATCTGCTGGAATCCGGAGACTCCAAGTTCAACATTCCCCTGCTGGGCGGCGATGTCGTCAGTGTGCCTCGGGCTGGGGTCGTTTATGTGGTGGGGGCCGTGGACCGCCCGGGTGGCTACGTGCTGCAGAACGACCGGGAACAGATGACCACGCTCAAGGTGCTGGCCTTGGCCGGCGGATTGAAGACAACCGCCAAACCGCATCAGGCGGTTATCCTGCGGAACGCCAAGGACTCCAGCAAGCGTCAGGAAGTAGCCGTGGATCTCAACAAGGTCTTGGGCCGCAAGGAAGAAGATGCGCGACTGCTCCCCGGCGACATCCTGTTCGTTCCTGACAGCACGGGGAAGCGGGCGCTCCGGCGGGTCGGGGAAATGGCCATCGGGCTCACTTCCGGCGTGGCCATAGTCCGCGCCTCGCGGTAGCAATCTGGCAGGATTTGAACGCAACTTACTGGGATCGAGGTGCCTGAAAAACGTATGGATGAATCCACCGCCCTGATACAGCGGGACCGACGGGCCGGCAGCTCCTTTGAGGTTATCACCGCGCATCCTCAACTCTCGTCTTGGGAAACTCCCCCGCGAGAACCGCACCTCCTCGACTACTGGAGGATACTGCGAAAATACCAGTGGTCCATTCTGTCTTTCCTGTTGACCGTCGTGACCTTCGTCACCATTGCCACCCTGCGGATGCACCCGGTATATGAAGCCACCGCCCGGGTCGAGATCGACAACGAGAATACGAACTTTCTGCCCTTTAAGTCGGACTCCTACGAAATGTACATGGACATGGAGAACTACATCGAAACCCAGTCCAAGATCCTGCAGAGCGAGACTTTGGCGTTGCAAACGATCCAATCCGCCGGCCTTGTGGAACTCCCGGAATTTGGCGGACAGCCTGGGAAAGCCAGCAAGCCCGCTAGCGTCCCTGTCAACGCTGCCAACCAGGCGCGGCCTCCAGCCCTGGGGGGCTTCCTGGGAAGTTTAAGAGTGAAGCGCGTGCTCAACAGCCGGCTGCTGGACGTGACGTTTGAGGCCGGCGATGCGAAGCTGGCGGCACGAGTGGTCAACGCCCACCTGGAGAACTACATCGAGCAGAACTTTCGCAGCAAGTATCTGGCAACCACCACGGCTTCGAACTGGCTCAAAGATCAGCTCCGCGAATTACAGTTCAAGGTTGAGAAGTCGGAAGATGCTCGCATCGCCTACGAACGGCAGAACCAGATTTGGAACATCGACGAAAAGCAGAACATCACGCAGCAGAAGCTGAGCGATCTGAACAAGGAGCTGACCCAGGCGCAAGGCGAGAGAATGCGCAGCGAAGCCCTGTACCAATTGGTGGGCACCGGCCACATCGATGCCCTCCCTCCCGTGCGCGACAGCCTCCTCCTCCAGGACTTGCAGAAGAAACAGAGCGAGCTGAACACGCAGTACATCGAGGCGCTCAATCAGTACGGTCCCAGCTTTCCCAAGGTGATGCGGCTGCAGGCGCAGCTCAAAGAGATCGAGCATTTGATCGCGCGCGAAAAGGCTAACATCGTTAACCGCATTGAAGCGGAATACCACACAGCGCGCCAGCGGGAAACCCTGCTCAGCCAGGCCCTGGATAAGCAGAAAGGCGAATCCAACGCCATGGCTGAGAAGCTCGTTCAGTTCAACATTTTGAAACACGAGGCCGAAGCCAACAAGCAACTCTACGATGGGCTGCTGCAAAAGATGAAGGAAGCCAGCATCTCGGCGGGGCTGCGTTCGAGCAACATCCGCGTGGTAGACCCAGCGATGGTGCCCTCTGCGCCCTCACGTCCCCAGAAAACGCGCAACATCCTGCTGGCGTTTCTGATCGGTTTGGTAGGTGGCGTGGGCTTGGCGCTGCTCCGCGAGTACCTGGACAACACGGTGAAGACCCCCGGTGACATCGAGATGCTGACGCGGCTGCCTTCGCTGGCGGTGGTGCCGGCCTTTGTGACCTTAAACGGCCGCAACCGGGTGCCTAAGATGCTGAAGAGCGGTTCGGGCAACGGAACGGAGAGCCGCGTCGAGTTGGTCTCGCACACTCTGCCGCAGTCGCAGATCTCTGAGGCCTTCCGCGCGCTGCGCACCTCGCTGCTGCTTTCCCAAGCCGAGCACCCACCGCAAGTCATCCTGGTAACCAGCGCCCTGCCGCGAGAAGGAAAGACCACCGCCGCCGTAAATCTGGCGGTGACCCTGGCGCAGCTCGGCGACCGCACCCTCTTGGTGGACGCCGACCTGCGCAAACCCGGCATCAGCCGCGCGCTCAGTATGAGCGACGGCAAGTATGCAGGCTTGAGCTCCTACCTGGCCGGAGTCTCCTCCCTCGAGCTGGTGACCGTGCCCCATCCGGCGATCACCAACCTGGCGGCCATCCCCACCGGCCCGGTCCCCCCGAACCCGGCCGACCTGCTTTCTTCGCGGCGGCTGAGCGAGGCCGTCTCAATACTGCGGCAGGAGTACAAGTTCATCGTCATTGACTCCCCGCCGTTGATGGCCGCCACCGACGGGGTGATCCTCTCTGTGCTGGTGGACGGCGTGCTGATGGTGGTGCGGAGCGGCGAGACTCCGAAGGAAGCCTTCATCCGCGCGCGGGATCAGCTCGTCGCGGTCAAGTGCCGCCTGCTCGGCGTGGTGCTGAACGCCGTCGACTCCAGCTCACCTGACTATTACTACTCTTATCGCTACTACACCTACTCTTACGGAGCCTACGGAAAGGAGAAGGACGGTGCCTTCGAGCGACATCAACAGTCCTGAAACCGGGCGATAAGAGATTTTTTTCCTAAGGAGGCCAATTGCGCTTTTTGATCACAGGAGGAGCGGGCTTTATTGGGTCTCACCTCGCCGAGCGGCTGCTCTCCTGCGGCGACGAAGTTCTCTTGATGGATGACCTCTCCACCGGCAGCATGGAAAACATCCGGCACCTGAAGAAGTTTGACCGGATGCACTACTTTCTCGACTCCATTGAGAACCGCCAGTTGCTGGCCGAGTTAGTCGATGAGGCCGATGTGATTTTTCATCTCGCGGCGGCGGTGGGCGTGCGGCTGATTGTGGAGAGTCCGGTGCGCACCATCGAAACCAATGTCAATGGCACCCAACTGGTGCTCGATGCCGCCTCCAAGAAGCGCAAGCTGGTCTTCACCGCCTCGACCTCCGAAGTCTACGGGAAAAACGTGCAGGTGCCATTCCGCGAAGATGCGGACCTGGTGCTGGGGCCGACCACCAAAAGCCGCTGGAGTTACGCCGCCTCGAAGGCGCTGGACGAGTTCCTGTCGCTCTCCTACTGGAAGGAGAAGAAGCAGCCGGTGGTGATCGGCCGGTTGTTCAATACCGTGGGTCCGCGCCAGACCGGGCGATACGGCATGGTGATGCCGAACTTTGTCAGTCAGGCGCTGGATGGCGCTCCGATTACCGTGTACGGCACCGGCCAGCAGTCCCGCTGCTTCTGCGATGTGCGCGAGGCCGTGGAAGCGATTCTCCGGCTGGTTTCAACCACCCGCGCCGTCGGACAGGTGGTCAACATCGGCAGCGACCAGGAAATCAGCATGGAAGGGTTGGCGCGCTTGGTCAAAGAGAGGACTGGGAGTTCTTCGCCGATAACTTATATCCCCTATGACGAGGCCTACGAGCCGGGCTTCGAGGATATGCATCGGCGGGTGCCGTCGCTGGAAAAGCTGCAGGATCTCACCGGCTTCCGGCCCAGGGCCACCCTGCCAGAGATCGTGGATCGAGTCGTGGCGCACTTTGAGAAGAAGAGAGATCTGGTCGGCGCGGTCGGCGCGTCTCGCCAGGCAGCTAGCGCCGGAAGCTGAGCTTCCGCGAGCCGTGCGTGCGGTAGGCTGGAAGTCGCCCTCAGGCAGATCGAATGAATCTTCTCTGTCTGTGGTCGTCACCGGGGCCAGTTCGATCCCTCGAGGTGATGGCCGTCCGGAGATGTACGCCCCGGTCGATCCTCAATGCCGAGACTTTGTTCCATAAAGCTCAAGTTGCCCAGAGGCCGGAGATGCATGAGACGCGAGGGGAATACGGAGCAGTGATCCAATCCCGAGAGGGAACGAGTTGGCCTCCCATAGTGGCCCCCACAAGCCTCTCCGTGCTCGTGCCTGTGTATAACGAGCAATACCTGGTTGAGGCCAGCCTCGCACGGCTAGAGGTGCTAGCCGAGTCCCCATTGCTGCGGCGGGTAAAGATAATCGTGGTGGACGATCGCTCCACAGACCAGACCCCAGCGTCCCTCCTCCGCTTCCGGCGAAGGATCGAAGAAGAGCCTTGGGGCAGCCAGTTTGAGTGGATCTTTCTCTGCCAGGAGCGAAACCAGGGCAAGGGTGCGGCTCTCCGAACCGCTCTTGAGCACGCAGATACCGAGCTTGCCGTTGTTCACGATGCGGACCTCGAATACAACCCTCGCGATTTGCTGAAGATGATCCCTCTTTTTTTGCAGGAAGGTGCAGACGCGGTTTTTGGCTCGCGCTTTTTGGCCAGCGAATACAAGCGTGTTTTGTTTTTCCGGCATACTCTCGGCAACTGGTTGCTTACCTTGCTCTGCAACATCGTTTGCGACCTGAATCTGACGGACATGGAGACCTGCTACAAGATGGTGCGCACGGATCTGCTCAAGAGTATTCCGCTAGAAAGCTCCAACTTCAGCATTGAGCCGGAGCTGACCATAAAACTGGCGAAGCGAGCCGCGCGGATCTTTGAAGTTCCCATCAGCTACGCCGGTCGGACCTACCAGGAAGGCAAGAAAATTACCTGGAAAGACGGGGTACGCGCTCTCGGCTCGATCCTCAAGTTTGCTACTTCCGATCGCATCTATGTCGCCGACCAGTATGAAAGCGAGATACTGGGCCGACTCCATCGTGCGCCACGGTTCACGCGCTGGATGGCAGATGAGGTACGGCCTTACGTGGGCGACCGTGTGCTGGAGATCGGCGCGGGGACGGGAAATATGACCGTTAATCTGGTTCCGCGGTCGGTCTATTGGGCCAGCGACGTCAACCCGCTCTATCTGGAGACCCTTCAAAAGCTACGCCCGACGCGACCTTATCTTCATGTTAGCTTCACCGATGGAACTTCTGCTGATTCGTTCCCCGCGGGGCAGTCTTTCGACACGGTGGTTTGTCTGAACGTGGTGGAACACTTGCCGGACGACGTCGCCGCCCTGCGCAATATTCGCAGCGTCTTGGAAGAAGATGGCCGCGCCATCATTCTGGTGCCGAATGGCCCTCGCATGTATGGGACCCTGGATCAAGTGTTGGGTCACCACCGCCGGTACACCCGGGAACAGTTGATCGCCGTGGGACAACAAGCCGGATTCCTTCTGGAGGTCCTACTGCCTTTCAACCGGATTGGGGTGTTGGCCTGGTTGTTCAACGGACGTGTCCTCCGGCGCAAAACCTTCGGCCTCTGGCAGATCAAGATCTTAAACCTTCTTACGCCGGTGTTCCGGAGACTCGACCGTTGGGTTCCGCTCCCTCCTCTTTCGCTGATTGCAGTTTTCCGCAAGGACAGGAGTCGCGCAGCTCACCCAGAGCAGGCGGCTGCACCAGCAACCTGCCAGGAGTTGGCGAGCTAGCTATGAGCGTGGCAGCTAGGCTCATCAGCTCCCGGGTCGTGTCCATGCGGTGTGCTCTTTCGCTGCCTGAGAAGTTTCTGCTTCTCCTGTTTCTCCTTTCGCTTGTTCTGGTCAATCCGTGGGTGCGGGGCGACGGCGTAGGCTACTACGCTTACGTCCGCTCCCTGCTGATCGATCACAATTTGCGATTTGAAGAAGAATGGCTGGCAGGCAACCCAACCTTCGTCGGCGGTCGTGTGGACCACAACGGCCAGCTCCGTGCGGACCAGTACACCTCCACCGGCTACGTGAACAACCACTTCTCGGTGGGTCCGTCGATGCTTTGGGCGCCCTTTCTCCTGGTGACCCACCTGATCGTGCTCAGCGTGAACCGTTTAGGGGCTCACATCCCGGCCGACGGCTTCTCGCGACCCTATCTGGTGGCGATGGCCGTGGCCACGGCCTCCTATGGTTTCGCTGGACTCTGCCTTGCCTTCGGTCTGGCCCGGAAGTATTTCGAAGAGCGGTGGGCGTTACTAGCCACGTTGGGCATCTGGTTGGCAAGTTCCCTACCGGTGTACATGTACTTCAATCCGTCCTGGTCACATGCCCATTCGGCCTTTGCTGTCTCGCTATTTCTCTGGTATTGGCACCGTACGCGAGGCGACCGCACCCTCGCGCAGTGGCTCGTGCTGGGTTTGCTGTCGGGACTGATGCTCGACGTGTACTACCCCAACGCCGTTTTCCTGGTAGTGCTGTTGGAATCTCTCCGCGGCTGCCTGCGGCGCTGCTTCGAGCAGCATAACGCAGCCGCGGTTTGGCGTTTGTTTGAGGTTCAGTTCGTCTACACCGTTGCAGTTATCTTCGGGTTTCTGCCCACTCTGATCACGCGGCAGATCATCTATGGCAGCCCGTTTCGCTTCGGCGCTTACACCGAAATGCACTGGCACTGGACGTCGCCCGCGCTGTCAGCTGTGCTCTTCTCCTCCAATCACGGTCTGTTGGTTTGGACGCCTATCCTCATCCCCGCCCTGCTCGGGCTGCTCTTCTTGCGGCGGCAAGATCCTGAATTGGCGATAAATCTGGCGGTCGCCGCTGTAGCCTTCTATGCTGTGATTTCGTTTTATCCAAACTGGGACGGCCTGTCGTCGTATGGCAACCGCTTTTTTGTCTCCCTAACACCGTTATTCATCCTCGGGCTGGCGGCATCGCTCGAACGCTTTAGCAACCTGTTCGATCGCAAAAACCGCGCATTTGTGGCGGCGGTTCTGGTCACTGGACTCTTCGTGCTGTGGAACGCAGGGTTCGTCTTCCAGTGGGGAACGCACATGGTCCCGGCGCGCGGGCCGATTTCCTGGCCGAAAATGATCCACAATCAGGTGGCGATTGTTCCGGGAAAGATGGTGCACGCTGAAGATGTACCTGTTGGCCCGGGGAGTGCTGATGCAGACCATCGAGCAGCAGGACTTGGAAGAATTACAGCAAAAGAATTCAGGGGGCGATTAAGAGGGCATGAGTGTTACGCAGCAAACCGTATTGCCCCCTACTCCGGCGCTCCCGGCCGCCCCGCCCTTGCTGCGGATCGCTCCACCGCAGGGCTGGCTGGAGCTGAACCTCCGAGAGGTCTGGGAGTATCGGGAGCTGCTCTACTTTTTCGTGTGGCGGGACCTTAAAATCCGGTACAAGCAAACGGCCATCGGCGCCGCCTGGGCCGTGCTGCAACCTTTCTTGACGATGATTGTCTTCAGTCTGTTCTTCGGCGCCCTGGCCCGGATCCCCTCGCACGGGCTCCCCTATCCCATTTTTTACTACAGCGCGCTGTTGCCCTGGATGTACTTCGCCGGTGCTCTGCAGAACGCCACCAGCACGGTAGTCGATCAGCAGCGCGTGATTACCAAAGTGTATTTTCCGCGGCTGGTGCTTCCGCTGGCGGCGGTGCTCTCCGGTTTGGTGGATCTCGCCATCGGATTTGTTGTGTTCCTGGGCATGATGCTGTACTACGGGATGACTCCGCAGGCGACCATTCTGCTGCTACCCGGCTTCCTGCTGCTCGGCGTGCTGACGGCGTTGGGCGTGGGCCTGTGGCTCTCCGCGCTCAACGCAATCTACCGCGATGTGCGCTACGTGCTGCCCTTTCTGATCCAGTTCTGGATGTTTGCATCGCCGGTGGCGTATCCCAGCAGCCTTGTGCCGGAGCGCTGGCGCTGGCTCTACGGACTGAACCCCATGGCCGGCGTTATTGAAGGCTTCCGCTGGGCACTGACCGGCCAAGGCCAGCCGCCAAACCTTCTGCTGGCCGCCTCCACCGGGGCGGTGGTGCTACTGGTCGCCGGCGGGGTGGTTTACTTCCAGAAGATGGAGGCCACTTTTGCGGACGTGGTGTAGGCCATGAGTCAAGTGGTCATTCACTGCGAACAGTTGGGCAAGCGCTACCAGATTGGCCAGCGCGAGCGCTACCTGGCCCTGCGCGACGTCTTGGCCAACTCCTTTCAAGCGCCCTGGCGGCTCTTTCGATCGGCCGCGCCCGGCTCGTCCAACGGCCGGCCCAAGCACATCTGGGCGATGAGAAACGTCTCCTTCGAGATTCACGAAGGCGAGGTGGTGGGCATCGTCGGGCGCAACGGCGCCGGGAAGACCACGTTGCTGAAAGTCCTTGCGCGCGTGACCAGGCCGACGGAAGGTCATGCGGAAGTCGTCGGGCGCATGGGCAGCCTGCTCGAGGTGGGCACCGGCTTCCATCCCGAGCTGACCGGACGCGAAAACACATACCTGAGCGGCGCGATTCTGGGAATGAGCAAACGCGAGATCAACCGAAAGTTCGATGAGATCGTCGCGTTCGCCGAAGTCGAGCAGTTCATCGATACACCGCTCAAACATTACAGCAGCGGTATGCAAATGCGCCTGGCATTCGCCGTGGCGGCGCACCTGGAGCCGGAGATCCTGCTGGTGGATGAAGTCTTGGCTGTAGGCGACATTGCGTTCCAGAAAAAATGCCTGGGGAAGATGGGAGAGGTGGCGCGCGGCGGCCGCACCATCCTGTTCGTGAGTCACAATATGGGCGCAATCGCGCAGCTCTGCCAGCGGTGCCTGCTCCTGGTGGATGGCCACCTGGCTCTGGATGACGCGCCCGAGCGCGTGGTTTCCGCTCACGTGAAGAACAGCCTGCAGCCGAGTTCGGAAGGTGAGACCACCTGGGAGAGAAGCGGAAGCGGGCGCGCCCGCATTACTTCAGTTGCCATTCGCGACGAGCTTGGAGCGCAATGCTCCACCCTTTCTATGGGACAGAATTTATACATCCGCATCGGAGGCTGTGCGGAGAGAAGCGATTTGGAATTCACCCTTGCCGCACAGTTCGTAACTTGTTGGGGAATCCCAGTATTGTATCTGTATAACCAGTTCAAAAATTTCCGTTCTGGTGCGGACAAGAGTTTTCTGATTGATGTGTTTGTTCCCAGGCTTCTGCTGATGCCGGGGCTCTATTTTCTCCACGTTTGGGTGGGCCTCTCGGGGCAAGAGGAGTTTGATTATGTCAAAAACGGCGCAACGATTGACGTAATCCAAAGCGATTGTGTCCCGATTACGCTGCCGATTCATCAGCACCTCGGATTGGTTTACAGCTACGTGGAAGCCCAGCAACTTCGGTAAAGCACCCGTGGACTGCCCACTCTGTGCTTCGCGAAATACCGTGGTGGTGAAAACGATGCAAGTAGAGCCTCTGGTGGAGGAGTGGAACAGGAGTTTCCATCTGGACGTACGGCGCGAGTTTCGAGATCTTTCCGCCTTTGACCTGCTGGAGTGCCAAGGTTGTTCGCTGCAGTATTTCGTGCCAAACTCGCTAGCTGGGTCTCCGGATCTGTACGCCCAGCTCGAAAAATTCGCTTGGTATTACCTTCCGCACAAATGGGAGCACGACGTCGCACTGGAAGACTTGCAGGGCTGCCGCAGGGTCCTGGAGATCGGCTGCGGTTTCGGTGACTTCGTCGCCCGCGCGCAACGGGATGAGCAACTGGAGATGGATGGCATTGAGCAAAACGCGAGCGCGGTCGAGCAGGCGCGGCGTCGTGGCTTGCCTGTGTGCCTGTTCGACTTGCGGGAAGCCGCCGCACAGTTTCCGGGCAAATACGACGCGGTGTGCAGCTTCCAAGTCCTTGAGCACGTGGCCAGTCCGATGGAGTTTCTCAAAGCTGTTTGTGCCCTCCTCAGGCCAGGCGGAAAGTTGCTCCTTGGACTGCCGAACGCCAGGAGCTTCCTACGCTACCAGTTCAATCTATTGGATCTACCTCCCCACCACATGACGCGATGGTCGGAGAGGGTGCTCGGGCGTTTGCCCGGCATTTTTCCACTGCGGCTTGATCGGATCAAGCGGGAGCCGCTGGCCGAGTACCACGTGGATGCCTACGTGGAGGCCCATTGTTCGCTCCTGGTCCGCTACAAAGCCACACAACCCTTATGCGATCCGAGGGCTAGGGGTGTGCTCGCAAGATTGCTTAAGTGCACTGGAGTGCGAAGGCTGTTGCTAGGCCAAAGCCTCTACGTCTCCTATGTGCGAGTGTGAGCAGGTGGGGGAGTGCATTGAGCCAGGTACTTCTAAATCTCGGTTGCGGCGATCGGCTCCATTCGGCCTGGACGAACCTGGACTTCACATCGAACAGTCCCGCTGTGCAGTCCCATGATCTCCGCCGAGGAATTCCGTTGAAGGATGGTGTGGCTGACGCGGTGTACCTTTCGCACCTGCTGGAACATTTTCCAAGGAAAGAAGGACAGGACCTGCTAAAAGAGTGCTATCGGGTTCTGCGCCGTGGGGGCGTCCTCCGCGTGGTTGTCCCGGACTTGGAGAGAACCGCACGATTGTACTTACAGGCACTCGAAAATGCCCTCCGTGGTTATCAGGAGTGGGAATTGCGCTACGACTGGATGATGCTCGAACTCTACGACCAGACTGTGCGGGAGACCTCGGGGGGCGGGACCGTCCGGGAGAGGAGCTTCGTACTCGAAAGGCTCGGGGGCGAGGCGCGGCGGTTGATGCGGCCTGTCGAAGCCTGCACTAGCCAGCAAGGGCGGCGGCACTCCTCCTTGACAGCTGGGGTGTTCCTTCGCCTTCGGCAACTGCCGAGCGTCGCAAGGGCCAAGTTTCTAAGACTGATGTTGGGTGGAAGGGACTATCGGGCCCTGGAGGTGGGACGGTTCCGGCTCCACGGCGAAGTGCATCAATGGATGTACGACCAGTTCTCGTTGGCGCGTGCCTTGCGGTCCGCGGGTTTCGAGCAGTCACTCGCTGTGGGTCCTACAGAGAGCCAGATCCCGGGATGGGCGGAGTTCTATCTCGACAGCGAGCCCGACGGCGCCGTCTATAAGCCCGATTCACTCTACATGGAAGCCCTCAAGCCATGAGGATTGTGCACATCAACACGCATGACACTGCCGGCGGTGCCGCCCGGGCGGCGTACCGCCTGCATTCAGGCCTGCGCGCGATCGGGCAGGATTCCTCGATGTTCGTGGCCAACCGTGAGAGCGACGATCCAGCCGTGGTGTCTTTTGCGCCGCCTCAAGATCTGCCTAGGCGCCTGCTTCGGGGCCTGCGGCGGAGGTACCTCCAGCACAGGCTAGCCCGCTATGATTCCTCAAGCCGGGTAGCGGCCGAGCTTTTCACTGAGGATCGCACCCAGCATGGTGCGGAGCCGTTCCGTCAATTGCCGGCTGGCGATATCATCCACTTGCACTGGGTCGCCGACCTGCTTGATTACCGGCCATTCTTCCGCGTCGTGGCTCGGCGCACGCCGCTCGTATGGACGCTGCACGACATGAATCCCTTCACCGGCGGGTGCCACTACGACTATGGCTGCGGCAAATATCGAAATCACTGTGGTGCTTGCCCCCAGTTAGGATCGCGAGAGACGGGCGATCTGTCCAGCCACGTGTGGCAGCGCAAGCGCGAAGCTTACGAACAAGTTGCACCAGATCGTTTGCACGTTGTCACCCCAAGTCGCTGGCTTGCGGCTGAGGTCCGGGGAAGTGGCCTTATGGGACGATTCCCAGTTTCGGTGATCCCCAATGGGCTGGACATCAACAGTTTTGCGCCACGGGACCGCACCTTTGCGCGAGGCGTGTTGGGAGTTCCCCTACACGCCAAGGTGATTCTCTTCGTGGCCGATCACATCAGCGTTCCGCGCAAGGGTTTTTCTGCGCTGGCGCAGGTCCTTACGGACTTGGCAGGCTTGCCGGATCTCTGTCTGCTTTCGGTGGGGAGAGGCGCAGCGACGAGCAATATCCCGATCCCGCATCTTGCCCTGGGCCCTTTAAGCACCGAAAGGCTGCTGTCGCAAGTGTATAGCGCCGCTGATGTCCACGTGGTTCCCACGCGCGCGGACAATTTACCCAATACCGTGCTGGAATCGATGGCGTGCGGCGTTCCCATCGTGGGCTTCGATGTCGGTGGCGTCTCTGATATGGTGCGAGACGGCATCACCGGCCTGCTGGCCTCGGACGGTGATTTGGCTGAGCTGGGCAATGCCATCCTTTGGCTGCTCGAGGAACCAGCGGCCCGGGCTGAAATGGCCAAGAACTGCCGGCGAATCGCTGTGGAAGAGTACTCCCTCGAAGTGCAAGCCCGGCGATACGTGGAACTCTATAAAGCTATTCTGGCGAAGAACTGACATGGGGCCTTGCGTGAGGCAAGCCTACGGGTGGGTGAAGGACAGCGATAACCGCTGGAGGCCCTGCGACAAAAACACAGCCTTGGCCTTCGACCCGTGGCCTGTGAAGGATTGTTACAGAGATATAAGACAGTGATCCCACGGGCGACCCTAGTTACGGGGAGTAGCGGGCTGATTGGATCCGAGGCGGTGGAGTACTTCGACGGCCACGGGCGTCGCGTGGTCGGGGTGGATAACAACATGCGTCGGCTGTTCTTCGGTCCTCCGGGCGACACCACCTGGAATCTGGAGCGCCTCAAACGCAGCATGAAGAGCTTCGTTCCCTATGCCGTGGACGTCCGCGACCGCGAGCGGATCTTCGATTTGTTCCGAGAGTATCGCTTTGACTTGATCGTGCACTGCGCGGCGCAGCCGTCCCATGACAAAGCCAGAGAGATCCCGCTTCTGGATTTTGAAGTAAACGCTCTGGGCACGCTGAATCTGCTTGAAGCAACCCGGCAATTTTGCGGTGATGCTGTCTTCGTCCTGATGAGCACCAACAAGGTCTATGGCGATGCGCCGAACGAGAAAGGTTTTCAGGAGTTTCCAACCCGGTTCGACTACGCGAACCCGGAGGATTTCGAGGGCATTGACGAGACTTGCCGGATCGACCGAACGCTGCATTCTCTGTTCGGCGCTTCCAAAGTTGCCGCCGACGTGATGGCGCAGGAATACGGCCGCTACTTCGGCATGAAGGTCGGCATCTTCCGTGGCGGCTGCTTGACGGGCCCCAGTCATTCCGGGGTGGAATTGCACGGCTTTCTTTCCTATCTCGTAAAAGTAGCGTTCACCGGCCGGGTCTATACCGTCTATGGCTACAGGGGCAAGCAGGTCAGGGACAACATCCACAGCCACGACGTCGTCCGCGCGTTGGAGGAGTTTGCCAAGAACCCGCGACCCGGCGAGGTCTATAACCTTGGCGGCGGCCGCCGCAACAGTATTTCGGTCCTGGAAGCGATCACCCGGATAGAAGAAATGACCGGCCGCAAAATCTGCTGGATCTATGAGGAAGAGGCGCGCAAAGGCGACCATATCTGCTACATCAGCAATCTGCGCAAGTTCTGCACCGACTACCCCTGCTGGAGCATTACGCGGAACCTGGACTCTATCCTCGAGGAGATCATTGAAGCTGAGAAAATGCACCGGCCGTCCCGGAGCATTGCCTGAGGCCAATATGCTGACGATTTTCTCTACCCCCAAGCCCTTCCGCGGGCACATCGGCATCACCCAGCGCAATGCGATCCGGAGCTGGACTCTGCTTCATCCTGATGCGGAGGTCATCCTCTTTGGTGATGAAGAAGGCACCGCCGATGCGGTCCGCGAGCTGAAAATCCGGCATGAGCCTTACGTCAAGCGGAATGAGTACGGCACCAAGTATCTCGGCTCCATCTTTGATCGCGCGCAGCAGCTCGCCAGATATGATCTGCTCTGCTACGTTAATTGTGACATCATCCTCATGTCGGATTTCTGTGAAGCCCTGGAATCTGTTCGGTCGTCCTGCTCTTCCTTTCTGATGGCAGGCCAACGGTGGGATGCCGACATCGCCGAACCCCTAGACTTTGCCCAGCCGGATTGGGAATTGCGTGCGCGCGCTCTGGCGTTAGAAACAAACCGCCAGCGCCCGCCACAATGGATCGATTATTTTGCCTTCAACCGCGGTCTCTACCTGAAGAAGCTTCCGCCTTTTGTCATCGGGAGGCCAGGCTGGGATAACTGGCTCATGTGGTTCGCCCGCGCATCCGGGGCGGTTGTCGTGGATGCTTCGTCCGTCGTGGCCGCGGTTCACCAGAACCACGACTACTCCTACCACGCGGATGGCGAGAAGGGCGTTTGGGAGGGGGAAGAGGCACAGAAGAATTACGCTTTTCTCGATAGCGGCAGATGCTTTCACACCTTGGAAAACGCGACACACCGTCTGACGCCACGGGGTCTGCGGTCCAACTATCGCCACTGGTACACGCTTGGAAGACAGCTGTCGAGGCGGACCGTGAACTCACTTTGGTTTGGCCTGCTCGACCTCACGCGCCCGGTACGGCATCGCTTGGGGCTGCGCCAAGAGGGGCCGCAGGTGGCACAACGGGCAGAGAAGGGCTGACGTGAAGATGGCCGTCAAGCGGGACGTGCTACAGCAAAGGCTGCGCGAGTTTTGGGATGGGCAGGAGGCGTATTGGGAGACCACTGCCGCAGAAGAGCCTACGCTGTTGCGCAACCGCGGGCGCGCAGCCTCATTCCTCCCGAATGGGGCTACCGTTTTGGACGCCGCATGCGGCAACTCTGCGAACGCCCGCCTACTTGCCGGCCGGTGCCGCTACTTCGGAGTGGATCTTTCGTTGACGGGGCTGCGTTCGGCCGTGCGCCCCGGTTTACACTTGGCATGCGGCGACACCCATCGTTTGCCGTTTTGCGACGCTTCCTTCGATGTTGCGATTGCCACCTATGTGCTCGAGCACTCCGTGGCGCCGCGTCAAATGCTTCGCGAGATGCTGCGCGTCGTGCGGCCGAGCGGAAGGCTGATTCTCTTGGGGCCCGCCTGGGATTTGCCATTCTGGTATCCGAATTCCTTGCTCAGCCGTGCCCACAGCTGCTCTTGGTGGCTCCGCTACACCTTGGAGAGGGTCTCCCGGCAGATGGCGGGTTGGTGGTTCGGCCTTTTGCCTTTCCAGATTATCGATCATCCGGACGCGCTCGACCGGGAGTTCATCTATGACGCCGACGCGGTTTACATCGTGTGGACATACGAAGTGATCCGACAGATGCGGCGATGGGGTTGTCGACTGGTGCACTGGGAAGTGGACGACCGCCTGCTTGGCGCGAATGCCGCTGTGCGGTGGTTGAAGCGCATCATTATGCTTCTTCCGCCATACCGACGCGCCGGCAGCACGACCCTGCTTGTGTTTGAAAGCTGATGGGCATTCCTTGCGCCATCTTTGTTGGATCGGGTAACGAGGAGTCACCTGCGCCCGATGTGTCCGCGTGATATGGAATCTGAAAGAATTGGGCGTGTGCCGGAATGATTTTGGAGCTTTTTTCTTATGACAAGCATACTCATTCTGTGCAGAGAAGATAATCTAACGTGGGTGAATGCGGGGTATGCGCGGGCCCTGCGGCGAGCCGGCGTCAGGCTGCACTGCGTACCGTGGGGTACGCCCTTCAATGCGAACCTTCACGAACTTATCGAGCAGTGCCCGGAAAAGCCCGATTACATTTTCCATCCGGAGACCGATTTTCCGCTGCTGCCGTGGGGCCTCGCCGAGGTGGACATTCCCACCGTGATTTTCCACACCGATCCCTACGCTTACACGCATCGCCGAGTGCGTTGGTCAAGGCTTTTTGATCACGTCGTTCTCCTCCATTTTGGTTTCGAGGACTGTTTCAAGCAAGCCGGAAACCCGCGGCCCATGACCTTGGCGCATGCCGTAGACGTGGAATATTTTGAGGGGCCGCCGATCGAACGCGTTTTCGAGGTCAGCTCGGTGGGACGGACTGAGGGAGAGAATTACTCCACCCGGCGAGAAATGTTAACCGAACTTTCGGCCGCTTTTCGGACCAACGAGTGGTGGCGGCGCCACCCCTATGAGGAAATGGCTATGACGTACAGGGCCAGCAAAATCGTGCTGAACATCCCGAGGGATGACTTCCCGGTGGATGTTTCCTTGCGCTTTGCCGAAGCGATGGCGGCGGGGGCGTTGTTTATCACTCGGCTCCCGAGTGAGCTGCCCTCTCTGGGTTTTGAGGAAAACGTTCACTTCGTGGCGTTTCGAGAGCGAAGTGAGGTCCCAGGATTGTTGCGTTGCTACTTAAAAGACGAGAAAGTTCGCGGACGCATTGCAGAGGCGGGCCGCGAAAAGGTATTAAGGGAGCACACTTACAATAGGCGCGCCAAGACGTTGCTTGAACTACTCGGGCGGGACGGCTGTCGGCTTCACGCGCCGGCTCGCCGATGGCCCGAGGCGCGCGTGCATCTTGCCTACCTGGATTTTTTTAGCGCACAGCGCTGCCTGGAACACGCGTGGCTAGAATGGCGGAAGATCGCCGGGGGCGGATTGCGTGAGGCTGCTGCAGGAGCGGCCTTGCTCCTCCGCGCCTGGACACGGTGGCCCCGCAGACAAGTGAACGCAGACGCGCCACATTCGTCCTGAAGGGAGTTGAGGCCGATGCTCCTGGCTGACCGTGAGCCGAAGATAGCCGCCCGCGTGCCCATGAGTATTTCTGTACCACTGGTGCTGAAAAAGATGGCCAAGCCTTTGGCGACTGCCTTGGTCGACGCCTGTAACCACGAGCACTTCATCGAGCAGGCGATCGTAAGCGTGTTCGAGCTGGGGCCGTCCGCACAGGAGATGAAAGTGATCGTGGCGGACGGCGGCTCCACCGACAATACTTCTGCGATGTGCGCAAATTCGCCTCTACCGGCCGGGAGGCCGAGGCCATTCTCACGAAACATGGTCTTCGGATCCGTAAGGGTTGCCACCGGCGCTGTTTCGCTGGCGGGACCGGCATTTCGGCTGGCACTTGTGCTTGACTGCTGAGGGGCCATGAAGATTGCACTGCTACAGCGAAACTACACCGTGGCCGATCTGGAGGGTAACGCCGCGCGGATCGCGGAAGCGACGCGCCAGGCCCAGGAACGCGGCGCCAGCCTGGTTGTGACCTCCGAACTCGCCTTGCTCGGTTACCCGACGCGCGATCTTCTTCTTCACCCTGCCTTTGTCACCCGCAGTTGGCAGGTGCTGGAACAACTCGCGGAGGTTCTCCGCGGAGCTCCCCCCGTACTTGTGGGCATCGCCGAGCCGAACCAGGCGCGCGAAGGTCGCCCCCTGTTCAACTCTGCTGTGCTCTTGCAGGGTGGCAAGGTCCAATCCCGATTCCGCAAGTGCCTCCTGCCGACCTACGACGTCTTTGACGAGGATCGGTATTTCGAATCGGCCCCCGGCCCCCAGCTTCTGCCGCTAGACGGCTGGACCATTGGCATCACCATCTGCGAGGACATCTGGAATGACCGCGATTTCTTGCAGCGGCGTCGCTATCACGCCGACCCCGTCGAAATACTGATCGAAGCGGGCGCCAACTGCGTGGTCAATCTTTCGGCGTCACCCTTCACCGTGGGCAAGCAAAAACTTCGCGAAGAGATGCTCAGCCGGATGGCGTGCCGCTATCGGATTCCGCTGCTGTACGTCAACCAGGTGGGCGGCAACGATGACCTGGTCTTTGATGGGCGCAGTATCGCGTTTGATGGCTCCGGCAGGCTGATCGCCCGCGGCCGGCCGTTTGATGAAGATCTGGTTCTGGTTGACCTGGGAGAGTCTTGCGGGTCCATTGCCCCGGATGAGTTGCTGCCCGAGGCGGAAATCTGGCAGGCGTTGGTGCTCGGGACGCGCGACTATGTTCGCAAGTGTGGCTTTCAACGCGTGCTTCTGGGCCTCTCCGGGGGCATCGATTCATCGTTGACGGCTGCGATTGCCGCACAAGCCGTCGGCCCCAAAAACGTCCTGGGCGTGCTGATGCCGTCTCCGTATACGAGCCGGGAAAGCATCGAAGACGCGCTGGAGCTTGCCCGCACCCTGGGCTTGCCCACCCGGGAGATTCCCATCACCGGCCTGATGGCGGCGTTCCAGGAAGCCCTGCGGGATGCTTTTGCCGGTTATTCGCCGGACGTCACCGAGGAGAATCTGCAGGCCAGGATTCGCGGCAACGTGCTGATGGCCCTCTCGAACAAATTCGGCGCGTTGCTGCTGACCACTGGGAACAAATCAGAACTGGCCGCGGGGTACTGTACGTTGTACGGCGACATGTCAGGAGGCTTTGCGGTCATTTCAGATCTGCCCAAAACGATGGTCTATCGCCTGGCGAAATGGCTGAATCGCGCGAGCCTCGTGATTCCGGAGCGAGTTTTGAGCAAAGCGCCCTCGGCCGAGCTCCGGCCAAATCAAACCGATCAGGACACGCTGCCACCCTACGACCTGCTCGACGCGATCCTGCAGCAGCATATCGAGCAACGCCAGTCAGTGGAAGAGATCGTTCTCCAGGGATTGGATGAAGCGATGGTGCTCCGCGTCCTACAGGGAGTCAAGCGCGCGGAGTTCAAGCGCAAGCAGGCTGCGCCTGGCATCAAGGTCACCGACCGAGCTTTCGGAACAGGCTGGCGGATGCCGATTGCACGCAAGGATTGGGAGTGCAGGGCGCTAGTTCTGAAGACCTCCGAAGAGGAGGGATATGGGTAGAAGCTTTTTCCGTAGTGAGCGTGCTGCCCGTCTGCGACACAATCGCCCACGCTCTACGCCTCAAGCAGGTGGAGGAGCATGACAAGACCTTTCGTCAGCGTTCTGATTGACACGTATAACCACGAGGGTTTCATCGAGCAGGCGCTAGTAAGCGTGCTCGAGCAGGGGCTGTCCGCAGAGGAGATGGAAGTGATCGTGGTGGACGACGGGTCCGCCGACAATACATCAGCAATTGTTCGCAAATTCGCTCCCCGGGTGCGGTACCTTTTCAAACCCAACGGCGGCCAGGCCTCGGCGTTCAATGTCGGCATCCCCGAGATGCACGGGGAGATCGCTTCTTTCCTTGACGGCGACGATTGGTGGGCACAAGACAAACTGCCGAAGGCGCTCGAGCAACTGGCCAGAAATCCCGACATCGGCGCGGTCGGCCACGGCTATTATGAGGTCTATCCCAACGGCCAACGCCCTCGTGCTTTTGTGCTGGAGAAGCCGTACCGGCTTCACCTGGGCGACCTCGCGACGGCCTCGCTGTTCTCTCATCTACGCTGCTTTCTGGGGACCAGCAGAATAACCATTCGCAAGGGGATTCTCGATCGCGTTCTACCTGTTCCCGAGGAACTTGTCGTCGAGGCCGATGAGTTCATCTTCACGCTGGCTGTGGCCATTGGCGGAGCGCTCATCCTCGATGAGCCTCTGTTCTACTATCGGTTGCATGGCGGCAATCTTTTCCAGTTCGGCTCGAATGACCCCGTCAAGTACCGCCGCAAGCAAACCGTGCTGGTTGCGTTGCTACGCACGCTGCCGTCGCGGTTGGCCGAGTTGGGCGTTGCCCCCGAGGTGGTGCAAGCTGTTTTGGAGCCCGTTTGGGTGGATGCGGAGCGCATCCGCCTGCGTCTCGACGGCGGCTGGCCCTGGGACACATTTCGCGTCGAGCGCGCGGCTTACCGGCTGGCCTACCGGGATGCCGATTTCGGCTATGGTCTGTTCAAAGCGGCGGCGCTGGCGCTGACGGCGCTGCTGCCGCCGCGGCGCTTTTACCGGTTCCGACAGTGGTACGCCGAGAAGAACCTGCGCGAACTGCGGAAGATAATCGGGGAGCCCACACCCGCGGCGCCCGTCATCGAACGAAGAATGGAAATGTGAATAGGGCGATCATCGAGGAGCCGCAGTTCGATTCTGTTCGCATCTCGAGGTAGAGAGGCAGCCGGTGAGCATTACGGAAATGATGCGGCGCGACTGGGACGACCGGGCCCGCAAGGAAGCTTTCCATTACATCGCCACGTGGCGGCAGGACTGGGATCCCGACTCGTTTTTTCGGTCCGGCGAAGAGGATTACCAGCGGCTCGTCGAAGTGTTCTTTCGCCGCTGGCAGTGGCAGCCGGATCGCAAGGCGATGCTCGAGCTGGGTTGCGGTGCAGGTCGGATGACCCGCAGCTTTGCCCGCCGCTTTGCATGCGTCTATGCCTGCGATATCTCTCCCGAAATGCTCCGTCGTGCAAAGACTCTGCTGCCGGCAGCCGACAACATCGTCTGGTTGCAAGGGGATGGTAAGAGTCTTGCCGGCGTGGGGGCAAACTCTGTCGATTTTGTCTTCAGCTATATCGTGCTCCAACACATGCCGACTGAAGCGCTCGCCTTCCAGTACGTCCGGGAGATGCTCCGTGTGCTGAAGCCGGAAGGCGCTTTCTTGTTTCAGTTCAACAGCGTTCGTGAGCCGACAATGAACCGCACAGGTCGCTTGGCTTGGGGGGTCGTGGACGCCCTGTGGACGATTCGGATGAATCGCGCGAGCCGTGCTGTTGCCTCGTGGATGGGATGGGACCCCGAGTTGGCGGGGAAGAGCTGGCGCGGAGCCTCGGTCGAAGTCGACCGGATGCTCGAGGTGCTGTGGAGTGCCGAGGGCGCGGTGCAGGAGATGAGTGGCGCAGGTACACCGATGACTTGGTGCTGGGGCATGAAAAGGGCAGGGAATGGCCGATGATCAGTCTGGGGATTAACTATTCGCAGATGCACGACTCCTCAGCCTGCATTGTGCGCGATGGCGAACTACTGTTCGCGGTCGCCGAAGAGCGCCTGAGCCGGATCAAACACGATGCCGGGTTTCCAGCGCTGGCCATTCAGGCCTGCCTGAAACATGCCGGGATTCAGGCCGACCAGGTGGACCATGTCTGCATGGGCTGGCCGGCGCCGCGCGCGATCTTCCTACACGACCTGAAATGCTATGCAGCAGGCAAGCATAGGGCCAGTTGCCTCAATCTGCTGAACACAACTCGCTACTTCCTGAGCATGTGGCACCAGCATGGCGGGGCCAGTCGATTTACCTATCATTTTGGCCCGACTAAGGCGAGGTTTCGCTTTGAAGACCATCACCACGCGCACGCGCTTAGCGCCTACGCCTACTCCGGGTTCGAGGACGCAGCGATTGTTGTTACCGACGGCCGTGGTGCTTGGGAAGCCACTTCTATCTGGTACGGCCACAACGGGCGAATAGACCACATCCTAACCATTCCCTGGCCTAACTCGCTCGGGCTTTTCTATGCGGAGTTCACGTACTATCTCGGCTTCCAGAAACACAGCGACGAGTGGAAAGTGATGGGGCTTGCCCCCTACGGTCAGCCGGGGGTGAATCTTCGGCCGTTCATTGTGCCGGACGACGCCCCCTATTGGGTGAATGCCCCAGGGCTGCTAGGGCGGAACGCCGGTGACGTCTCCGCGATTGAAACTGAGTTGGGTCCCAAGCGGGTGCCGGAGACCGAGATCGACAATCGCTACAAAGATATTGCGTTTGCGGTGCAGGAGGCCTGCGAACGAGCCATGATGACCGTGGTGCGCATGGCCGTCGAGAAAACCCGCTGCCGAAACCTCTGCATGGCCGGCGGCGTGGCGCTCAACTCCAAAGCGAACGGAAAGATTCTTACCTCGGGACACGTGGACCGTCTCTTCGTCCAGCCGGCCGCGGCGGACGACGGTGTGGCGCTGGGGGCGGCGCTGGCGCCGTACCTGGACGCCGGAGGGCGCTTGCCCGTCAAGCCCATGAGGCATGCCTATCTGGGACCGGAATGGGGCGACGCCGAAATCGAATCCGTGCTGCGCACTTACAAGCTCCGCTACACACTCCTCAATGACCCGGCCAAAGTGACGGCCGAGTTGCTGGTTGCCGGGAAAATTATCGGCTGGTTCCAGGGGCGAATGGAGTTCGGCCCGCGCGCGCTTGGCAGCCGCTCAATCCTGGCTGACCCGCGCGACCCGGAAATGAACGCCAAGGTCAACAACGCCGTGAAGTTCCGCGAGTGGTGGCGCCCGTTCGCGCCCTCGATGCTGGCCGAAGTCGCCGGCGAGTACTTGGCGAGCGCTCCAGACTCGCCGTTCATGATTTTGGCGCTTCCGGTGAGGCCAGAGAAACACGGCGTTATCCCTGCGGTCACTCACGTGGATGGCACCGCGCGCCCGCAGACCGTCGAGCAGCAGGTGAATCCGCTCTACTGGCGGCTGATCAAAGAATTCGGCAACCGCTCGGGCGTGCCGGTCGTCATGAATACGTCGTTTAACTTGCGCGGTGAGCCCATCGTCAATTCGCCCACCGATGCGGTGCGCACGTTTTTCAGCTCGGGCATGGATGCGCTGGTCATCGGCCCGTTCCTGGTGGAAAAGTGACACTGCGATCCTTGGGAAGTGTTTCGGACGGAGTCCTGAAGAGATGAGAGTCAGCGTGGTGGAACACGACGGAATAAAGTCCATTGTGAAGCGATGGATCCTGCCTCAGGGAAGGACTCCCCGTCGCATTCAGACAGGAATCCTTCGCGGGCTCACCATGGAGCTGGATTTCCAGCATCAAGCTCAGCGGTGGTTGGGCCTGCAGGAACGGGAATTGAGTACTTGGCTTCGAAGGCTTGCACGGGACATCCAAACAGCGATTGATGTGGGCGCGAATGACGGCATGTATACACTGTATTTTCTGGCTCGGACGCCTGCACAAAGGGTGCTTGCCTTTGAGCCTTCCTCGGAGAGCCAATACCAGCTCCGCAGCAATCTTCGACTCAATGGTCTTGCAACAGATGAGCGTCTTCAGGTGATTCCGAAGTTCGTGGGCGCATCCGAGACACAGTCGACAATCCCTCTGGATTCTCTCGCAGACGTTCTAACCCCGCCCTGTTTGATCAAGGTCGATGTCGACGGAGGAGAGGTCGACTTGCTCCGCGGCGCACACAAGTTGTTAGGCCATCCGCGAATGCGCTGGATTATCGAAGTGCACTCCCAGAGGCTCCGTGAGGATTGCCTGAACACGCTTTGCGCGAGCGGTTATCGCACAACAACAGTTCGGAACGCCTGGTGGCGTATTTTCTTGCCGGAACTGCGGCCCGGGGAGCGCAATGATTGGCTGATCGCTGTGCGCGATTAATCAGTAGAAAGAGAACTGGTGGACGGCACGAAGAATAATGGCCGCGGCTTGCCGCGATTCCTCTAGACGCCTACAGCCGCTGAAACTAGAATGGCAGGGCTGGGAGAAAGGAGGAGCTGTGGGCCAAACCAAAAAGCAGGTATGCCTGATTTGCGGCAAGCCGTCCATCAAAACCATCTGCGATACTTGCGCGGATAAGGTACGCGGCGAAGCCCTGAACAAGAAGAAGAAAGACGAAAAAATCAAAGAGTAGTCCCGGCCTTTCGATCCTCTCTAAATGGGCTGTTTCCAGTTCTCTGCTTCCTTCGTCAAATCAGAGTGTAGCACATGCATCTCCCCTGCGAGCGGAGCCTCGCTCGGTTTTGAAAGCAGGTGTCTTCTTCATAAAATCCCCGGCTTTTCCGCTTGCACGACTGTTACCCAGAAGGTATATCTGTCGGGACTCGCGTGGGTTCAATGATTCGGGGAGTCCATCGTCTCATCCTGATGGGTTTTGCAGGGGGGCTGCTGGCGCTGCCGTGCGCCGCGCAGACGCCAGCGAACCACCCGATGGACGACTCGATTTCACAGAGCGGCATACGGAACCTCAAAGGCCTCCCCGTCTTGCGGATCCCCCGTGTCAAACGGCCTCCCAGGCTCGAAGACTTTCTGAATGGAACCGCGCGCGAAGACGAAGCCATCGTCACCAGCTTTCGCCAGCGTGACCCCGGCGACGGCGTGCCAGTGAGCGAGCCAACGACCGCGTATCTCTCCTACGACGACAAGAACCTCTATGTCATTTTTGTGTGCAAAGACGAGCCCAGGCAGGTCCGCGCTCGCATGGCCAAGCGCGAAGACGCTTTCAGCGACGACATGGTCGGCATCCTCCTCGACACCTTCCACGACCAAAGGCGAGCCTATTACTTTCTTAGTAATCCGCTTGGCATCCAGGCCGACGCCATCCTCACCGAAGGACAGGGCGAAGACTATAGCTTCGACACACTTTGGCGCTCTGAGGGACGCCTGACGCCGGATGGCTACATCGTCTGGTTCGCCGTCCCGTTCAAGAGCCTTCGCTTTCGTGGCGAGCCGATACAAACCTGGGGTATAGGCCTGAGCCGCAGCATCATTCGCAAGAACGAAAGCTCTTGGTGGCCTCACATCAGCCGGCGCGTTGAGGGCGTTGTGCAGCAGCTTGCCACGCTGGAAGGGCTGGAGCACCTCTCGCCAGGACGCAACGTACAGTTGATCCCCTACGGCCTGTTCGCCCGAGCTCGTTTCCTCGATACCGCGGACGCAAATAACCCCCGGTTCCGCACCGAGAACGATTTTCGCGGCGGCGTGGATGGCAAATTTGTCGTGCGCGACGCGCTCACCTTCGATGTTGCGCTCAACCCCGATTTTAGTCAGGTGGAATCCGACGAGCCGCAGGTGACCATTAACCAGCGCTTTGAAGTCTTCTTCCCGGAAAAACGGCCCTTCTTCATCGAAAATGCCGGCTTTTTTCAGACGCCCGTCACTTTGTTCTTCTCCCGTCGCGTCGCTAACCCACAGTTCGGTGTGCGCATGACCGGCAAGGTGGGCCGCTGGGCCCTCGGCGCTCTCGGCATCGACGACCGCGCTCCTCGCGCTGGCAGCCCGAGTTCGACCGCGATAGCCGGAGAACGCGCGGGCATTGGCGTGGTGCGCGTGCAGCGGGAGTTCGGCCAGCAGTCCGAGATCGCCTTGTTCTTCGCCAGCCGCGATTTTGGCTCCAATTTCAATCGCGTCATGTCGCTTGATACCCGCATCAAGCTCAACCCCAACTGGGTGCTAACCGGACAGGCGATGGGTAGCTTCGCACGCCAGTCGGCTAACGAGCGGGCCTGTCCCAAAGACCGCCAACGCCTCTCCGGCCCGGCAGCCTTCGCTGAGTTGGCGCGTCTCGGCCGCCGCTTCAACTACGCCGCGCGCTACTCCGACCGCAGCCCGAACTTCTGCTCCGAACTCGGATTTGTTCCCCGGGTGGACATCCGGGACACTGAACATTTTGCCAGCTACACATGGCGGCCCGAGCATCGCCGTCTTCTAAGCTTCGGCCCTTCGGTGTTCACCATAGTTAACTGGAATCGCGCTGGGCAGGTGCAGGATTGGTTCGTGGACTCCAAGTTCAACGCCCAATTCATCGGCCAGACATCGCTCGAGGTCCGTCGGGTCGAAACCTTCGAGCTTTTCCAAAACATCGGCTTCCGCAAACATCGCACGTCGCTGGGATTCTCCACCGAATTGCTGAAGTGGCTCTCTGCCTCTGCAGACTACGGACGGGGAAGCAACGTAAACTTCTTTCCGGGGCCGGGCCTCCCGCCATTTTCGGGCAGCCCCCCTCCGGCCCTGCAGCCTTTTCTGGGGAATTCGACTAACGCCGACGCCGGATTTACGATTCGTCCCGCTCCGCGTATCCGCTTCGATCAGACTTACATCTTCGCGCTCCTGTCCACGCGGGAGGGTGCCTCGCCGGTGGGATTCGCCGCCGGGACCAGCATCTTCAACAACCACCTCCTCCGGTCCAAGCTCAACTACCAGTTCAACCGCGAACTCTCGCTCCGGCTCATCCTCGACTACAACGCCGTGCTCACGAACCCAGCGCTGGTGGCGCTCTCCCGCTCCAAACGTCTCACAGGAGATTTGCTGCTTACTTATCTGCTTCACCCGGGCACAGCCCTCTACGTCGGCTACACCGACCTCTACGATAATCGCGTGCTCGACCCCGGCATGCCACCTAGCGTACAGCCGTCCGTTCACCTGACCCGCTCGCCCAGCCACTCCACCAGCCGGCAGCTCTTCGTCAAGATGAACTACCTATTCCGCTTTTGAGCTATTTCGACTTAGCCTCTCGTATCGCCGTCACTTCGAGCACTGGCCAGTCGCCCCTCTCTATACCGTGCCAAGAAGTGAGCTTGCCCGTGGCTTCGACCCTTTTATTATCCAGCTTCTCGAATCTCTTGGTTTGGTGATTTACCTCAATAGATTTCACTGGCTTACCTTCTATCTTGATTTCAGATTCGAGTTGAATGGCCCAACCTGTGCTCTCACCTCCAATACCAACAACACGCACGAGTTTACCTGTAACTGTAATCATTTTTTGTTCCTCGGTAGCCGCCTGCAAGTACATACACGCCACCATAAGAATCAGGCAAACCCCTATTTCCGCTCTTCGCATGGCAACTCTCCCCTCCGTGAAGATCAGCGTCCATCACTAGCGTCAGCCTGTAGAAGCTAACACATCGCCATGCTCTGTGCTGGAGCAGGAGCTTGCGGTCCGATTCTTCAGAGGATTTCCAGCCGGATTCTAAGCAATCCGGCCAAAGAACCGCCGCCCGACTTCCAGCGGATTCCGGGACATCGTAGAAAGCCGAATGCAGATCGCTTTGCTCAGACTCTTCAAATCTTTCAACTCTCGCACCCCGATACCATGTAACTCTTTGACTCCGGGCCTCTTCTTGCGTAGAATCGCGCTTCCACTGGCCGCATGATCGTTCAGAAGCTTCCGAGGAACGCCCGGAGAGAAAATGCCACGACGCATTGGTGCCAAAATTACAGGCGTGACCGGCTATGTGCCCCCGCGGGTCCTGAGCAACGCCGACCTGGAAAGGATGGTGGAGACCAATGACGCCTGGATCCGCGGGCGCACGGGCATTCGCGAGCGTCGCATTGTTGAGAAAGGCGTCGC